>Ga0265322_10000833_pt1 | contig 11017 bp, 8 predicted proteins | sample 41222metaG_FD_193584 | JGI IMG/M metagenome (GOLD analysis project Ga0265322, IMG submission 193584) | Rhizosphere microbial communities from Carex aquatilis grown in University of Washington, Seatle, WA, United States - 4-12-22 metaG | ecosystem: Host-associated > Plants > Roots > Rhizosphere >...
CAATGTGTATGAGTCGCTGCTCACGCACCCCGCGGGCGACATGTCCACACTGACTCCTTGCCTGGCAACCACTGTTCCGAGAATCGCCAATAAGCTCATAAAGGTCTCCGCTGACGGAATGACCTTCATCACTTTCCCCATCCGCAAGGGGGTAAAGTTCCAGGACGGATCGGTTCTCAGCCCCGCGGATGTCGCCTACACATTCAAGCGCGCAATCCTGGTGGGCGGGCAGAGCACCGGTATCGGAATAATCTGCCGAAACCTCCTGGGAGAGGATTCCTTCGACGATCTGGTGAAGAAGGTCGGGTATGACGCCGCCTATGCGACCCTGGATGGAATAGCCACGGCGTCAGCAGACTCGGTGACATTCAAGCTTCCCAAGCCCTTCGTGCCTTTTCTCGGCATCATGGCCGACCATGGCATGGAAGCGGCCATTTTCAACAAGGCGTGGTGCGTAGCGCAAGGGGACTGGCCGGGCACCAAGGAGACGGGCCAGAAGTTCATGGACATGAAGACGGAGAACGACCCCCTGTTCAAGAAGATGAATGGCACCGGGCCCTTCAAGCTGGAAAGCGCTGACTTCTCGGCTCAAGTGGTCCTCACGGCGTTCCCTTCCCATTGGTCCGGGGCCCCCTCTATTGGAAGAGTGATCCGCAAGATCGTGCCGGACAACCAGACCGCGATCCTGCAGCTCAAGGCCGGGGACGTGGATTTTGTCGGGGTGTCTGTCGACGAGATAGGCCAGGTGCAGGGCGCCGATGGTGTCAAGGTCATTGCCAATCTGCCCTCCGCGTGGCTCATGAAGATCAACTTCGTCATGAACATTGCCGACGGAAGCAGCTATATCGGAGACGGCAAGCTGGGGCCGAACGGGATCACCAAGGACTTCTTCGCCGACATGAACGTGCGGAAGGCGTTCGAGTACAGCTTCGACTGGGACACCTTCATCAAGGACGTTTTCCAGGGGGCAGCCCTGGTGCCCTACGGAAGCGTGCTCATTGGGTTCCCTACCGCCAACCCCGCCAACCCGAAGTACAGCTTCGACCTGGACAAGGCCCGGGACTATTTCAAGAAGGCATGGGGCGGGCAGCTCTGGGACAAGGGATTCAAGATGACCGCCGTCTATTCGAGCGGCTCCAAGCACCGGCAGATGGCACTGGAGATCCTGAAGGACAACATCGAGTCCCTGAATCCAAAGTTCAAGATCGATCTGGCATCGCTTCCCTGGGCCGGGTACGTGGGCGCGGTGTCGAACAAGCAGCTTCCGTTGACTTTGTTCGGGAACCTGCCCACCGTCTTCGATCCCTACCAATCTCTCTTCGAGAACATGGATTCCGCCGGCGGATTTGCGGACTGGGGCGGATACGTGGATCTGGCAAAGCAGAAGTTCGATCCTCTCATCGACATCGTCGCAAGCAGCTATGACAACGACAAGCGCAAGGCCGCCTCCTTCGAGCTGCAGCGGCTGTATTACGAAAATGCGCTTGCGATCCTGTACTTCCAGGCGGTGGAGAACGTGGCGCTTCGCGACTGGGTCAAGGGATACGTGCCGGGGGCGCATCCGACGGACGTGGATTACTCCACACTCAGCAAGAAATAGAAAAGCTCACGCCGGGGGGGAGGGCATCCCTCCGCCCCGGCATCCCGGCAGTCGAGGTCATCAGATGTTTCGCTATATTGTCAGGCGATTGGCCGTGCTGCCGCTTCTCCTCTTGTTGCTTTCTGCGCTCATCTTTTCTCTCGTCTTTTTCCTGAGCCCTTACGAGCGCCTTGCGGTATTCATTCCCAATGCGGACCTCGCGGGCGGCAGTATTCCCTTCGACCAGCTGGTGAAACGGTATGGCCTGGACAAGCCATTCTACGTTCAATACTACTCGTGGTTGAAAGATCTTGCGCATGGGAACCTCGGCTGGTCGCCATCGGCCCAGATGCCGGTAGGCGAGGCCTTGGCAAAGTATTTTCCCGCGACGGTGGAGCTGATGATCGTCGGCGCACTGATGGTGTTCGGGGGCGGGATCAGCCTCGGCACGTGGGCGGCCACTCATCATAACAAGCTTCCCGACCAGATCACCCGCGTGGCCACCATCTTCGGTGTTTCCCTGCCTGAGTTCATTTTCGGTCTCGCGCTGCTCGTTCTGTTCTATGGATGGCTTGGGTGGCTGCCGCCGGGACGGCTCAGCCAGTGGGCGGAGGACGTAGCCTATCTCCCCTCATTCCACGCGTATACGGGAATGTATACCGTGGACGGAATGCTCAACGGCAGATTCGATATCGCTTGGGACGCTTTGAAGCACCTCCTTCTCCCCGCCCTCGCGTATTCCGTTGGGCTGCTTTCCACCATGCTTCGCATGATGAGGTCGTCTCTCCTGGAAACACTCGGCAAGGAATACGTCATGACCGCCAGGGCCAAGGGGCTGCTGGAGAGGGTGGTCATCAGGAAGCATGCCCGCAGAAATGCACTGCTCCCCGTCGTCACGCTTGCAGGCTCGATAGTCGCGCGCATGCTCGGCGGGGCGGTCATTGTCGAGACGGTCTTCAATTTCAGGGGAATGGGCATGTTCATCGTCACCGCGGCGCAAGGCCTGGACTTTGCGGCAATACTCGGCGTGTCGCTCGTGATCGGCGTCTTCATCATCGTGACGAACATGATCGTAGATCTGCTCTACGCGGCGCTGGATCCCACGGTGGCATTGGGGTGACGCATGGATAGCCTCCGGAAGTTCCTCAAGAACCCGCTCGGCTTGATCGGACTTGTCCTGATAGTCTTCTGGGCGGTGATAGCGCTTGCCGCTCCGATCATATGTCCGCCAAAAAACGCCAGAAGCCCGTATGCCATTGCTCGGCTGAGCTACTCCTCCCTTCCCAGCCCGCCTTCGGCGAAAGCGGTCCTCGGGACCACCGGCGGCGGATACGATATTTTCTATGGTCTCATTTGGGGCAGCCGCAACGCGTTTCGGGTGGGATTGCTGGTAGTCGCGAGCAGCCTCGTCATAGGGATACTCCTCGGCGGCCTGGGGGCGTTCGCCGGCGGGATCGCGGACGAGATAACCATGCGCGTCACGGATCTGTTCATGAGCTTTCCCTTCCTGATAGCCGTGATCGTCATGAGCATCGTGCTCGGCAAGGGTCTGGACAAGGTGATAATCGCGCTCATCATATTCGGCTGGCGACAGTATGCGCGGATCATGAGAAGCGAGGTCTTGTCCGTCAAGGCGAAGGATTTCATCGGCTCGGCGCGGAGCATCGGCATGAGCTCGTTTCGGATCTTCTTTCGCCACATTCTGCCCAATTCGATATTCCCGGTCTTTGTCATTGCTTCGCTGGACGTTGGGGTCACGGTCTTGATCGCCGCGTCGCTGAGCTTTCTCGGTGTCGGGGCGGAGCCCGGGTACGCCGATTGGGGACAGATGATCAACTTCGCCCGCAACTGGCTGCTCGGTGCAAGCGGCAAGCCGTTTCTGTATTGGTACACCTACGTGTACCCGTCTATTGCAATAGTCACCTTCGTGCTGGGTTGGACGCTGATTGGAGATACGCTTCGGGACGTGCTGGATCCGAAGCTGAGAAACACTCTGTACGCGGCCAAGTCGAAAATGACCGGTGATTAGGGGGGGCACTGTGGCAGGCAGGCTTCTTTCGGAAATGACCTGGAGCGAGGCCGCGGAGGCCCTACAACGAAACCCGGTGGTCGTTCTGCCGATCGGCGGCGGCGTGAAGGAGCACGGGAACCATCTCCCCCTTGGAACGGACATGATGGTGGTCAACGAGCTTGCCGGCGCGGTTCTGAGGGGCGCGGATGTGCTGCTCCTCCCTACCCTGAACTTTGCTTATTTCCCCGCATTCGTCGACTGGCCGGGCAGCGTTTCGATCGAAGCGGAAACCTTCAAGCGATTCGTCGCGGATATCATCCGCAGCTATGCCCGTCACGGGGCGCGCAAGTTTCTCGTGTTGGACGGCGGAGTGTCCACGCATCCCCCCCTGACCATTCTATCCTACGACCTGCATAACGAGCTGGGGATCGAAGTGGCTGTCACCGATATTCGAGGGCTCGGCGCGGAGACGGCGGAGGTCGTGTGCGAGGCGCGGGAAGGCGGACACGGAGACGAGAGCGAGACCTCGAACATGCTGGCGATTCGGCCCGACCTCGTCAGAATGAATGAAGCCGTGAAGGAGGTGTCTCCCGCTCCCTATGCAACGCGCGGCCCGCGCGGCGTCCACAAGATCACCTTGAAGACTAAAATGGGCGGTGAAAGCGGGATCAACGGCGACCCACGGAAGGCGAGCGCCGAAAAAGGGCGCAAAATCCTGGACGCGATGGCCGGGGACATAATCACATTCATCGCATCGTTTCAAAGCCATGAGCAAACCTGACGACGCCTGCCGCGTATCGTTCCGATTCGATGCTCCCGAGAAGTCGGCCCGCGAGCTCGCCGCGGACGCGCGAATCGCGGCGGAGGAGGGGGAGCTGGACTCGTACTCGCGCGGAGGCATCGTGGAGGAATTCGAGACGAGCTTCGCGCGGTGCCTCGGCAAGGAACGGGCGCTTTTCATGCCCACCGGGACGCTGGCCAACCATCTGGCCGTCCGGGCGCTCATGCGCGAGAAAAGCCGCGTGCTCCTCCAGGAACAGGGGCATCTCTACAATGATTCGGGGGACTGCCTTCAGAGACTCAGCGGATTCAATGCGGTTCCCTTGGGCCGCGGCAGGGCCAGCTTCGGCATTGAGGAAGTGAAAGCGGCGTTCGAAAGCTCGGCATCCGCGCGGGTGAAGGCGGACATCGGTGCAATCGTGATCGAGACGCCCGTACGGCGGATGCACGGCGAATTGTTCGATAACGACGAGATGAAAGCGATATGCGCCCATGCGAAAGAGCGGGAGGTCGGGCTTCACCTGGACGGAGCGCGACTGTTTATAGCCTCCGCATACACCGGTATCCCCGTTGCGTCCTATGCCTCGCTTTTCGATACGGTCTACGTCTCCCTCTACAAGTATTTCAATGCCCCATCCGGCGCGGTGTTGGCCGGGCCCGCCGGCATTATGGACGACATGTATCACGAACGGCGGATGTTCGGCGGAGGGCTGAACCAGGCCTGGATTTTCGCCGCGATGGCGCTGCAATCACTGGCGGGCTTCCCTGACCGGTTTGCCCGCGCGGTGGCCGCTTCTGAGACATTCAAGGCGTTGCTCCGCAAAATACCCGGTCTCCTTGTATCCGGTATCCCCGCGGGGACCAACGTGTTCAGGCTCGAAACGGAGCCGTTTGTCCATGCCGAGAACATGCGCAAAAACCTGTGGGAGATCGGGATACGAATTCCCGCACCCGAGCTTGGGGCTTTCTATCTGAAAGTGAACGAGAGTATCTTGGCGATGCCGCCCGGGGAAATTGCGGACAGGTTCGCGGAGGCGGCCCGCGGGTCAGGAACCTAAGCCCCTGTCTTTCCTCACGGCAATGAGCGCAATCGAGAACGCGAGGAGTCCCATTACCAAACCCGTCGTGATGACTATGAGGATCCGATACGGCTCCCGGATACCAAGGTATCTATTGAGAAACTCCGCTGCCACTAGGCTGCCGACAAAGATGGCCGCGGCAATCGTGAGCCTTATCCAATATGTCGGCGACCTCTTCATGGCTTACCTTTCAAGAAAAGGATATGCCTAAAGCCAGACGGATTCTGTTCGACAGGAAACATAACGAAACCAGTTGTCATGGGCATGGTTTCCGAGTGACTTGGGCTTTTTTCCACTGGGCACCATTGTGACGACCTCACCGCTGCTTTTGTGAGGAGAGAGCCCTATGCGTCTCATTGGGATGGAGTCGCGGCGGCCCGGATCGGTGAGGGCCCCGCGGCGCGTCCCTCGCGTGGGCGGCGAAGCCGTCTGGCAACTCATGACCCACCCGTCTTGGACTTTCGCGCTGCGGGCGCGATAGTCTCCTTTGATAGGAGGAATCATCATGCACGGTGGCGTCATTGCCGCTCGGACCTTCACCCTGCTCTACGTCTGGCTGGATCTCGGATGGCTCGCCATCTTTTTGGGCGCGCTCGTCCTGTTCCGGAAATACCAGGCGCTCGTCGTTGGCTTTCTCGCCGGTCTGCTCTACTTCATTGTCGACTACGGCGTGTTCTTCCGAGTCCTCGGCACGAGGGTCGTCACCGGCGCCGACACCTTCTGGCTGCTTCTGTGGATGTCTTTCTCGTACGGCATCACCAACTTCGCGTGGATGTGGCTTCTGTTCGAGGAGAAGAAGAACTGGGTCGAATGGAGCGTGCTCATCGTGTGTGGATGGCTTGCCGTGGCGTTGTTGTCGCAGAACTTCGGCGCAGGCTCCGGCGCGGTCACGACGTCGCGCGGCACGGGGACGTACCACGGCGTCATGGCGCTGATACTTTTCGTGGGCTACGCGATCCAGATTGCGCTGAATCTCCGCGACAAGCGGAGCGGTCGGCCCGGCGTCAATCTCCTCTGGCTCTTCGCAATCGGCGTCGGGATCCAGCTCGCGTGGGAGGCGGTGCTCCTTCTGACGGGGATCCGACCTGCGGGTATCGCAACGCTGATTGAGGACTCCCTCATCGAGACCAATCTCGGCGTGCCCTATGCGTACTGGATCTTTCGCTCAGTGAATCGCGGGAAACCCGTAGAGCTCACGGGAAGCCCATAAGGCGAAGGTCAGGTCCTGCTGTCGGTTGCGGCGGCCCTCGCGCGATGTATAAACGAAATCCCACAAAAGCCGTATACAACCTCTCCTCTGGAACCCGCGGTGACCGTCGATACCGCACAGGTGGAAAGGATCGCGCGTTTGCTCGCCCGGCTCGACGCCTCCTCCGCCTTTCCTTTCCTCGGCCCCGAGCTGCCCCCCGTCGGTCACCCAAAGGCCGTCGACTACTTTTTCGCCGCAACCCTGCAGCAGTTCGGATTCTGGTCCGTTCGAGAGGAAAGATTCGACGCGCCGCTTGTCGCGCAGATCGGAGGAACCACCCTCAAGGGAACATTTTACCTGTTTTCAGCGTTCCTGCGCCGGCTGGAGAGCGACGAGGAGTTCTGTTCCCCTGCCCGGCAGGCCGCAATGACGGTGGACGAGATCCAGGATGTCTTTCGCGCGGATGACCGCTCGGTTCCGATGCCCGCGTTGGAGCTCCATCTCGAGCAGGCGCAGGCGTACGGGCGTGACATGCTGGCCCTCGGTCTCTGCCCCGAGGATGTTCTTTGCGCCGCTCGGGATTCCTCCCGCCCATTGCAGACCCTGCTCTCACAGCTCGATCGTGTTGGCGGGTACAAGGAGGACCCTTTCCGCAAGAAGAGTGGTCTGCTGGCGCTCATCCTCAGCCAGCGTCCCGAGGGCTTTCTCGCCTTCGGCGAGGGCGAAGATGTCGATCCGGTCTGCGCGCATCGTGTCGGGCTTTTTCAGCCCGTCCATCGGACCGTGTTTTATTGAGAAGCCGTGATCTCAACGCTCCCCGGTTGACAGCATCGGAAATCCTGCCTACCACTTGTTGGAGGGGGTGCGAGATGGACAAGCGGAAACTCATGATGGACCTGGCGGAGGGAAGGGCTTCAAGCTCCGTACCGGCAGCATTTTTCCTGCACTTCGATGAAGAGCATAAGCGGGGACAGGCTGCCGTGGAGAAGCATCTGGAATACTTCAGGGCCACCGACATGGATTTCGTCAAGATCCAGTACGAGCACCCGTTCCCTTCACTGCCTGAAATAAAGAAGCCCCGTGACTGGGCCGGAATTCCCGTCCTTCCGCCGGAGCACTTCGCCGAGCCGCTCGAGGTGATCACCGGGATCGTGAAGGCGGTGAGGAAGGAAGCCCTTGTGGTCGTCACGCTCTACTCCGCCCTCATGCACGCGGGTCACGCCGTCGGCAGGGATCTTTTGACGGCGCACATAGACGAGGACCCGCTGGCCACCGCGAAGGGGCTGGAGCGCATTGCCCAGAGTATCCTCATTCTCGTCCGCGCGTGCGTGAAGGCCGGCGTGGACGGCTTTTATATGTCGACCCAAGGAGGCGAGGCCGGCAGGTTCAAGGATCCCTCCGTCTTTTCCAAGGCGATCCGGCCGAGCGATCTGCTTGTCATGAACGAAGCGCAGCGCCTTTGCAGTTTCAACATTCTCCACGTCTGCGACTATCACGGGGAATATGCCGATCTCGCTCCGTACGCCGACTACCCTGGTCATCTCGTCAATTGCGGCACACGCCTCGGGGGCCGCGAGCTGCGGCCGACAGAAGTCGCCCGCGTTTTCAATCGGCCCTTCCTGGGCGGCATGGATCGGCACGGGGTCATAGTTCACGGTACCAAGGAAGATATCCGCCGGGAGGTGAAAAGCGTGATCGAAAAGGCTCCGCCGCTCTTCGCTCTTGGGGCGGATTGCACTGTCCCCTCCGACCTGCCATGGGAGAACGTGAGGGTGGCTATAGACGCGGCGCACGAATCAAGGCGCTGAGGAAGCCGACGCCTCCGGCCCTCTGTTTTTCAGCACGTCGCCATCCCAAGCTGCCGCGCAAGCCGGGCTTTCCGCGCCCCCTCGGCCTTTTACGGTGAAGGCTCCGTGAGCGTTGCCTGCTGCAGCGCAACCCCAAATTGAGCCAGGGCCCTTCCATTCATCGAGGCACCGGTGATCAGTGTGATCGAGGTCCCCCCGCACAGGATATTTCCTTCGAAATGAGAATTGGCTCCCAGGCTCACCGCCCCGGCGACCTGCCAGAATACATTTTTTGCCAGGGCACCATTGCTCAAGTAAACCGTCATCGCGCTCGCTTCGGTGAGGGCCCCCGATATTTGGAAGATCCAGACGCCGCTCGAGCTGCCGTTTCCCTGGAGCGTAATGCTCGTCGGAATCGAGACGTCGGTTGTCCATTTGTAGATGCCCGGGACGAGAACCAGTCCGCCGATATTCCCCGCGTTCAGCTCAGTGAAGCTGGGGTCGGGGCGTGTGGCCGCATCCGTGTACGCGGCAGCCATGTCCGATATTGCGGTCGTCATGTCTGCAGCCGTCGTTCCCCCTGTCATGTCGGCGGCGTAAATCTTTCCCGTTGCTTGAGAGAGGTCAGTCGCATATTGAATAGGTGATCCGAAGTTCAATAGCACGAACCCCGTGATGAACGACTCTGCGGCCGGGCTTATACCGACATCTCCCGTGACCGCGGAGTTGGGAACCGTTGAGATCGCTGATTTTGCCAGGACTGCGAAAGTAGCGGCAGTCTTAAGGTCCACCGCCGTCACAGCCACGTAAACTGTCACCAGGCATGTGGCAGTCTTACCGCCGTCAGCTGTGGTCACCGTCACGGTTGCCATTCCCGCGGACACCGGAGTCACTACGCCGCTGCTGTTCACTGTGGCGACTGATGGGGTATCGCTCGACCAGCTTAAAGTTGTATTGGTGGCATTGGACGGAGTGATTATCGCGGTGAGGGTGCCGTTCGAGCCGCCGACAGGCAGGTTCAAGCTGTTAGGATTGAGAGTCACTCCCGTTACAGCCACGGTGGAAACCGTTACGAGGCACGTGGCAGTCTTGCCGCCGTCCACCGTTGTCACCGTCACAGTTGCCGTTCCCGCGGATATCGGCGTCACCACGCCGTTGCTGACGGTGGCCACCGACGGGGTATTGCTCGTCCAGCTCACATTCGTATTGGTGGCATTGGAAGGACTGATTGTCGCGGTGAGGGTGCCGGTCGAACCGCCAACGAGCAGATTCAATGTCGTAGGGCTGAGGCTTACTCCCGTCACGGCCACGGGGGAAACGGTCACCGCGCAGGTGGCTGTCTTGTTGCCATCGGCTGTAGTGACAGTAATGGTTGCGCTTCCAACCGCCACGGGAGACACCACGCCGTTGCTGACCGTGGCGACTGAGGTGTTATTGCTCGACCAGCTCACATTCGTATTGGTGGCATTGGAAGGACTGATTGTCGCTGTGAGGGTGCCGGTCGAACCGCCGACGAACAGATTCAGTGTCGTCGGGCTCAGGCTCACTCCGGTTACGGCCACGGAAACCGTTACAGTGCACGTGGCGGTCTTGCCGCCGTCTGCTGTGGTCACCGTGATGGTTGCCGTTCCCGCGGATATCGGCGTCACCACGCCGCTGCTGCTGACCGTGGCTACTGATGGGGTGCTGCTCGACCAGATCACATTCATATTGGTGGCATTGGACGGACTGATTGTCGCAGTGAGAGTGCCGGTCGAACCGCCAACGAGCAGATTCAATGCCGTCGGGCTCAGGCTCACTCCCGTTACAGCCACGGATACCGTTACTGAGCACGTGGCAGTCTTGCCGCCGTCTGCCGTGGTCACGGTGATGGTTGCCGTTCCCGCGGATACCGGAGCCACCACGCCGCTGCTGCTGACCGTAGCAACTGATGGAGTATCGCTCGTCCAGGTCACATTCGTATTGGTGGCATTGGAAGGGGCGATTGTCGAAATAAGGGTGCCGGTCGATCCGCCAACGATCAGATTCAGGGTGGGCGAGCTCAGGCTCACGCCAGTCACAGGAACGCTCGTCGTTCCGACCGTTACTGCACAGGTGGCAGTCTTGCCGCCGTCTGCTGTAGTCACCGTAACCGTTGAAGTTCCCGGGGATACCGGTGTTACCACGCCACTGCTGCTGACCGTGGCTACCGATGGGGTGCTGCTTAACCAGCTCACATTCGTATTGGTGGCATTGGACGGACTGATTGTCGCGGTGAGGGTGCCGGTTGATCCGCCAACGAGCAGATTCAAAGTTGTCGGGCTCAGGCTCACTCCGGTCACGACCACGGGGGAAACGGTTACTGCACAGGTGGCAGTCTTGTTGCCATCGGCTGTGCTGACGGTGATTGTTGCGCTTCCGACCGCAACGGGAGTCACCACGCCGCCGCTGCTGACCGTGGCGACTGATGGGGTATTGCTCGACCAATTCACGCTCGTATTCGTGGCATTGGACGGACTGATTGTCGCCGTTAGGGTTCCGGTCGAACCGCCAATGAACAGATTCATGGTCGTTGGGCTCAAGCTCACGCCCGTCACGACCACGGGGGAAACA
>Ga0265322_10000834_pt1 | contig 11015 bp, 14 predicted proteins | sample 41222metaG_FD_193584 | JGI IMG/M metagenome (GOLD analysis project Ga0265322, IMG submission 193584) | Rhizosphere microbial communities from Carex aquatilis grown in University of Washington, Seatle, WA, United States - 4-12-22 metaG | ecosystem: Host-associated > Plants > Roots > Rhizosphere...
CTCCTTTTTTTATCTGGTGTGCAATTTCTTTCCTTTCATTGCTTAGTCTGGAGGAAAAATAAGTGTCATCAATGTTAAATCTGAACACGCATCCATTCTCTTTGTAAAGAGCTTCTTTCGTTTTTTCTCCTGCAAGATATTTCGTAGTTTGTTTTCTTAGTCTGCCTTTGAATTTGCCTGTTTTCTCCAAAACAGTTCGGATAGATTTATTTTTCTGAAGCAAGTCTTTTGCAAATTCTTTTTTGCTTTTGGAACTCACCCAAATTTGGAATTTCACAATTGCTATATTCCCCATAATATCAAAAGAACCTTTAATCATAGTAATACAAATAAACTAATTATTAAAAAGCTATCCAACAGGATAAATTTATAAAAACTATCAGAGTAAGAGAATTATGAAAAAGGGATGGTTACTTCTTAGTGCATTTGCATCATTAATCTCATTTATCAGTTTTACAAGTGCGCAATCAGTAATAAGTGATATTTTTGCGGGCATTGACGCAACAACAATAACCCTAGCCATTCTTTTTGTTGTCTTCTTTGCAGTATTATATTTCTCGACATCAAAGATTTTCAAGGGAAATAAAACAATTTCTGCAGTAATTTCTCTTGCTCTGGCTCTTTTATTGGTTTATTGGATAAACCAATCAGCAAATATCGGCGGGCTTTTTGCAGGTATAGGCATTTCAGGGGATAGCCTTTACACAATCGGTTCAATATTCATTATCGCATTCACAATCTTCCTTTTTATAAAAATTAAGTCATTAGCATTATTTGTTCTTGGAGGAATTCTTATTGCTGTGGCTATAAGTGGGCTTATATACGATACCACTACTGTTGCAGTAATAGGAATTGTTTTGGTAATATTAGGAATAATATTTGCGGCTAAAAAAAAACATATCGGGGCGCGCAGGGTATAAATTTCGGTAAAAATAATATCTCTTTTTCTGGTCCTCGTGAAAATTGGGTAAGCAGAAAAAAAGCTGCTGCAAATCGTGCTGCTGAAGAAGCTGAAATTCTTAGACGAAGATTAGAAGCAGAAAAAAAACAGCTTGGTCCTGAAAGAGACTTGGCTGAAAGAGCGCGGGCAATGGCAGTTGCAAATGCAGATTATATCCAGCATGAAGCAAGACAGAAGGCATCTACAGAAGCTCTTCAAAGAGAAAAAGAAGCCCAAATAGCTCAGGAACAAAGACAGGAACAGGGCCTGCAAAATCAGGTGGGGGCATATTTGGATTCACTAAGGCAATCTTTTCAAAAATTACAGGAAGAATATAATGCACTTCTGAGAATAAATCCCCAAGACCCGGAAGTTAAAAATATCTATAACCAGTTATCTGCTGTCCGTTCAGAGATTCAAAGAGTAATGCAAAACAATAAAATCCGATACAAGGATTAGAACCATTTATTCAAATCTTCCTGCAATTTTTTAAAAAATTGTAGCAAAATTTAGAACCAACGTTCTAAATTTTTCTGCTTGTTCTTCTCTTCGGTTATTTCAAGTTTCTCCAATTGTTTGTCAATCCTTTCTTCAGAGAAATCATGCTTCTCTACGAGGATTTCCTTTATTTTTGCTACGTCAAGCTTGTTTGATTTCAAATCTGAATTTACAACATCAGGCTTGTGAAATAAAGCAAAAATCTCTTTCCAATCAAATTTGTCTTCTTCATCCATCTTTTCCATCTGCTCTTCAACACTCTTGAAAATCATGACTGGTTGTTTATATTGCTGGACAATTTTCAAAGCTTTCTTTTGCCCAATTCCAGGAATTCCTTTGGGATTATAATCTGTTCCGACAAGTATTCCTAAGCAAATCAATTGGTCAAGACTAATGTTAAGGGTATTCAAAACTTTTTCAAGTTCGATAATTTCAGGATTGACTTCTATCCATCCCCTGAATGTTTTTCTTTTTTTGGAAAAAGTAAGATTTCTTACCAATTTTGGTGTTCCGAATAATAAACTGTCGTAATCCTGGCTTACACTCGCATAAATCTTGTCTTTGATTCTTGCAAGATAAGCAGCTTCAGCTTCGCCCTCTCCTGGAGCTTGAACAACTGCAATTCCCATAGCACTCAGAAGTTCCTTTGCCTCTTCTATCATCTCGTGATTTAGCCTTACAAGCTGACTGCCGTATCTCTTCATCGCAGGCAAGTCTTCTTCTTGTTTTGCTTCTTCATATCTTTCTTCTGAAACCTCTCTACTATCGTGTCTTTTTTCATGAGTCTTGTATTTTAAATCAGGGGCTTTCCCATCAAATGCATAAATCAACTTTATCCCTTCAGCAAGAAGACTTACATTTCTGTAAAAAATTCCTGACAGGTGGCTTGTGATTCTTCCTTTATTGTCCATAAGAGGAGTTCCATCAGGCTGCCTAATCGTAGATAAAAACTGATAAAGGATATTGAATGCATCAACACAGAGCGTCTTGCCTTTCAAATCAGAAATTTTTATTTCTTCTCTTGGAATTATATCACTTATATTCAAACCCATTATAAATACATTAATTCTAAATATAAAAAATTATGCAATTAGGCTAAATATAAAGGAGGTGTGGAACTGTTAGTTCTGCCTGTCCAAATACTCTTCTTCTTCTTTTTCAAGCTTCAACTCTTTCCTTGCTTCGGGATTTTTCAATATCAGTCTCAGCAGTGGAAATTCAAACATCGCACGCTTCTGCCCAATATGAACATGTTGAGCATATTTTCTTGCAATTGTAACCTTCTTCGCAGTTCTCTGATTATTGAGCCAGATTTTCAAAATTCTTTCGGGTTTTTTATAATTAGTAAATCCTCTCTTTATTCCGTCTTTTGCAGATGCGATTCCATAACTAAGGAGAATATTTTCATAAACTAAAAATCGCCAATATTGCTGTTTGTAGATTCTTCCCTTGAAAACATCAGCCATGCTCAGAGCATCATAAGCTTTTTGCAATTCAGCACCTTTGTATTCTGCAGGGATATTCTCTTCCAACCAAAGCATAATCTGATCTATAGGCATATTTACCGAATCAAAAATCCTAAGTGTGTTATCATTAGGTTTTTCCTTGAAAATAACTCTTAATGCATTGAAGATATCTACTTCTTTGTTTCTGTCATTCTCTAAAATTTTGGAAGGGTCTTCCATTCCGACTGCAATCTGCAAATCATTAATTGCCGCACGCAAGTCTCCCTTAGCTTTTACAGAAATTCCAGTCAAGAGATTATTATCCATAAATTTATCTTCTTTTTTCAATATTGCAATAAGAACATCCTTTATTGTCTTGTAATCAATTTCTTTTAATTGAACCAGTTCACATTCTTTTCTTAATGCGCTAAAACTTTTGTCCCAGATGTCATTTGCAGTAATTATGATTGGCCAGTTTGCATCTTCAAGAAAACCCACAAGTTCTGGAAGTCCACCCCAATCTTCTTTTGAAATTCCATCAACTTCATCAACAAGGATTATTTTATTATCATTAGTAAGAGACATTTGTTCAAGTGCCGGTCCTAAAACTGCTTTAAGCTTTTCTTTGTTTCTCAAATCAGAAGCATTCAATTCAAAGATTTCAGAATCTGTCTCTGCCGCTGCTGCATAAGCCAGAGTAGTCTTACCAGTTCCCGGAGGACCATAGAGCATCAGCGCTTTTTTTCCTTTTTGAAAATTCTTAAGAAAAATCTTTATCTTTTCAATTGCATCATTCTGCCCTTTTATCTCAGAAAATCTCTTTGGCCTATAAATTTCAACCCAAGGCATTTATCCCTTCCCCAAACCGGCTAAAACAAAACTTGCAAGAAGAGCCTGGAGTTGTATAAAAGGATCGCTTCCCTCGACAATTCTAAACTCGGCTTCGCCTGTTTTTTCGGTTAGCTTTACTTTTATTTCGGGTTCAACTGGAAGGTTCCAAATTTCTTTCTGGATGGACTTGATAACATCCTGTCCTGAAATAGATTCTTTGAGCATAATGTCCAAAAGCTTATCTCTTGACCTCTGAAAATCACCGGCAATTGCATAATCAAGAACAATTTTGATGTCTTTTGGTTTTGTATTGGAGATAATTGTAGACACTAAATCAGCATTTATCGAAGGTGAAATGGCTGCTGTTGCCTGCAGGAGATTTATGCATCGTCTGCAATCTCCTTCACAGCCCTCATAAAGCATTTCTACAACTTCAGGCGTGATTGAAAGTTTTTCCCTTTCAGCAATTTTTTGAATTACTTTTTCAATATCTTTCTTTTCCAATAACTTGAATCTGAAAATAGCACAACGAGACTGAATCGGGTCTATAATCTTGCTAGAGTAATTGCATGAAAGAATGAATCTGCACGTTGAAGAATAATTTTCCATGGTTCTCCTTAATGCTTGCTGGGCTTCCGGAGTAAGTGCATCAGCTTCATCCAAAAAGATTACCTTGAATGGCACACTTCCCAAAGATTTTGTTCTTGCGAAATTCTTTACTTTGTCTCTTACAACATTAATTCCTCTTTCATCAGAAGCATTCAATTCAAGATAATTTTCTCTCCAGTCTTCCCTGAAGAGTTCCTTGACAACAATCAAAGCAAGAGTGGATTTTCCAGTTCCAGCAGGACCGGCAAATAATAAATGAGGAATATTATTTGTTTTTGTAAGAGATTCTACTCTCTTGAGGGTATTATCCTGCCCAACCATTTCCGTAAACCTTGTAGGCCTATATTTTTCAGTCCAGATTTCGCTAACCATTATATAACTTTTTAAAAGAAACTTATAAAGATTATTGTGTTAATTTACCCATCAGAAGTTCAACTACCATTACTTGGCTCTTTCTCTCTTCATCTTACGTTTTCGCTTCTCTTTTCTAAGCCTTTTTCTTTGCCATTTCCATCGCATTTGCCTTTTTTTCTTCCATCTACGGCTTGAACGTTTCATTGTATAGATAGTTTTGAATTTTGGTTTATAAAAGTTTCCGTGTTTAAGGAATATTAAATATAATAAAAAATCCAGAAGAAATAAAGAAAAGAAAAATAAAAAGATAGTAAAATAAAAAATAATTTATCTCTTTATTCTGGTTGTTGTTGTTACCGAAGTACCTTTAGGCAATGAAGCTCTTCTCGATTTTCGCCTTACCGTTGAACGTCTTACAGGCGAACGTCTACGTACCGAACTTCTTCCTCTAGCTCCTCGTGGCCCTGCAGGCCCTTGAATAACTCTTACTGACCCAGGAACGGCTAAACCTAGTATTAGTAAAACAAAACCTATAATCGCAGAGGCATATGCCCATCCAGTAGGTACCGTTACACTAGCAGAGGCCGTGTTTGCATTTCCATTCCCTACAGCCGTTGCATTAATTTGTTGTAGCGGAACAAAATACAATAACCCTCCGATAACTAAGAAGATTACGCCAAATATCACCAAACTTGCTTTCATTTTTCCTCCTTTTTATATTTAATTATCTTGCTAAAAAATTACTTAGATTTTTTTGTTGCGTGAGCTATCACAGATACTAAGAATAATATTACAAAGATTAAGGCTAGCCATTTGGCTATTGTAAGCGAAACTCCAGATATCAATCCAAATCCCAATATTCCTGCAACTAGAGCAACTATTAAGAATACTATCGCCCAAACCAACCAACCGGATAAACCTCTTTTGTTCATTTTCCTTATCTAATTATGACTATTCAGATATATAAATCTTTGGTGAAATAGGTAAATATTCATATATATTTTTTCTATTTTTTCTTTCGACGATTTTTCCTAGGCCATAGAAAAAAATTCAAGATTATAGCAGTAACGCCGACCATGATGAAACTAATCAAAAACCATACAATAGAATAAGGTATTCCAAAATTTATATTCATGCAGGGGTGAAATACGCAATCCACATTAAGTGCAGGTAATGAAAGAGTCATGACCGCAATGAAAATTATAACTAATTCAAGAAGGCTCCATTTCCATGCATCTTTTCTTTTCACACCTATTAAGGTCAAAGCATAGATCGACAAAGGAACAAGATAAAGATGCTGCAAGCTTATAAAATTGCCAAGAATTGAGGGAGTAGTGGAAAAGAAATAATTAGTTATTCCCCATAGTGGTCCTTTAAAAATTATCCAATGAAAAAAATCTATATCCCAGATCATAATAGGAATCGTAAGCAGATAAACCTGACTAAGAATAATGGAACTTCTTTTTGTTAACATACCTATTCCAATTAAAATAAGACCAACATAGCATGCGTAAAGAATTTGGGAGGGATTATTATTATACAAAGAGAATATAATTGCAAATATTCCTAAAAGGATAAAATAGATTCCAAGTACAATCAAAAATATACTTTTAGTCCCCTCTTTCATATTTGGATTAAAAGTTTATTTACATTTAATTACTTTGCTTATTTCATCTTGGAATAAGTTCCAATTAAAATTGCTTTATCAATAACATGCACTTTTATCGCTTTTTCAAGATCATTTTTTTTTGAGCCCCTAGGTAAATTAAGTTCGATATCTAAAGCAAATAACTTAAACGCGTATCTATGTTCTCCCGAATGAGGACATGGTCCGCCATAACCTACATTTCCAAAGTCATTCAGTCCTTCTCTTGCTCCTTTTGGCATGGAATTTTCTTTTATGCTTTTAGTATTTGGGGAGATATTCCATAATATCCAATGTGCAAATATCTTTGAGGGAGAATCAGGGTCGTCAACAATCAGAACCAGACTTTTTGCATTTTTAGGAACATCGATAAAATCCAAGGTAGGATTCACGTCAGTTCCGTCACAGGTATATCTCGAAGGAATTCTTTCACCATCGTTAAATACGCCCTTTATTTTCATTTAGTAAAGAATCAGTTATAATTCTTAAAATTATCGATGCAAAACCTTAATAAATTCGGTCTGCAATTTTTAGATATGGAACACATTGATTTTCGGGACCAAATCTCAAGAAACAAGAGAAAGTCTTTCTTCCTTATGTTTTCAATTTTCATAGTTATCATTTTATTAGGTTATGTAATCTCTCTGGCTTTTGATCCGGGTTATTTCTTCTTCATAATGATAATAGCAATAATCTTCTCTCTATTTTATCTAAGTGTAAATTATTACAATTCAGACAAAATTGCGCTCTCCAGTGTGGGTGCAAAAGAAGCAGACAAGGAAAAAAATAAGCAATTCTACGATGTTGTTGAATCACTGACAATAGCCAGCGGACTACCAATGCCGAAACTTTACATCATGGAATCTCCTCAGATAAATGCATTTGCTTCTGGTCGTGATCCAGGACATGCAGTTATATGTGTAACACGCGGTTCTTTGGATAAATTGGATAAAAAAGAGTTAGAGGGAGTTTTAGCTCATGAATTATCTCATGTCGCAAATTATGATATAAGATACATGACTCTCGCAACAGTCATGGTTGGGATAATTTCCATAATATCCGAAATATTCTTGAGGAGTTTATGGTTCAAAGGCAATGACAGCAACAATAAAAATGGGGGCATATTCCTTCTGATAGGAATAGTCCTCGCAATAATCGCTCCGATTATCGTATGGCTCGTCCAATTAGCAATCTCACGAAAAAGAGAATACACCGCCGATGCATCAGCTGTAGAATTCACACGTTATCCAAAAGGCTTGATTGAGGCACTTAAAAAAATTCAAAAGGAAAATGAACCAGAAAAGAAAATCCCAAAAGCCGTGGCTCCTTTATTTTTTTCAAATCCCTTAAGAGCTAACTTAGCATCAACTCATCCTCCAATAGAGAAAAGAATAGAAGTTTTAGAAAGAATGTAAATTAGATTTATAAAGTTCTGTTGATTATTTGGCTAATGGGTTTTATTAGGGGTTTGCTGGTAGTGTTTATTTCAATTGTTCTTATTTTATCAGTATTAGCTTCAAGCATTTTCTTTACAATTTCTTCATCCTTGGATTACAAAAATGTTCAGGGGCCGGAGATTAATGCTCTTCAGCCCATAATCGCGCAGTTAAACTTAGTGGAAATAATAAATTCGAAATCAAGTTATATAGTTGAATATTGCAAGACAAATTCAGATTTTGTTTATAACTATCAGAATTATACTCTTCATTTCCCTTGTCAAGATGCCAATAATACCTCGCTGATTCTGAATGATACCATAAATAATTTTGTAAGCGATTCTTATCATCAGCATTTTGACTGCGGTTATTGGGACTGTTTTGAAAAGTATTCTCCAGAGGCATTTTTGATTTCTGAAAAATCGCATGATTATTGGTCTAATCTATTTTATATCGCTTTAGCTGCTGCAGTTGTTTCCGGAGTAGCATTAATTTTCCTATTCAAAAAGAAATATGATTTGTTATTTTTATTAGGAGTAGCATTAATTCTCTCTGCATTTTTAATCTCGGGAATTGGGAAACTGATTACTAGTTTAGCTAATCAACTACTTTCGAGTTTTAGTTCAATCTTCTTTTCGCAGATAAATTCTGTGTTCTGGAAATTGATAATTGCGGGGGGGATATTGATAATTGCGGGATTGGTAGTAGAGCTTTTTAGAGTTGGATTTAAAATCTATGATATGTTCTCGCGATTCAGAAAGGGAGGAGAAGACGCCCGTAAAGTAAAGCAGCCTCAAAAGAAAAAGAAATGAAATCTGTTTTCATAGAAGAAGATAATTTTGATAAGGCAAGGAAAAAAATAAGAGAGAATCAAAATACCGAAATAATCTTTTCCAGCAATGATGATGAGACAAGAAGGAAGGTAACTGAAAAAGAGCCTGTCAAAATTCTCCTGATAAAACAGCGAGGAAGGAGAGATAGGTCTAAGCAGAGAGATTCTGGATTTAATTCAGTGATAGCAAAGATAGCAAAAAAGAAAGGCATAGAAATCGGTATATATCTTGACGAACTATTGGATTGCAAGGGAAAAGAAAAAGCAGAAGTCTTATCACGAATAGAACAAAATGTTAAGATTTGCAAAAAAGAGAAGTTGAAAATGAAATTTATAGCATGGGGAGAGAAGAGCAGAAGAGATGAGTATGATTTGAAAGCTCTCGGCCTTGCCCTAGGAATGCCGACCTGGATGTCGGTGGATGCGGGATAGAAAACCCGCAGGAGGTTTTCAATGCGTACTTCAGCAATAAAAGATTTATAAAATAATAACCTTTTTAACATTCAAGATGGATGTAAAAAGAATTTTGCAATCTTTAAGTCCGAATGAACTTAAAGTTCTGCCATATATTGAAGAAAAGGATATAGTAGTCGTCTGCAAGAAATCTAATTTAGATAAAACATCAGTAATCAGAGCTCTCGAATTTCTAAAAAACAAGAATCTAGTTGATTTATCATATAATAAGGAAAAAACAATTGATTTGGGTATCAATGGCATTCTATACAAGAGAAAAGGGCTTCCAGAAAGGAGATTGCTAAATCTTCTTGAAGAAAAGAGAATTATCACTCTAGAAGAAGCATTAAAACAAAGCAGATTATCTGAGGATGAATTTCGTGCTTCAATAGGGAGCTTAAAGAAAAAATCACTTATTGATATAAAGAACGGGAGAATTATCCTGAATTTTGGGGACCATGAAATCGCAAGAAAAATGCCGGAAGAAGTGTTCATAGAATCATTGCCCCTGAATCTAGATTCTTTACCTAAAGAGGAACATGAAACTTTTAAGGAATTGCAAAAAAGGCGAAATATAATAAAAATTACAGAAGAGAATCATATCAAAATAAAAGCGACTGAAAAAGGAAAAGAAATAATAAATTCAAGGATAAAATCAGAAAGCCTGATTGAACAATTAACGCCAGATATTATCAAGTCTGAAAAATTATGGAAAGGAAAGAGATTCCGAACCTATGATGTTCTTTCATCTGTTTCTAATATAAATGGGGGGAAAAGGCATTTTGTGAATCAGGCCGCGGATTACGCAAGAAGAGTATGGACCGATATGGGTTTCAAAGAGATGAGTGGAAACATGGTGGTCAGTTCATTCTGGAATTTTGATGCACTCTTTCAGCCTCAGGACCATCCAGCAAGAGAATTGGCAGACACCTTCTTCATTAATAAAAAATCTTCTTTGCCAGAAAAAGAACTTGTAAAAAAAGTAAAAGAAAGTCATGAAAGAGGAATGGATAACAGCAAAGGATGGCAGTATCAATGGAGTGAAGAAGAAGCAAAAAGGTCAGTTCTGCGAACTCATACAACATCTCTCTCTGCTCAAACTTTATCACAGCTAAAAACAAAAGATTTGCCTCAGAAATTCTTCGCGCTTGGAAAATGTTTCAGAAATGAAACCGTTGATTGGTCTCATGGATTTGAATTTAATCAGACAGAAGGAATTGTCATAGATAAAAATGCAAATTTCAGGCACCTTCTCGGTTATTTGAAGCAATTCTTTACAAAAATGGGTTTTGAAAAAATACGATTCAGACCAAGCTATTTCCCTTATACAGAGCCAAGTGTTGAAATAGATGTCTGGCATCCAGAAAGAAAGATATGGGTTGAATTGGGTGGTGCAGGAATGTTCAGGCCGGAAGTTACAATTCCTTTGCTTGGTGAAAATATCCCTGTATTGGCTTGGGGTCCCGGATTTGACAGAATGATAATGAATTATTATGGAATAAAGGACTTGAGAGAAGTATACAAGAATGATTTAGAAATGCTAAGAAATATAAAATTCTGGATGAAGACATAATGACCGAAAATTGTTTATTTTGCAAAATCGTGAAGGGGGAAATTCCTGCAATAAAAATCTGGGAAGATAAAAACCATATTGCTTTCTTAGATATGAAACCTATAAACCCCGGACATTTATTAGTAATACCAAAAAATCATAAAGATTATGTTTTCGACTTAAGTGATAAGGATTATTCTAAATTAATGTTAAAGGCTAAAGAAATTGCAAAAGATCTGAAAAGCAAGATGAAATCAAAAAGAATTGGCCTAATTGTAGAAGGTTTTGGAGTTCCGCACGCACATGTTCACCTCATTCCAATTAATGAGATGCATGAATTAAATCCTGAGAGGGCAAAAATATCAAGCAATGAAGAGCTTGAAAAAATCGCGAAATTATGGCAATAGTTTCAATCAATCG
>Ga0265322_10000841_pt1 | contig 10959 bp, 10 predicted proteins | sample 41222metaG_FD_193584 | JGI IMG/M metagenome (GOLD analysis project Ga0265322, IMG submission 193584) | Rhizosphere microbial communities from Carex aquatilis grown in University of Washington, Seatle, WA, United States - 4-12-22 metaG | ecosystem: Host-associated > Plants > Roots > Rhizosphere...
GTCGAGCTTGGCTTGCGTGCGGAGTGCGAAGTTGTACGCCTCGCCTTCGGTCTTGAAGGTGCGGAACGTGCGAACGAGATCGCCCGCGTCGTACCACCATCCTCCCTCCTCGGCGCCGCCGCACTCGCGGTCGACGAGATAAATGGCGACCGACCAAAGGCCGGTCGCCGGTTCTCTCAGTTCCTCCTCCTCGTCCTCGGTCTCCAAGGCGTCGCTCGCGAAGTCGCAGTCGTCGTCGAGCCACTTGATCTTGGTGGCGAGGTGATCGAGCATCGACAAGGCTCGCGTGTCGCCGAAGTTGTGCACGAGAGCGCCTTGGGTCTCGACGAAGTCGCGCAGTTTGCGCTCGGCCTCGCGCAGAGCCGCGCGGGTCTCGGCGATCTGTTGTCGGAAGTTGTTCATCGTTCGCTCCTTCGGGGGTGATGGTTCGCTCTGGCGCCGACCCCGGATGTACGGGCGGCGTGGGGGTGGATCATTCGGTGCAGAGGCCGCGCGCGATCATGTCGCGGGCGCCCCGACCGAACCAACCTTGCAGGCTCCACGCGAGCCCGGTGTCGATCAGGTGTTGCCACGCGGCAATCACTTGCTCCTCGCTGTCGGCGTCGATGAAGCCTTCGGCGATACCGACTGCGGTGAAGTTGTCGAGCTTTGTTTCGGCGGTGTGCATTTTCGTCTCCTCGCTTGCTGATGTCCGATGAAGCGGCTCGGGGGTGTGCCGCTTCCGCTGAGATCAGTCCGCGTGTAGGGCGTGCCAATTGCTCACGCCGTCCCATGATCTGTCGTAGACGGCGCGCACGCCGTCCTCGCTCCTGATCTCGACGCGCTCGACGCGACCGCCTGAGTAGCTGACGTTCTCTCGGCAGTACCTCATCGCGTCGAGCATCGACGTGAGCACGTCGGCCACGTACCAGTGGCCGCCCTGCTTGACTTGGATTTCGTAACGCGACATCGCGTCCTCCTTTATCCTTTGCCGTGCCAAGTCCGGCCGCCGTCGTGCGAGTGCACGCCCTGACCGATGATGGCGCGGTTGATGCTGCGGCCCGACATCTGCTCGGCGCGTGCGATCTGCGCCTTCGCGAGAGCGGAGCCGCTGACCATCAAGCGCCGATAGATGCAGGCGTCGGTGATGCCGTCGCGCTCGGCGGCGGAGATGCCGGTGAAGGCGACCGCTCCCTGCGGGCCGACGATGACCTGCGCAGAACGGTCGACGATCAGGCGGTCGATGCGGGAGATTGCGCGCCGCACTTCGTCGGCGCGCTCCTGTACGGTCTGCCTCGGTTTCAGTTGGGTGTCGCAGGGCATCATGCCCTCCTCACATTTCGATAGCGGGAACGAGAGCCGGCGCGGCTTTGATGCTCGCCGGATCGATGGGCTCGAAGTCGACCGCGCGAGCGTCGGCGGCCGGCGCGGTGATCTCTTTCGCTTCGTCGAGGTCGAGGAACATCGTCCGCATCGCGGCGATTTTGTTGATCGCTGCGGTGTCGATCTCCTGGGCACCCTGCTCGCCGGCCGCGACGATCTGCTTGCACGCGCTGCGGGCGGCATCGATGGCGACCTGAGTGCGGCCCGCTGCCTCGGGAGAGAGCATCGAGCCGAGTTCCTTCGCCTTGCTCGCGGCCTCGCGCACGACCTTCACGTCGCAGTTTTTAAGTCCCTGCTCCATGTCGGCCATGAGGTCGCGGAGTTCGGCGTTGATCGCCTTGACCGCCTCGACATCATCGGGGGCGATGCGGCCGGCGATCAGGTAGACATGCACACGGGTCAGCTTGGCGGTGAGGTTGAAGTCGTCCGCCACCTTGCGCGCCGCGCTCATTGCGCGGTCGAGCTTGTCGGCGCAGTCCTCGGGGCAGAGCAGACCGAAGGCCGAGGCGGCGCAGACGCTCGTGATGAGCGAGCGGACTTTGCTGCGGACCTTGATCGCGGCCTCGTGTTCGGCCGGGTCGACGATGGTGCGCTCGGTCGCCCACTTCGCTTTTTTCTCACCGCTCTCGGTGAGGTGATCGCCCTCGATGACCTCCTTCGCGTAGGAGACATTGCCGCGCACGCTGGTATTGAGCGAGACGAGCAGGCCGGGGCGCAGGGTTGAGGTCTGGATTGACATTTGGTAGCTCCTGTCGGGGGTGATGGGTTGAAGGATTAGAGGTCGAGGACGCGGGCGGTGTTCTTCGCCTGCGGCTGCGTGGTTTCAGCGGAGGTCGCCGAACGAGCGCGGCCGGTTGCCCAATTACGCAGGCCCTCGATCTTCTCGTTGGCGGTCTTGCTGAGAGGGGTGACGGTGCTGGCGGCCTGCAACAGGTCGTCGGTGTTGATTTCGCGGGCTCCGTCCGCGAACGCGGTGAACAGCGCGTCGGGGACAAGCTCGGCGATCTCGGAGCCGGTGAAGCCTTTCGTCGCGGCCGAGATGGCAGCGAGATCGACTTCGACCTTCCCGCGACCGTGTGAGCGGAGCGACGCAGACATTACTGATGCGCGCTCGATGTCGTTCGGCAGATCAACGAACCACACCTCGTCGATGCGGCCCTTCCGCAGTAATTCCGGCGGCAACGCAGCGATGTTGTTCGCCGTCATGACGATGAAGGCTTCGCAGGTGCGGTCCTGCATCCACGAGAGCAGCGCGCCGAGTGCATCGGCAGACACGCCGCCGTCAGCGGAGCCGCTCGTCGCCCCTTGCAGCCCCTTCTCGACTTCGTCGAAAAGGACCACGCAAGGACCGATGGCTTCGATGACTTTGAACGACTTGCGGATTAGACCTTCGCTCTCGCCGACGTACTTGGACTTGAGCGCGCCGGGATCGAAGCGAAGCAGCGGGCTGTTGCCGAATGCGGAGGCGATGGCCTTCGCGAACATTGTCTTGCCGCAGCCCGGCACACCGACGAGCATCACGCCCTTCGGAGCAGGCAGACCGTAGGCGCGTGCCGCCGGGGTGTACGCAAGGCGGCGAGCGAGCGACCAAGTCTTGAGGTTGTCGAGCCCGCCGACCGCGTCGAGCCCGCCGGGAAGCGGGTCGAGCCATTCGAGAACTCGCTCCTTGGCGATGATCCGCTTTTTCTCGCGGTTGATCGTCGAAGGGTCGATCTTACGGAGTTGAACGAGCGAGCGCGCGAAGCACGCAGCGGCTTCCTCGCCGCTCAGGCCGACCGATGCGTCGATAGCAGCGTCGCGTGTCCCGTTCGGGGCGGCCTGTGCTTTGATCTCCTCGGGCAGTGCGTCGATTGCTGCATCTAGGATCGCGGCGATCTCCGCGCGATCAGGTAGCGGCCACTCGATGACCGTCGTGTGGCCGGCGAGTTCCGCCGGCACGTCGCCGGACGGAGAGATCACGATGATCGCTTGCGCGTTGTCGCGGGCGACGCCCGGCAGAGACCGGGCGAGGTTGCGAAGCTGGCGTTGCTGCGTGGCACCGGCAGGACCGGACAGCCACACCGGCAGGTCGCGCATAATCCACACGCACCGCTCCTTGTTCGATGCGGAGGCGGCACGGTCGCGGATCGCGTCGAGTGTCGCACCCGGATCGGGTGAGCCGATGGATTGAAGTTTGCCGCTGATGTCGGCGACGCCTTGGGCAACGTCCCAAGTGCGAGAGATGTAACCGGCCGCACCGGCGGCCTCGATGCTGTACTTCTCGACGCGAGCCTCCTCGCGGCTCACGATCCAGAGGACGGAATTTCGTGCACGAAGCAGCGCGGCGATGTCCGCAGCGGTTTCCTGCGATTTGGTTTTGAGTTCGGTTGACATAAAAGTCTCCTCGCTTGCTGTGATCGGATTGGTCTCCGTTCGAGCCGCCGGGGGTTGCGGCTCGGGCTGAGATCAGAAGTCGCGCAGGGGTTTGTAGATCGCGACAACCATCGGCTCGCGAGAGCGAGCCACGCCACGGGCGTAATCGTCCGCAGCACTGCGCGTCGGAAAGACGCGATGAGTGGCGAGCCGGTACTCGCCGGGGAAGCCGACCGGGTCCGCATCGTCGCGGCAAACGACGATGTAACGAGGCTCAAGCATCTTGCCTCTCCTTTTGGTGGGGCTGAGATCAAGCCGCCTGCTTGCGTGCGCTGGCGGGTCGAAACGCGCCGATGCAGATTTGAAATTCGCCGGCCTCGATGACCGCGTAGCCGACGCCGGGCTTCACGAGTTCGGCGAACCGCTTGTCGCTCATCGCGCGGCCGGTCTTGTCGCAGCCGCTACTGTCGACGAAGAAATGTCGCGGCATCGAGCGGACGCTCTGATCGTGCGCGATGCCATCGACGTTCTTCTCGGTTTCAAGGTCGAGCCGCTCCCATCCCGCCGGGATGTAGTTGCCGATGAACGGGATGGCGCCGAGCGGAGTGAGGTGGCCCGAGTTCAGCACCGCGACCTCGGGGGCGGTGAAGATGTGCGGGACCTTGCGCTCGCGCCGAGCCAAGTCGGCGGCGGCGTTGGTGATCTCGTGCATGGTGTGATTGGACAACATGACTTGTCTCCTTGCTTGCTGATGAAGGTTGATGTCGGCGACATCACCCGGGAGGCGCGCTCGCTACTGCGGCCCGGCTTCTTTTTTCTCGCCGGTAGCGTCCCGAAGGTTGTCGTCTGAAATCTGCGAAAGGGCGCGCACGCTGGATACTTCCGCGTCGCACTGCCGTCCGTTCGCGATGAGTGAGGTTGATGGCGCGTGAGAGGCCACGAAGGCATCGCGCGCAGAAAATGAAATCGGTGGAACCTTGAAGCGGGATCGCTCCCGCCGGCTGCACCGTGCCGGGTCTTTTGTGCTCGCGGGCCGCTACTCGCGGCGGCGCCTCGCTACTGCGGGCGCCGAGCTTTCGCGGGGCCTGAGCTTTTTCTCTTTTCAAACAACCCGAAGGCTTTTGGGATACTTCCCGGGGCCATCGCAGGGGCGTTGCCTAAAGCGCTGCCCCATGCAGAAAATATAGTCTCTCTAATGGGATAGGTCAAGTGGCCCCTAAGTCCTTGAAAAAGCGCGATAAAAAGGCCAAAAAGCCAGGTCAAAAGGCTAAAGCGGCGCCTACGGGAGCCACTGGTGCGGCTACGGGAGCCGCTAAAGCCCGGCTTGGCACCGCGACCGAACTAGCCGCGCACCTCATCATGAGCCGACAGCGCGTGCGGCAATTGACAGCCGAGGGCGTGCTCATCGCGCGCGCCGATGGCCGGTACGACTTCGACGAAAACCGCGCGCGATACATCCCGTTTCTGCGCGACACCAAACGCAGCGCGCGCACGGACGCAGACGCGGGCCTGCGCGTGATGAAGGCGCGGCAGATCGAATTAAAAATCGCCGAGGATGAGGGCCGCCTGATCGAACTCGATGAGGCGCTCGCGTTCGACGACGAACTCGTCGGGATGTTTCGGACTGCGCTTGCGGGCTACCCGGCACGCATCACCCGCGACCTCGAACTGCGGCGGACCATCGAACGTGTGAATGATGAACTCCTCACAGAACTCGCTAATGCGCTCGCCGAAAATTGTCGCGCGCACGAAGCGGGCAGAGTTTCTTCTGCGCCCGTCGAAGGTGCTGTCGGTCAGCAAGTGGGCGAGGGAGAACCGAACTTATCCGCGTAGCGCGGCGATCCCCGGCCCGCGCGATCCGCATCTGACGCCGTACATCGTTCCCATCGAGGACGCGGCGGGTGAGCGGCTCTCGAAGCGCATCGTCGTGGTGACGGCAGCGCAGAGCGGAAAGTCCGAAGGGCTGCTCGACATCGCCGGGCAGCGGCTCGATCAGCACCCCGTTCCGATCCTGTACGTCGGGCCGAACAAGCAATTCTTGACCGAGCAATTTGAGCCGCGCGTGATGGCTCTGCTCGATGAGGCACCGACGCTCGCCGGCAAGGTCGCGCGCGGCAAGCGCATGACCAAGACGCGCAAGATGATCGCGGGCGTCCCGCTTCGTCTCGCGCACGCCGGATCGTCCGCTGCATTGAAGTCGGACCCGGCTGCTCTCGCTCTCGTCGATGAGTACGACGAGATGCTCAAGAACATCAAAGGGCAGGGCGATCCGCTCGGGCTCGTCGAGCGACGCGGCGACACCTACGCGGACTTCGTGTGCGTGGTCACCTCGACGTGCAGCCGTGGGATGGTGCGAACCGTGCACGACCAAAAAAGCGGTTTGATTTTCTGGCGCATTGCGCAATCTGACGAAGTCGAAAGCCCGATCTGGAAACTGTGGCAGGCCGGCACGCGACATCACTGGTCGTGGCCTTGCCCGCACTGCGGCGAATACTTCGTTCCTCGCTTCGATCTCGTGCGCTACCCGAAGGACGCGACGCCGCTCGAAGCGCAGGCACAGACCTTCATCGAGTGCCCGCGCTGTGGCGGCATCATCGAGGAGCATCACAAGGCGGACATGAACGAGCGCGGCAAGTTCGTCGCGCCGGGTCAGTATGTCGAGCCGGATGGCACCGTCGTCGGTGATCCTCCGCCATCGCCGACGCTGTCGTATTGGGTGTCCGGTCTCGCGTCTCCGTTCGTCACGTTCGGCGACCGCGTAAAGAACTACGTCGAGGCCGTCGAGATCGGCGACGACGCCATGATCCAGACGGCGGTGAACGCCGGCTTCGGTGAGTGTTACTCGCCCGGTGGCGGCGAGGTCCCTGAGTGGGAGGAACTCAAAGCAAAGTCGGCGCGCTCATCGTATGCGCGCGGCGAGGTGCCTGACGGCGTCCGTTATCTCACGCTCACTGCCGACGTGCAGAAGCAGTCGATCCCGTACACCATCCGTGGATGGGGCGCCAAGGCTACGTCGTGGCTCGTCGACTACGGTCGCTTGCATGGCGACACCGCCGAGGAGGAGGTGTGGGACGCGCTCGGCGATCTGATCTCGACGCCGATTGACGGCGTGCCGATCCGCCTCGCGTTCGTCGACAGCGGCTTCCGTCCCGGCAAGTCCGACACGCTTCCGCTCAATCGCGTCTACGAGTTCTGCCGGCGCTTCCTGCGTCGTGTTCGCCCGACGAAGGGTTCGAGCACGCCGATGCGGACGCCGATGATGGTCTCGAAGATCGAGGTCACGCGCGCCGGCAAGGCCAGCAAGTTCGGGCTCGATCTGATCCGGCTCGACACCGATCACTGGAAGTCCTGGGTACACGAGCGCGCCCGGTGGGACGAAAACAAAGCCGGTAGCTGGCATCTGCCGAAGAACATCGACGACGATTATTGCCATCAGATCGTGTCCGAGGCTCGCCTCGTGGACCCGCTCGGAAAACCCGAGTGGGTGCAGCGATCAAAAGAGAACCACTTCCTCGACTGCGAAGCGATGCAGGCGGCGGCGGGCTACATGCTCAACGTCCAACGCATCAAGCCGTCCGAGGACACCGAAGATCAAGCGCCGGTCGTTGCCGTGCCGGCCGAGCCGGCGCCGGGCGATGTGCCTGTGCAGTCTGCGCGTCCTGTCGCGCGTCCGACGCGGCGCGTCGTGCGCTCAAACTACATGGGATGATGATGGCTTACACGCTCGCTCAGAAGTCTGCGCTCGAAGCGGCAATCGCATCGGGCGCAACGACCGTTTCCTACGAAGGCAAGTCCGTGTCGTACCGCTCGCTATCCGAGATGCGGCAGGTGCTCGCCGAAGTCACGGCCGCGCTCGCCGGCTCGAAGCCGAAACGGCAGGTCCGCATGTTCACCAAAGGCGACAAGGGGCTGTGATGAAGTTTTCCTCGCTGCTTCCGAAGTGGATGCGCCCGAGGGCGATGTTCGATGGCGCGCGCGACCGTCGCCGCCTGTCGCAATGGAGCCCGTCGCGCAACACGCTCAACGTCCTGCTCGCGCAGGGCGGCGACATGCTGCGCGCACGCACGCGCGACATCCATCGCAACAACCCGTATGCGGCGGCGGCCGGTGAGAGCTACACCGCGAACCTGATCGGCTGCGGCATCAAGCCCGCGTCGCTGGTCGAGAACCCGGAACTCCGCAAGGAGATCAAGCGCGTTTGGAACCTATGGGTCGATGAGTGTGACGCCGATGGCGTGGCCGACTTCTACGGCTTGCAGGCGATCATCGCGCGCGCCCTGTTCGATACGGGCGAAATCTTCGCGCGCTTCCGTCCACGCAAGAGCAGCGACGGGCTGACGGTCCCGCTGCAAATCCAACTCCTCGAAAGCGACATGCTGCCGTATTGGGACAATCGGCAGGCGCCGCAGTCGCAGAACACGATCATGAACGGCGTCGAGTTCGATGCCCTCGGGCGCCGCGTCGCGTATTGGTTCTATCGCGTGCACCCCGGCGACGCGATCATCGAGCCGACCGGCGACAGCCGGATGCAGGTCCGCGTTCCCGCGTCCGAGGTCGTGCACATCTACAAGCCGTTGCGCGCTGGTCAGGTGCGTGGCGTGCCGATCCTTGCGCCGGCCGTGGTCAAGCTGTGGATGCTCGACCAGTACGACGACGCCGAACTCGACCGCAAGAAAACCGCAGCGATGTACGCGGGCTTCGTTACGACCGACCTCGGCGAAGATTTTATGCCCGACGCCAAGGACGATCCGAACGGCGACGACGTGCTCGTGGCGCCGCTCGAACCCGGCACCATGCAGGTGTTGAAGCCGGGCGAGAGTGTCGAGTTCTCCTCGCCGGCCGATGTCGGCGGCTCCTACGAGATGTTCCAATATCGGCAACTCACCTCGGCGTTCGCCGCGATGGGTGTGCCGTATGTGCTCGGCACGGGCGACCTTCGGCGCGCGAATTACTCCTCGCTGCGCGGCGCCCTGGTCGAGTTCCGTCGCAAGATCGAGCAGACGCAGCACCTCGTCATCGCGTTCCAATTCGGCTCGCCCGTGTGGAAACGGTGGATGAGCGACGCTGTCCTGTCCGGTGCGCTCGACATCCGCGACTTCGTCAAGAACCGTGGAGTGTACGTGTCAGCGCGGTGGATCGCGCCGAAGTTCGATTGGGTCGACCCGATGAAGGATCGGCAGGCCGAGAAGCTCGCGGTCGATGCCGGCTTCAAATCGCGCTCCGACGTGGTCGAGGCCGAAGGCTACGATCCCGAGGAGAACGACGCGCGCATCGTCGCCGACCATGAGCGCGAGAAGGAACTCGGTCTGTTTTTCCCGGTCAAGCAGGCGGCCACGACACAGCCCGGCGATCCGAATGCGCCGACCGCCGATGACATCGCCAATGCGGTCAACGATCAAGGTGGCCCGCAGGCGCGCACCGACAAGAAGATCGGCGCCTTCAACGAGGATCAGGAGCGCGACGAGCGCGGCCGGTGGACCGATGGCGGCGGCGGCGATGATACCGGAGGCGACGGCGGGAATACGGGAGGCGGTGGCGGCAAAGGCGGCGGCTCGAAGGGCGGCGGCGAAGGTGGCTCGTCAGAGCCGTCAGGCGGCACGGGATACGAGTTCGTCTCGCCGAACGTATCCTCGGGCATGACCTTCACGGACGCTGTGGGGGCGCTTTCCAGCCCGCAGCAACGCGCCCTACGCGACGCGCAGCTTTACATCAATGCGGCCCTCGGTCTGCATGGTCGCGAGACCGACATCGTCGGCGCGTGGACCGATGGCGCCGAGAACTCCGTGATGAGCACCATCGAGCACGCCTCGTGGGACAAGCTCGCTCTGTCCGCGTCGATGATCGGGGCGCTCGCGGATCAGAAAGCCGTCGCGCTGTTCCATGCCGGCAACGGCCAGGACGCGATCCTTTACAGCTTCGAGGCCAAGGGCGACCTTGAGACCATTCACAAGGACATGCTCGCGGCCGGGCTCGATAATCATTCGCTCAAGCCGACCAGTGGCGGAGCCGTGGTCTACGTGGTAGACTACGACCTGTCCAAAGCGGACGCAGCCGAGCGAGGAGCAGAAAAATATGGCGCAAAACTCACAGCCGACTTCGGTAAATCCGACCTTGTCGGAAACGCCAGCGGAGACGGAGCCGACGACCGAGAGCAGCGGGACATTGCGCGAAAGATTTATGAAGCGAATATCCGGCAATCCCCGGTGGTCGGTGCGGGAGAACTCTGGAACCGGGTACGTGATCGGTGGGGGCAAGGTCTAACCTCCTCCACCTCGACCGAGAAGAAAGCAGAGGGCGCCCATCGAGGCGCCCTTTCCTTTCGGGGCGAGTTCGATCCCGACCAGCCGCGCGACGAAGATGGAAAGTGGACGGGCGACGGTGGATCATCCGGCAAGGGTGGCGAGCCCGATAGCAGCGGAGGCGTAACGCCTGCCGCGCCGCCGGCCGAGCCGATCCTCAATCCCGAAGTGGTCGAGGTCGGTGGCGACGAGTGGAACAAGTCCACCGCGCGCCGGCTCGAACGCGAGTATGAGATCGCCAAGCCCGCGCTCGACAAGCTCGCGGGCGAGATCGTCAACAAGGATGTGAGCGTACCGGCTCCGTCCGATGACGTGGACGAAGATGCGCCGGTCTCGCTTTCCGACATCAGCGATTGGGACAGCGTCCCGTCCGATATTCAGGAGCAGGCTGCGCAGGCGTGGCACGACAAGAACCTCGACGACTTTTTTAAGTCGGAGATCAGCAATTGGCAGGAGAACGGCGACGCCTACGGTGATGCAGCCGATACAGCCGCCTACAACTTCAACAAGGGCGACGCCGAGTGGGCAACGGATGCGTTGACCGAGTATCTCGGCGAGCGCCGCGAGGAGGGTCTGCCGCAAATCCCGTTCACCGTCGAAGGTCTCATCGCTGGCATCGAGCTAAAGTTCGATACCGGGTGGGGCACCTCCTCGCTGACCGACAAGAACTCGACGGTCGAGTTTCACGACGACAAGCTCATCCCCGAGGGATGGGTCGACGAGCCGAGCCTTCCGGGCATCGAGCCGGAAAAGCCGAGCGACCGTCTCACCGACGATATGCGCGAGGACATCGAGAAGGTCATCCGCGAGGCATGGCATAAGGAAGCCGAGAAAACGGCGTCCGACATGGAGCCTCCCGAATATCTCAAGGAGAGCGCCGAGGAAAGTGTCGGGTCGTATTGGGACGAGCAGTCGGACAAGGACAAGCTGAAATGGACGAAGGATA
>Ga0265322_10000842_pt1 | contig 10930 bp, 4 predicted proteins | sample 41222metaG_FD_193584 | JGI IMG/M metagenome (GOLD analysis project Ga0265322, IMG submission 193584) | Rhizosphere microbial communities from Carex aquatilis grown in University of Washington, Seatle, WA, United States - 4-12-22 metaG | ecosystem: Host-associated > Plants > Roots > Rhizosphere >...
GTCAGATGCTTTGGCTGTAGACGCTAGGCCTACATCCACATTAGCAGCTCTGAATGTCAATCATAAATATAATCTTTTAAATCAAGGATGGACTACAGCTACCTTGACTAGTTGGGATACAGCTAGAACGGATATGCCTTCTAACTCAGATGTCAGTTGGTATTTCAAAAATGTCTCTTCTGCCTTCGATTTTACAACTGTAGATCAGTATTCAGTAGGAAACTCTCCTGCTCCTAAAGGACATTTCATTTATAATGTCTATAACACAAATAGAAGTTCTAACTCCTCAGGTGCTACAGATGAAAGTATAAGTACTGAAAGAGTATCTACCAGTGCATTCTACACAGGTAGAGTTTTCTATTCAGGTATTAAACTTGGTGAACACTCTGGTAAGATATTCTTCACGCAGATAGTTCAGCAAAAAGTTCAGTACGGAATGTGCTATGAGACTAACGATCCTACTTCAGAGACTCTGTTTGATCTTCTTCCATCTGATGGTGGTGTAATCAACATTCAAGATGCTGGTATTATCTTTAAGATGGTTCCGACACTGAATGCTCTGGTAGTCTTTGCTTCTAATGGTATCTGGGCTATTACAGGTTCTCAAGGATCTGGTTTCAGAGCTAACGATTATACTGTTTCCAAGATATCTGCCGTACGTTGTATTTCCCACTCTAGTTTCATACACGTAGATGGAATACCCTATTGGTGGAACCTAGACGGTATCTACACAGTTACCCTGGATCCCCAGACTAATGCAATGAAGGTATCTTCTATCTCAGATACAACTATAAAGTTCTTCTTCGATACAATACCTGCAGAAGCTAAACAATTTGCTAGAGGTATTTATGACCCCTTTACTAAAAGAATTCAGTGGATATATCGTAATGCTTCTCCTAGATCTTTCGAAGATAGATATGTCTTTGATAGTTTTCTAACTCTAAGTCTTATATCTAATGCTTATTTCAAATGGTCTGTCGATACTACTAATGTAAGAATACACTCTATCTTAGATGTTCAAAGTCAAGGCGGAGCATTTGGTGAGGTAGACATCATAGATGGGGCTGCTTCGGTTATAGATGGTTCAGCTACGGTTATTATCTTCGAACCAGAGAATACAGGCATAGACTCAGTAACCAAGTATTTCTCATCTTATCTAGATGGAGCTGATACTAAAGTAACTTTCTCAGAGTGTTATAAAGAAACTTATCTAGACTGGGAGACTTTCGATAGTATAGGTCAAGACTTCACCAGTTACTTTATTACAGGTTATAAACTCTTAGGTAAAGGTATGACTAGATTTCAGCAAAATTATGTCAATATCTATTTAGATAATAGTGTTGATAGTTCCTTTAAAATACAGGGATTGTGGGATTTTGCTACTACAGGTAATACTGGTAACTGGACTACAGAACAAGTTTTCTATATCACTGCCGATGATTACTCTACTAAACATAAGAGAATTAAAATCAGAGGCAACGGTTACGCATGTCAATTTAAAGTATTTAACAATGGAAACTATCCTTTTACTATATATGGATGGTCCATATTCGAAAGTGGTAATAAATGGCCTTGAGTTATAAAGAAGAGTTATTTGAAGATCTTATTTCAGAACTTCCTCCTTTGCTATATGCACATTGGAATGAACTAGCTAACCATAAAGAAGATCGTCCTCTTGATGTTGATTATGCTCAATATATTCAATTGAATAGAATGGGTTTAATGAAAGCATTTGTTGTCAGAGATGATGGTAAGATTATTGGATATGGTTCATTTATTGTAACAAACAATCCTCATTATAAGACTTGGAAGTATGCTTTAACAGATGTCTATTATCTACATCCAGACTATAGAAAGACTGGAGTAAGTCTAGAAATGTTTTCGAAGATTGAAGAGTGGCTTAAGTCTCTCGGAGTTAAAAGCATTACAATACAAGATAAGATTAGTCACTCACATGAGAAGTTCTTTAGTAGCATGGGTTATAAAGCTATAGAACAGAATTACGAAAAGGTTTTCTAATGGCTGTTACCGCTGTCGTCGCTGCTGTAGGTCTTAGTGCCGCAGGCTCTGTTGTAAGTGCTTCTGCTGCTTCTAAATCCGCGTCAGCCCAAGAAGATGTGGCACAATCTCAACAACAGGCTAATGATCTTAGTCGTCAGGCTATGGAATTAGATGCCCATAGGCGTCAATTAGAAGTCATTAGACAAGGTCAAGTAGCCAGATCCATGGCAACGACCAATGCTACTGCACAGAACGCCCAGTTAGGCTCAGGTCTACAAGGTGGATACGCTGAGGTTGCTGGCATGGAAGGAACTAATCTTCTAGGCATAAATCAAAATCTAACGCTTGGTGAAGAGAACTTTAATATACAAAATAGAATATCTCAGGATAGAATGACTATGGCTCAAGCCGGTGGACTCGCAGCCTGGGGGCAAGGGCTGTCTGGTCTTGGTGGTTCTATCATGAGTGGGTATGGGGCAATGAGTAGACTGTCCCAAGGTTGGGGTAGTGGAAATACCTGGGGTCCAGAAGGACGTGGGGTTTAATATGGTCGCTAATACAGATCAACCAATCTCGCTAGATACAACTCCTACTCAAACTTCAATATCTCTTGATACAGGTAATGCTGAAAACTACATGTTGTCTCCTGAGCTTATTTCTCAGAGAGCAGCTAAGTTTACTTATGCTATGGCTAATACCCCTGCAGCTCAACCAGAAGATGCAACTCTATCTGCTCTTCAGAACGATGATGAAGTAGGTCTTAGAAAGAGTGCTGCTTCTGCAATCAACGCTGACTTATCATCAAAGAGATACGATCTTATTTCCCAAACTATATCTAAGAAACAAGATGCGTTAACTCCAGATGATATGAAGAATATTGATCTACAAGGAGGTTTTAGCTTTCCGTATAAGTACCCAAGAGATCCTAATAGTATTCTAGAACAGAATTATGCCTCGCAGTACATGAGTGAGTTTGACGCTTTTGCTCAGAAGTCTGGGGACTCTAACTTCTGGAATGTAGCCAATCAAGTTGCCAGGAACGATGTCCAAGCAACGTTAATGTTCGGTGATGTCACTACAGCTCAACATCAGTATCTTCTTACTAAAGCTCAAGACGCTAATGCTAAAATAGAAAACCAATCTAACTTTGGTTATGGTGTCGATCTTGCAAAGATGATGTTTCCTATTCTAAACCCTTACTACGAACTTAAAATGCGTGGTAATGTTCCAGGTGTGAGTTTCTTCTCAGGTTTACTAGGTTCACAATTAGAAGAGCAGCGTCTTAAACTTCATAGTCTTCCGTTCGATCAATTCACAGATACAGTAGATAAGATCTATGATAAACTATCTGCTGACAATCCTCAGGCGGCTGCTGCTTGGGTAGGTTCTATGCTCGGGCAATCTTCTTCAGATTATATACTTAATCAAGCCAATACTATCGGACATGCATTAGACATCCCTATTATAGCTAAGGTTGGTAAAGTTGCTTACAGCGGCATCACTCTTCAGAGTTCTGTTGCAGGAGCAATGAAGACTGCCCTTAAGGCAGCCAATACTCCTGAAGCTACTAAGGCTGATCTATTCGCCAGTGTCGGGGATCTCGCCGCGGCGGGTAGAGTTAATGCCAACAATCTTCTTACAGGAAGAATTGCAGGCAGTATATCTCCTGTCGAGGAAGCTGCAGCTACACTTCCTACCAATCTAAATCTTCTTAAGAAGGATATTGAAAGCACAACACATCTATCCCAAACATTTCAGAATGTTCTTCTTCAGCAGACTGACGGAGCTATATCAGATTCCTTAAGAGTGTTGGCTGATACCCTTCGACCTACGAGGGTTCAGTTAGAAAGAATATCTGATGAAGCCTTAGATAAAGTCTCTAAGACAATTACAGATAGATATCCTAAAGACAACGATGCAATTCTTCGGAAGTCTGATCCTGTTTACAATCCAATATCTAAGACATATGATGTAACTCTTAACTGGGGTAAAGATGGAGGCGTCTACTTCAATGATCTACACGAAGCTGCCGATGCAACTATGGCAAAGGGATTTAGAGTAACCTTTACTCCTGAACAACTTGCTGATATAGACGCACGTATCACCTCTATAAAAGAAGAATTAGGATCTCCTGGTAAAGACTTATCAGATGCAATCAAGACGCAACACGATCTTGAGAAGGCTGATCTTAATCTTACTTCTAAAGCAGAAGAAATAGGCAGTCAATATGGCAGGGATTCTGCTGCGTACTCAGGAGCCATTGCTGAACGTGAAAGTAATAGAGGTGCTCTTAGAACCTCCAATCAACGTGTTTCTGAATTAAGAAAAGCAAATATCGACGCTGGTCCTTCTATGCATGAAGATGTGCATGGAATGAATTACTACGATACACTTCCAGATACTCTTAAGTCTTTGGAAGACAAGAGAGCTGCTGTGTCTAGACCCGGTGGAGCTACAATCAAACAGCAAGGATTAAGTTTCTATGCTGAGAGAACAGTCCCAGTACGAGAGTTAGACAAGGAGATTATGAATCTCACAGCTAGTCCTGATAATCCTCTTGCTGTCTCTCCGGATAGCTGGACTAAAGAAATACCATATCTAAACCACTTCAGAACTGCAGAAGACACCTTCTCGCCTGAAGCCAGGGCTAATCGTAAGGCTGCTCTGTTTCCTCAGGCTGCCTTTAGAGCTATGGTTAAGAATGAAGGACAGATCATTTCCGACTTCTTCCGTGGTAAGACTATGCACGATCCTGTAACTGGAGAGGTTAATCCTTTCTGGAAGCGTGGTGTTCCCGGTGTAAGATCCATTATGAATAGAGATCGTCTAAAGAACTTTCTTAAAGTCTTAGATTACTCTCAGAATGAAGCTATCGATCCTGTGACTAAGAAAGAAGGTTATTGGTTAAAACCTTCTGAACTTAATGACTTCTATCTTAGAAACTTCCAACGGTCTGCTTCATTCGAAGAAACTCAAGCTTATGAAGCTATTAAAAGATGGGATGAACTTCAACGTATCTTCACGCAGGTTATGGTCTATCGAGGTCAAGCTCGTCGTGGTAATGAAACTCATGTTCTTATTTCTAAAGCTGCAGATGGAACTGAGATAAGATCGAATGAATTTGTAGGAGCTCAACTCAGAAAGTTTCCCAGAGGTAGAGGTTCTGTTCTCGTCATGGGAGATGATCTTAAGAGCTCTGTAGTCAAGGATCTAGATAGAGCATCAGAGAAAGCTCGTGGTGAATGGGCTGATAAAGTTAAGAATGGGTATAGAATAATTCAGATTGATGACCCTGAACAGATGCCTTTCAAGGACTTCGGTGTCCAACGTGGAGATAGTTTAATACACTATGTTCTAGCCCCTAAGGTAGAAACTAGTGCACTTCGTTGGGATACTCTTCCTAAAACAGGTGGTGGTAGATTTGTCTACGACTACAACATGTACATCAAACAACCTAAGATGAAGTTCGAAACTATAGATGGTCAACGGAAGTCTCATTATCTGGGAGATCAGACAGTCGCTCCTGTAGGTTATAAAGACCTAGGGGAAGATGTAGCTCGAAAGATGAGTGCAACCAGACGTCTTATAGCCGCAGGTGATGAAGAAGGAGCCAAAGCTCACTACATTAACAACGGTTTAGAAGGCGCTCTTGAACCTTATGGTAAATTCAGAGCTAAGTTCGAAGGTTATAAAGATGAAGTAGGTTCATGGCATGAGCCAGTCTATAACAAAGAAGAAGACTTCAGAGTTGTTCCTCGTAATAAATCTGTAATAGAAGTTCACAAAGCATTTGCAGATAAGTATGGTCCGGATGGTGTAGGTAAGTTTAAGAATACCTTCAGAGACGCTACTCGTGAGAACTCACCTGCTAGAAACTTCCAGATACAGTTCACAGGCGAACGTGATGCTCAAGGCTTACAGTCTATAGATAACGTAGGTACGATTCAAAATCCTATCTATAAGAAGACTCCAGCTCAGAAGATTGACCCCATGACGATGCTCAATCGAGGTATGAACAGTACCATCAACAGTTTATTCATGGATGATTACAAGACCTATGCAGTTAACAATTGGCTTAAGGAAGCCACTGGTAAGAAAATATTGAAAGCCAGAGATAGTGAAGTCTGGTCTTCTCCATTTGGGACATTTAATACAATAACCAGAGATAGTTTTCTTCCAGGAACGCCTCAGCGTGAAGTCAACGGTTTAATGGCCAATCATTTCAAGATAGAACAACTTGTAGGCACACCTACCGTTTTGGATACCTTTGTGCACCAGACTGCTCAAAACATAGCTGATGCTGCCTATAGGACACTAGGACCTACTAAGGCTAGTTATATTACTCCTACGTGGCTTATTCCTAAGTTAAGAGATCCATTTGCATTTATACGAAGTGTTACCTTCAATGCATATCTAGGTTTATTCTCTGTACCTCAGATGCTGGTTCAGAGTATGAACTATGTTAATATGTTTGCAATTGCTCCTAAGTATGCTTCCCAAGGTACTCTGGCTACCTATCTACATTATCTAAGTAGATTCAACAAGAATCCTGAGATCCTGAGTCATTTAGATACCATTGCCACAAAGTTTGGTTATAAACCAGGCGAGTGGTTAGAAGCCATGCGTGAGTTCGAGAACACAGGTTTTGCACACGTCGGTGCTGAGCATGGGTTGATGGACAACATGCATAGAACTAATATCATTCAAAGAGGATCTGATAAATTTCTTGAATGGGGCAGAAAACCTTTCCAATGGGGTGAAACAAACTCCCGTATTGGTGGCTGGTATACTGCCATGAAGGAATTTAGAGATCAACATCCAACAGGTGCTTTGAGTGATATTGATAGATCTCAGATTCTCGATAAGGCGGACTTCTATCAAGGTAATATGTCCACTGCTTCACATTCAATGTTGAACAGTGGTATCTTCTCTTTGCCGACTCAATTCTACATGTATACTACAAGACTCGCAGAGATCTTCTGGTCAGGCTCACGTCTAGGTGGAACGGTTGCAGAACGCAATCTAGCTAGAGTTAGACTTGTCGCAGCTAACGGTGCCATGTTCGGTCTACCGATGGCTGTAGGTGTATCAGGGCTTCCTGTTAGTGACTATCTTCGTAAGGAACTCCTAGACAATGGTTACTTTGGTTTAACACCTCCATATGTTGTAGGAAATAACTTCGTAGAGTCAATGATTAACGAAGGACTTCCTGCCGCAGCCTTACATATTGCTACAGGACATAACTATAACGTAGGTCCTCGTGAAGGTCTCCAAGGTTTAAGTAATCTCGCGGAAGCTATGTCTCAAGATGCAGCCTTCTATAAAGTAATGGGTGGTGCTTCTGCTTCACTCAGTTTGAATACAATTAACAATGGCATCTTTCCTCTGGTGTATCAGATGTACCAAGGAAACTTCAAGAATCTTAAAATGGAAGATTTTGTAGATGTCTTCAAAGAAGTTCAAGTAGTTAGTTCTGGTTGGGCATGGTGGGTAGCTATGAACACAGGCATCTGGGCTAATAAGAACAGTGACATAATCTCAAAAGTATCCAAAGATAATGCATCGTTTATGTTTCTCTCAGGTTTACGTGAAACTAAACAATCTGATAACTGGGATAAAGAACAAGTAATTAAAGACAGAAACGATCTTCAAAAGTATGCTCTGAAACAGTTTACTTTGAATATGAATAGAGCTACAATAGCTGACGCCAACGGGGATGAGGAACAAGCCCAGGCATTCAGAACTAAAGCTATTGCATGGTTGCCTGCCACAGCATTTCCTCCTGAGAAGTTAGGTAATGCTATTGTTAAGGCTTCTAAGAATGCTCAACCATTGCCTGACAGAACAAACCAAGACTTCTATTCTACAAAAGCAACTCAACCCAATACTTCATTCTTCTTCCAAAGAGATCCTGCAACACAACGTGAAAAGCTTAGAAAAGCATTTGAATCCCTCCCTAATGAATAAAGGTAAATATGGCCAAATTTAATCCAGACATTCCTGATGTAAATCCTCAGAGTTATATGAACTATGCTCGTCCTATAAGCGAGTATCAAGGAGATATGACTGGAGGTACTATCCTTAAAGGAATAGGGGATGTCTTTAAGACCGCTGTTACTGGTGCAGATGAGATAATTAAAGATACTATAAACAGAGGTTTACGCAGCGATCTTTCGGGAGAGCGCGATATTCAAACCGGTGCTTTGGAAAGTATGGTAGGCATTCCTGCTGATCAGAGAGTATCTCCATATCAAGCGACACCGACTAACCCTGAGAGTTCTAATGCAGGAAGATCTTCTGATATTATCCCAGGCTCTGTCGCGGAACCTCTTCCATCTCAGTTTCAATCTTTGGACAAACAGGTTGCAGGTGTTAACACCGGTTCTCTTACTAAACCAGCGCTAGGTACTTACTACACTGGTAAACTAGACATGATCACTAAAGACTATCGTTCGCAGTATCCTGGTTATGCAGACTACATCGACGAACGTGTTCAAGCTATTACAGGAATGAATCCTGCTAATAAGCGTGTTGATGATTTAATGACTATTCTTCAGACTGTTGCTGGTCAAGCTCATCAGGAAAAAGAAAAAGCCCTTGGAGAGGCTGCCTCTAACTCAGGCATCCCAGGCATGGCAGATCTTGCAAGAAAGATTTCTAACAATCAAGTTTCTAATCCAATGGCCGCTGTCATCGATCAGATGGCTCCTTGGAAGGCAATTGATTATCAAGCCCATCAAACTCAAGAGGCCAATGCTAACTGGAAGAGCACTAACGAAAATAAAGTCACGAAGAATGAGCAAGACGCTTCGAGTATAGCCAATAAGATTAGTGATACTGTTTTTACTCAAACTATTGGAAGTATGGGCAAATCTGCTTCTGATCTTTCTAAGATGGCTACTGATATTCAAACAGGTAAGAAAAGCTTATCTGGTAATGAACCTATGCTCTACGGTCAAGCCGTTGAAGCTATGGGTGTAACAGCTGGACGTCAGATTGAGGATAAGCTTAATTCCAAAGGTCCTGATGGAAAATCTATCGCCGATGTCATAGGACCCACTAAAACTGCTGCAATTATTTCTGAAGCTACTAGTAAGTATAATAAAATTAGAGACATGTTCATCAACAAAGAGACTGGTTCTGCTTTCTCAGCGGCTAGATATACGTCTATAGCTGGAAGTGAAACTTCTAAGTGGCTATTGAGTGAAAGTCCTGTCTCAGATTACATGAACATCCAACATGCAGCTACTCTTCTAGGTGGACCTGCCGTAGGTGGTGTCTTTGCCGAGAAGTTTCTTTCCGGTAAGATGGGTTCTATCGACGATACCATTAAAGCCTTCGGGGAATTCAATACTTATAAGTTAATGTCTGATCCCAATTCTTCTCTTGAAACTCCAATCAACTATATGAAGAGTAAGGGAGTTGGCCAGGATAAACCCGAACAACGCCCTGCGTATCAGTACTTTACTAAAGACGTTCCTTCTATGATTACTGATACTCGACTGCAAACGGCAGGCAGAGCAATGCTTGCTTCGAATGTATTCAAGGGTAATATCACTTCTAAATTTGACGACGATACCTTTGACGATAAGGGAAATCTAATCCCAGGTAAGCATACTATTCTCAGTACGATGACCAACGATAAGATCAGAGACTCTGTCTGGGATCTTGCAGGTGGTAGTGCTACAAGTCCTCTGTGGATACAGTACAAGACTTTCGTAACCAATAACACAGATCAGATGGTTAACAAGGACGTTCACGATCTGAATAGTTTAGCAGATAATCCTAATCTTAAATTAGTCTGGGATGATAAGAATGCTCGGGTAGGTATTGATTTCAAGGATACCTTCTTTACAAATCCATACAACAGCCGCCCTGGCACCGATGCTATTGCTAAGAAACAAGCTGATACTTACAGACAGACTGTAGCTATGCTTAATTCTACTTTGGCTCCTATTTCCAGTATTGCTCAGAAGGAAGGTGTTGATCCTAATAAAGCTATTCTCCAACAGTTATCTAACTTTGGCTTAGACCCAAGTAAGATTGAATTTTCTCCTGAGATGCGTAAGCAACTAGGTATGCCGGAGAAGAAGGCTACAGCTGCAACAACTACACAAGCAGCCTCTAATAGTCCTTTCCAGTATCCTCAGCTTCAAGATTTCAGTCAGTCTATAGTAAAACCTGCTGATGAAGGACAGATTAAGGGAACTGCTAATGCAGCCCATCCCGACTCCGTCTGGGGTAATCCTCTAGCTCCAGACTTCAAAGAACAGCACCTTACGACTATCCAGACTCCTAATGGAAAGCCTCTAGAAGTCAATAAGGAGGCCGCTGGTGCGTTTAAAGGATTCCTAGGTGATCTAGCAGCCACCGGATATAAGCTAGATGATGTACAGGGTTATAACCTACGTGAAAAGCGTGGTGCAGGCGGTATATCTCAACATGCCTTCGGTAATGCCATAGATATCAACCCTAGTAGAAACACTTCGTCTATGCTTGGTGTCGGTACCGCTAAGACAGACCTTCCTAAAGAAGTTTCTGACATAGCTGCCAAGTGGGGTATCTCATGGGGCGGTGACTGGCACAACCAAAAAGACTATATGCACTTCGAATACACAGGCAGAAAGCCAACTATGGTCGGTGACGCAGGATACAAATTAAGTCAAAAATGACGTAAACCTGTCATAATTAAGACATAAATCTCAAACAGACATAAAAAAACCCTAGGCTCCTTGCGGAACCTAGGGTTTAACTTTAGTACTTAGTCGTCATCATCTTCATCATACTCCGGTTCATCCGGAGTTTCTTTTTGGTTAGGGTCTTTCCATTCGGGAGCATTCTTGAATGGAGGGCAACCCTTATCTTTGAGGAATTGAATCAGGTACGGAAGTCCAACCTCCATACTTGTCTTCTCATCCTTGAAGTACTT
>Ga0265322_10000844_pt1 | contig 10913 bp, 17 predicted proteins | sample 41222metaG_FD_193584 | JGI IMG/M metagenome (GOLD analysis project Ga0265322, IMG submission 193584) | Rhizosphere microbial communities from Carex aquatilis grown in University of Washington, Seatle, WA, United States - 4-12-22 metaG | ecosystem: Host-associated > Plants > Roots > Rhizosphere...
AAGTTCCGGTAGTGTCCATATTTGCAGTAACTATCGGTATCCCTGTCCACTCTCTCTTTGAATGCTTGAATGAAAATGTTCTGTTAAGATCGACAATCTTTCTTGTCGCAAGAACGCTCCTCTTCGGTCTTATAAGAACATCCTTGAAGTCCAGTTTCACATCTGTTTCTAATCTCAATATAAACACCCCGGGCTTCTAAGACATAACTAATATAAAAAGTTTATCTTAAACATTATACTGAGTATAACAAGCGATTACGACGCAAGAAAAAGTAATAGTAAAAAGAAAAAAATGATTATCTACGCTTATTCTTTACATAGACATAAGCTAATACTACAACATGTTCTAAGAACCATATAGATATATCATGCATAAAATTTAAATAAGAACATCACATAATAATAATTAGGGGTTAGCGTTTCATCAATATTAGCGTGAGGTAGATAAAATGGAAATAAAAAATAAAATAATAATAATCACTGGAGCGTCTCAAGGGATAGGTCTTGCAGCGGCAAAGCATCTTTCAAAACTCGGAGCAAAGGTAGTCATTGCAGCGCGTTCAGAAAATCTTATCAATAGCCTTGAAAGAGAACTTCCGGGATCATTAGCAATCGTCACCGATATGAGAGAACCAGGTGACATCAAGAATCTTATGAAGAGAACTATAGATAAATATGGAAAGATAGATATCCTAATAAATAATGCAGGTCAGGGAATGTATGGCCCTGTAGAGAGCATGAATGTCGAGCATTATAAAGAGATAATGGAATTGAACGTATTTAGTGTCGTGAGGTCGATGCAGGAAGTAATACCAATAATGAAAAAACAAGGTGGAGGAATGATAGTCAACATCAGCTCGGCCTTGACAAAAATGTACATCCCGGGAATATCAGCATACTCATCGACGAAATACGCCCTGAACTGCATCTCGCTTATCGCAAGACAAGAACTCGAAAAGGATAACATTATCGTTAGCATTGTCGAGCCTAACATGACGGCTACAAATTTCGGGAAGAATTCTATAGGCGCACGCCCTGATTGGAGTGCCTCTGGAAGGCAGGCTCCGCAGATAGATCCTGCAGAAAAAGTCGCTGGAGTAATAGAGAGCATAATCCGGTCAGGAGAGGCCGAGATGAGAGTATAGGGAATCTAAATTTATTTTTTTACTATTACGTTCCTATTCATTTGAATATCTCTGCATTGAATCCATCACTTACATACATCTTATCCTTAGACGATACTATAAGAATCTCTACAGGAAGTTTTTTTGAAAGTTTGATTCCTTCTTCGAATCCTGCTGTGAATAATGCGGTCGCATAGGCATCTGCATCTATTCCAGTATCTGCTATCACAAATATGCATTTTACTTTATCCTGAGGCATCTTTGTCTTCGCATTCAGAAGATGATGATACTTGCCCCACCTTCTCCTGTTCGGTGCGGAACCCGCTATAGCTTTATTGTTCAATTTTATCTGACCTATTGCCCTTTCAGGATCATCTGGATGCTCAAGTAAAACTGTCCATCCATCTATACTAGAATTATTTTTTGCGTATATATCTCCGCCAGCATTTATGTAATAATCACGTATCTTATGTGCATCCAGAATGCTTGACAATCTGTCAAGACAATACCCTTTTCCAAAGCCGCCGAACTCTATCTGTTTTGTGATACGTATCGTACTATTCAAAGCATCAATTTTTATCGAACCAAACAATTTATGCCTGAGTCTTGACAGGACATTATCTCTAGACTTTTTTTCCTTGAAAGAATAATCCTTATCATAACCTAAAGATTCTAGAGATGATTTTAGGGTTATATCAAAATTCTCATTAGTTTTCTTGTATAATTCTAATGATTTCTGAACGAGAAAAATAAATTCCGGACTGACTTTATGCCATACGCCAAGCTCAGAATTCACTCTTGAGAGTTCGGAACCTTCCAGAAATCTTGAGTATTCTTTTTCAATACGTCCAAGTTCAAGAAAACACTCTTCACAGACAGATACACTCTCTTTCGGAACCTTTATCTCAAATAAGCTTCCTAGATATTCTTTCGACCGGGATAAGAAACCTACGTCGTCCATTCCGTCAAATTTCGCAAAATCTGTCGGTGCATTGCTCATCCTGGATGCTGTGTGATAAGGTCCTGCAAGTGTTGCGCAAACGCTGCTGATGTAAGAGAGCTTCCGCTCACCGTATGTGGTATACTTATGTCGCTGATTTTCTTGCCTACGACTAGATTTGGAAGAGCTGAATTGAAGGCACCGATATATCGCTGAGACATGCCGTCAGCATTCACAGCAGTAACCGAGGCATCTGTCACAACGTCGCCCTGTGTAGTCACCTTTATCTCGACAGTCTCCTGCCCAACATGAGTAAAGTATGCTACAGTATCATCATAAGTTCCATCAGCTATTACCTGAGCAATCGCCTGCTGAGTCTTTTGAATTTCAGATTTATTTGTTGCGTCCATGCTCACATTCTTAGATTCGTTGAGCGGCGTTACGCCACCAGAAGATTCCGCTGGAACTCCCGTATTTGCAGGCACGTTGCCGTTAGATTGTGTATTGGTGTTATTAGAAGGGGTTGAAGAGCAACCTACTACAAGTAAAGATAACGTCGTGAACAATGCGAACACTATCAATACGTTCTTTATGAACGCAGCATTCTTTTCAGCGTCTGGTCTTCCAGCAAATATTGGAACCGGCATCAATTCATCACCGCGTCTTTTTTCGCTTGTCTCTCTTTCCATTTTTTTTCCATACACCATTCGTCTTCACCCCATAATGTTATCGTAAGTGTTGATATTGCTAGTCCAAAATCTCTCACAGCAACATCTCCATATCCTAAATCGAACATGATAGCAAGTAAATGTAGGCCAAGTAGCGCCGCAACTAGTCTTGTGAATATTCCAAGGATGAGTAGGATGCCTGCGATTATCTCAAATATTCCGTTTGCGATCACAAACGCTGTCGCATAAGGCGAATTGAATATGAATGTAGGCAAGTAGCCGATGAAATTTTTTGGATCAATCAATTGACTGATTCCGAACCATAGATAGACCAAACCTAATCCGTATCGTAATATTGCTGGAGCGAATCTTCGCGCATTTTCTAAAAACTTCATCTATTAGTTACATAAAGCTGTTTTATAAATTTTATTAAAGTACAGTCAGGAATTATTCGAAATATTTATTAATAGCCATGTTAGAGTAGAGTTGTGAAAAAAGGCATTCTGGGTGTTGATAAGAACATATTTTTTCTCGGGATAGTAAGTTTTCTTACTGATATCAGCTCGGAGATGATATTTTCAGTATTCTCCATATTTTTCACCGTAATATTGGGAGCTTCAACAGTCTTGTTTGGGCTCGTGGAAGGCTTTGCAGATTTTTCCTCTTCATCCCTTGATTATCTATCAGGTTATATATCCGATAAGACTGGGAAAAGGAAGATATTTGCCTGGATAGGCTATTCCTTCTCGACGTTATCCAAAGTGCTGCTTCTTATTTCAAGTTCTGTTGTTTTCGCATCATTATTCAGAGTTGTAGAGCGTCTTGGAAAATCTTTCAGAGGTCCTCCAAGAGATGCATGGATAGCAACGCTTGCTGAAACTGGAAATAAAGGTTATGCGTTCGGACTCCACAAGGCTCTCGATAAGGCAGGGGCAGTACTTGGGCCGCTTGGAGCATATTTTCTTTTGAAATATCTGGGCCAGAACATGCCTGCATTCAAGACCATGTTCATAATAGCATTAGTGCCAGCTTTACTTGCCGTAATAATGATAGTATTCATCAAGGATGCAAGATCGACTCCAAAAATGAAGGAAAACATTTTTGTCTCGTATAAGACTCTCGGAAAGGATTTCAAGCATTATCTGTACAGTGCAGGAATATTCTCGCTAGCATACTTTAGTTTCGGTTTCCTGATGCTTAAGGCATACATTATCGGATTTACAATAACAGATATCGTATTGTTGTATGCACTATTCAACGTATCATTTGTAGTGTTTTCGATACCGATAGGAAAAATCGGCGACAAAATCGGAAGGTTCAAGATAATATGTACTGAATATGTCCTATACTTTATAATGAGCCTCGGGTTCATATTCGCCTCAGCAAAATGGGAAATAATCGTACTATTTTTGATTTTTGGAGTCTTCTATGCAATAGATGAAGGTCAGAGTAAGGCGTATATAACAGATATGGAGACAGAGAAAAAGGGCACAGCAATAGGCGCATATAATTTCTTTACAGGACTAGTCTACCTGCCTGCATCCCTAATAGCAGGGGCTCTATGGAATATCAATCCTAGCTATGCATTCGTATTCGCGGCAGTTATAAGCGTTGCAGCGTTGTTATTCTTCACGTTAGCAAAAAGAAAAAATTCAACCGCAAAAAATATTGCCACCTAACGAACAATAAAAAGTAACATAGACAACATTAACATAACATGTTGGCGTGGCAAAGGCATACCAAAAAAAGATTATTTGTGTTCATCTAATTCTGCCTTATCAGCATCTGCCTTTGTCTTATGTATGGTGCCATCAGGATGATTTGGGGGAGAATATATCGTGTAGAGTTTCAATGATTTTGTCTTTGAATTGTTGATTATGTTATGCCATGTCCCTGCTGGAACTATCACGGCATCGCCATCCTTTGCTATGTGCTTTTCTTTATTGTTCAAGACAAATTTTGCTTCGCCTGCCTCTATCCTGAAGAATTGGTCGACATGCGGATGGACCTCGTTGCCTATCTCTTCCAGAGGCTTAAGGCTCATTAGTACGAGCTGTGAATTCTTTCCTGTGAACAATACTTTTCTGAAGTAATTGTTGCTAAGCGTCTGCTTTTCAACATGCCCTACATATCCAGTCATGATTCCACCCCTATATAGTATGCATGCGTCAAGGTAATATATAAATTTAGTGAAGGAGAAAATAATAATCAAACTTATAAACAATATGTATTTGCATTTCATAGAAGGTGATACGATATGGCGTCAACCCCTAAGGGACCACAAAAAGTAAGAGCAGAATATAACATAGACAAACCAACATACGATGATTTTGTCAGGATGTGCAGCAAGAAAGGATTCACTGCAACTGTAGTTCTTGAACGATTAATGAGAAAATACATCGACCAAGATGGACAGATATAAAAAAGAAGTGTGAAAAACTTCTCAACCTATTTTTTTATCTACTTCAGCGCTTCGACTATCTCTGAAGTCTTTCTTACACGACCAATTCTCTTGAGTATATGATTGATCGAGTTATCATGCTCCTCAGTACTAAACGCCATCATGGCATCCTCTGCAAATATCTGCTGATAACCATACTCGAAGGCGAACCTTGCCGTGCTCTCGACACCAATATTCGTTGAGATACCACAAAGAACTATTGTGTCTACCTTTCTGCGCCTGAGCTGAAGCTCGAGCTCTGTACCATAGAACGCACCCCACTGCTGTTTGAGTATCACGACATCATTCTCTTTGGGACCCATCTCTGGAATTATATCCGCCCAATCGGCAGGAGGAGTTCCCATCTGCATTGAATTATCCGCAAGAGGTTTTAACGCTGTGTCCTTCGAAGCGTGTACATGCACCAGAAATACAGGCATATGATGTTTCCTGAATGCATCAGCAAGTTTTGAAGAATTTGACACAACAGAATCAGCCGTCTCCTTTGCCATTCCCTTCGACATCCCAACGATGCCATTCTGTAAGTCTATGACGACAAGCGCCGTCTTACTCTTATCAATATTCAAATCACTCATAAATATCACCTTAAGAAAGAAATAACTATGTTCTTTAAAACTTTTATGAAGAATAATAAACAATAGCCTCACCCATCGGACGAAGGCTAAAGCTCCGAGCATAAAATTGATTGTTGTCCGCTACTGTGCAGGATTACCATCCTGTTAAGCACAAACAGATTATAGCCCAAACAGGGTTACTGTTTATTGCATTCGTTGCATATTCCGTGTATGTCTATTTGGAAATGGCATACTTTTCCGTTTATGCTTTTTTTTATGAAATCTATATCTTTGACATTAAAATGTGTGGTCTTTCCGCAATTTGTGCATATGAAGTGACAGTGATTATTCTTTTGCCTTGAATATATCTGTCTTCTGTCGCAGTAATAGGAGTGTATGCTGTCTTTTGCAGTCTTATCCTTCAAGAATCGATATATGGTTGCTATTCCAATTCGCTTGTCTTTAGCCTGCGATTTTGATAATAGTTCTTCAGCTGTGAAAAAAGTGATAAAGTTGTTTAATTCTTCTTCTATTATTGTTTTTTGTCTGGTTATTCTAGGCATATTGATCACCCATAATTTCTTATTGATAATGAGAATCAATAACATATTTATAATTGTTACGGTTCCAAACATGTATAATGGACGTATCGCTGACTAAACGAGTAAATGAGTATGTTTCTAAGCATAAAGGGTTAGTCATGGGAACAGCAAATTTCATACACGGATGCTCTCATGCAATCCCCACACTAATGGCCGGAATGTACTATTTTGCAGGACGCAACTCAGACAGCGAAGTCGCAAGATACATAGACAAAATTGCAGACAATCCAATTAGCCACCTAGTATTCTTAGGCGTAAGCGCATACGTTCTAGTATACATCCGCACAGAAATCAAACACCATAAGAAATTACACCAAGAAATAGAAGAAAAGAACAATAAGATAAACACTCTGGAAAAACAACTACTAAACTATCACCCACATGAAGAAATTCTTAAATTATATAACACAGATAAAAACGATACGCATTCGCAGCCAGTTTGATAGCCCACGGATGTCATATCGTTACGGATAGCCCGCCCACATACGGACTCGGCGTTTCTATCGACGAGGAACAACAGGTTTTCTATCGAAAAAACCGCAGGGCTATCACAAGAAAAATTCCGGGCTATTACATTCTCAAGCACAAGAAGATAATAGCTCGGACACTTCGAAAAATATATATACTAATCTCAACAATTCTTTTGTATGAGAAAGCCATTTAAGAAACATTTGAATACTATTGATGTAGAAAGTGCACATGGTGGAAGTGGAAGAAGACAATTGATATTATCAAAAGATGATCCGATTTCATCCCAACTGCATGCAATGACAAAAGGCTTTCTGACACCAAAGGGAGTTTTTGATTGGCACATTCATGAAGATATTGATGAATTCTTTTTTGTAATAAAAGGAACTGGCGTAATACAATTTGAAGATGGCACAAAGTTTGAATATGCTAAAGATGATCTAATCTATATTCCTTCAAATGTAAAACACAGAATCGAGAATACTGGTGAAATAGAAGACGAATTCTTTTTTATTAGATTAAATCATTGATAGGGTATGAACTTTAAAGAATAAATGCCTCTTCAGAGTTAAGAAGTAGACCCCTGAAGCGAGTACGATAACTACTAGCCCGCCCATCAACCCACCTGCGGTGTTACTTTTGCGGACAACTTTTAAAAGTCAGAATTGTATCTGGGCTATCTATTTTTTGGAAATTCTTTTGGTAGAATTATTTCTATATTTCTGAATCTTTTTAATTCTAGGAGATGTTTGTCGTATGTTATTATGTATTGTGCATTTGCTGCAATTGCGCACTCTATTATCTTATTATCTGTTTCATCATCTTTTATTATACTTATCTTTTCTTGAGGTGTAACCATTTGGAATATCTTTAATATTTTTGTTGTTGCTTCTATAGTTTCTTGCTCTGTAAATTTGAAGTCTCTTTGCAGTACTTTCTGATACTCAACTACGATTGGCATAGAAACATATAGATGTGCATTAATATGTATCAAATGAAACAATAATTTCTGCGCTTCACTATCAGTCCAAAGAGTTGCAGAGAGCAACGCATTAGTATCCAATACTATATTCATTTTCTGCGTGCCCTTGCCGCTATATTAAGTATATCCTTCTCTGTAATTCCTTGTGCTTGTAAACGTTTCTTACTTTTCTCTGCTAATACTCGTAAATCATTCATCATTGATTCTTTCGATGGCTTAGTTATCCTTTTAAGAACCAACGTATCATGTTCACCATATACTGCAAACAATGATCCTTCATCCATTCCTAAATGTTCTCTTAAACTCTGCGGTATAACAATTTGTCCCTTAGACGACATTTTTATAGTTTCAATATCCATTTTAACCTCCAATAATCTTACAGTAAGACAAACTTACTTATAAAGTTTACGGATATACAGCCCCGCCCAATTACCATACCAAACTGTGCTATTCGCGGACTCCGATTATTGTTTTGTGGATCAACTAGTTCTCTCTTAGTTGATCATTCGTTGTTTAATTGTTGATATACTCTACACAGTATTTATATACTTCATTCTGTTATTATAAATTAATGGGGTTTAGGTGAACATTATGACAAGACTAGTTGAGGTTCTTATCATAACAGATAAAATATATTCAGTGTCAGGAATTATACCGTTAAATAAAGAGATATCCGCTCTTGACATGAAGGGAGAGCCTTAGATATAGACTAAGGATGAAGATAATAGTCTTAAATAGGAGGTCAATTAGATGGAGATAATAGTCTTAAATAGGAGACGGTTTGACGCATTAGAGGAAAGAAAAATAATAGCTTCAGCTTCCGATAAATTGGCAATAACAAACTTAAAACTTATGGATCAACTATATTTTGAAGCATGGAATAAAAAAGATTGGGAAATGTTCAGAAGACTGCATACAAAAAATGTAGTCGTTATTAATATCGACGGCACAAAAACTATCGGTATTGATGAATACTTGAAAAATATTAAACAGGGTCTTGATACCTTTAAGAGTCTAATCGTTAAAGCGCACCCTATTAGAATCGGTTCTGATAATTGGACATCGACAGTGGGAGAAATAGAGTTAACAACGCAAGATAATAAAAAAATAACGAGTTTAATGTGCACTGCCGCACGTTGGGAAAATAATCAAATAGCAGAAGAACATCTCTCCCAAAACGGAAATGCGCTAATAGAGTATATAACTAACAGTTATACTTAAAGTTTAATCAAAAGGTATGTTAGCATACAAATAAATATTATATAAGTAAATACGATATAAATAACCTCAAAACATGATTCTTCAACAGAGAACATACAATGTACAATGATAAAAAAAAGAAACACCATAAAAAATATTAAGCATGATTTCGAAGAAATAGAACATACGTTCATAAGAAAACGTTGGAATGATGCACTTGAGCGCTCAGTACAACTAGCAACACTTGGATCAATAGCACTTCTAGCTGCTAGCTCTTTACCGAATATTAATCAACAAATTACAAAAACACATCCTATGATGATTCATCTTCTTCTGATTGGCGCGCTACTACTCGTATTCTGTGCAAGTGCAGTATTAATCTCAGCTTTTGTCAAAAAACAAAAATATACCTATAAAATACTAAATGATATAACCCGCATTGCGGCAGTTATAGGCATGATATGCTTTTTCTTAGGAGGAGTACTAGCTGTTATGTATCTGGTATTCTAAGATAATAAGAAGGAGGAAGAGAATGGATGATAATATTCCAGTAACAAGACTTGATGATATTCCAGTAACTAGACTAGATTATATCCCAATCAGAATCCTGGATGATATACGATCAACGATGAACCCGAAAGCGCCCGTTAATAAAATATTCATATTAGATAAAAAGAGAAGAAATATCGCAAAAAAACGGAATATAATACATTCTAGAATGGTGTGATGAAGTGTGATTGTCGGCTGAAAATACGGAAAACATCCGAAAATGTTGTCCGCATTTGTAACAAAAGAGATGGTAGCCCACCCAGAGACGGACTAACGAAACGTCGACGTGGAAATCAATTGTTGTCCGCAAAACCGCGGGGTTCGAACAAAAACATCCGAATCCGAACAGGACTCTCAAAATTAGTTGATGTCTTTAGCTGGCTTCAGAGACTCTGCTATTTTTATCATTTCTTCTTTAGTTATATCTTTTAGATTATTTATTTGTGTTGTTGGAATTTCTGTATTAAAAATTAGAAGATATGTATTTTTTCCATCTCTCCATCGAAGTGTTGCTTGTCTTATAGTCTCTTGTGTAGGTTGTCCATATACCCACTGAGATTTTATGAACAATCCCTTGACTGTATTTCCTGATGGTGCAGTAATATCTACTAGCGTTGATTCTGTTGGTTCTCCTTCCAGATGAGCAAACATTAAGTTAGGCGTCTCTGCCTGAAGAAAATCCATCTTAGTAGCTATATCCTTATCTTTAGGGTCATGACAGATTGTATAAATAGTAGAATTACCACAAACTGAGTCAATACCCACATCAGGGCTAAATTGGTTATAATATCCAAAGTACTCATCAGGTACATAATCTGTAATATACGGTGCTTCAACTTGGATTACAGCCGTAGTTACATATTGAAGATTAAAATTCGGCATATACGTCGGGAAAAGTGTGTTAGGTGCACTCATTTTTATATCGTCAAAACCTGGCAATTTTCCTCCAGAACTCGCTCCATGTATAATACAAAGACCTGTTGTTTCATCGTACGTATCGCAATTTAATGTTTTATCAAGATGAGTATTAAAATTAGAGAATTCGTAATTAACAGTAAAAATTCTATAGCCTAAATCATTAGTGAGAAAAATCATATCTCTAGAGGCATTTTCTCCGTAAGCTAAGTTGAGTGCGTCAGGATATTTTTTCATCTGCTCAAAGAAACTGTCCGGTCCTGAGGCATATAGTTCCATTTTAATCGGCAAATAGGATTCCTGATCTATCCAAAATATTTGAGTAAATTTCTCATTTTTTCCAGACTCTGAATGGCTAAAGCTCATCACATAAACTTTTTTTCCATTATAAGTATCTTCTTTTGTAGAGGTGGTATAAGATTTAGCAATGCTCGATATTCCATTAAGGAG
>Ga0265322_10000846_pt1 | contig 10891 bp, 11 predicted proteins | sample 41222metaG_FD_193584 | JGI IMG/M metagenome (GOLD analysis project Ga0265322, IMG submission 193584) | Rhizosphere microbial communities from Carex aquatilis grown in University of Washington, Seatle, WA, United States - 4-12-22 metaG | ecosystem: Host-associated > Plants > Roots > Rhizosphere...
CAGCGGGGCTATGCGTGGAGGGACGACAAGTCCCTTATCGTCGCCATGGATGCCGAGCATTATCCCTATCTGTCTCGTCGATATTGCCCAAGTGTTCTGGTATGCGAACTCGTTTTCGCCATTCTTGTTCAGGAATTGTATTCCGTAAGCTTTCGAGAATATCTGTCCATCATGATGAAAGTCGGGTCCCTGTATCGCTCTTCCATTCGGAAGGACTGATTCGAGTGATATTGTGTATTCTGCGCCTGCGAATGTTTCTTTGACGCTTTTTCGCCCTGTAAAGAATGCTAGTGCAAGATAATTCTTCATGACGTCTTCCCATATGTCGACGATTTGTTTGCTCTCGTACTCTGCCTCTTCTTTCGTTGCAAATACTGTATGTCCTTCGACCCATAAAAATTCTCGTCCTCTGAGGAATGGCACTGGATGTTTGAATTCCCATCTTACGACGTTATTCCATTGTGCTAGTCGCAGAGGAAGGTCTCTCCAAGATCTTATCCATTTGCTGTAAGAATCATACATTATTGTCTCTGACGTTGGTCTTATGGCGAGTCTCTCGTCAAGCTTTGTGTCTCCTGCATGCGTGACCCACGCAACTTCTGGACTGAATCCCTTGAGATGTGTCGCCTCTTTCATGAGTAATCTTTCTGGGATGAATAATGGGAAATATACATTCTTCGTGCCTATGGCCTTTAACTTCGTGTCCGCTATCTTTGTTATTTTTTCCCAGATAGCATACGAGTCTTCCCTGTAGACTATGCATCCTGATACGGCGCTATAATCTGCAAATTCTGATTTGATTATTGTCTGCTGGTACCATTCAGAAAAGTCATCTGTCTTCTTTACTGTTATTCCGAGCTCCGTCTTGTCTTCAGATGGTTTGTTTTTCTTATCATCAGCCATACAATCAATAATTAATCGCAGATTTAAAAGTTTTACCACTTTGATTTATCGTATACTGTCAAAAGTATGTCAAGAATAATATGAGACCATTCTTCATAAGATTTATTAATGTCATTTTCGTTTATTAAGAATGTCTGATCTCAATATTTTCGTCGCTTTATTCGCAGGACTAGTTTCGTTCCTCAGTCCGTGCATCCTTCCTGTGCTGCCCGGATTTCTCGCGTTCATATCGGGAAGGACGCCAGAATATATTCCTACAAAGATAGAGGCTTTTCTGAGTAGTGTATTTTTTGTGTTAGGATTCTCTGTCGTGTTCGCTGTCCTTGGAGTTCTGTTTAATACCGCTCTCTCGCAGTCATCTTACATTGTAAGGGTGTGGCTTGGAAGGATTGGAGGGACGATAATAATTATATTTGCCCTTCACATACTTGAACTGATAAAGATACCCTTCCTCATGATGGATCATAAGATTGAGGTAAAACGTCTCAGGTCAAGATATCTTACATCATTCATCTTTGGAGCGGCATTTGCTGTCGGATGGAGCCCTTGCGTAGGAGCGATACTTGGAAGTATACTCGCCCTTGCAGCGTCACAACCAGGCTCATCATTCGCTCTGCTCATTGCATATTCGATAGGTCTCGGGATACCATTCCTGCTCGTCGGTCTTTTCACCGAAGAGGTCATGCTGTGGATATCAAAATCTAAATCATTCCTAAAATACTTCAACATCATCGTAGGAATACTATTGCTTGCACTGGGTGTACTTGTGTTCACGAACAATCTTGCATATGTGTCATACTTTTTGATACCAAATGTATTGATCAAATAGATTCAGCATCATGTTTTTGTAGATTAGTTTTTGATAAGTAAGTATTAAGGTGAATGATATGAAACAATCAGATAATAAAGATAATAATTATGTAAATAATAATTATATTTGGTTATTTGTTGTCTTGGTACTGGTTGCTGGAGCGATATTCTACCTAGAATCTATAAAGCCTGCCCAGAAATTCTCTGCACAAGTCAGCAATAGTTCGCAATCAGTCGATCAGGCATTGAAAAACCTTCAATACCCGAAAGCTCCAGAACTTGCAGGGATATCAGGATACATAAACGCTGATGGCAACTTGACAATAGCGTCCTTGAAAGGAAAAGTCGTCATCGTAGATTTCTGGACGTATAGTTGCATCAACTGCCTTAGGACATTACCATATCTTAATGCGTGGTATGACAAATATCATGACCAAGGACTCGTCATAATCGGCGTCCACACTCCAGAGTTTGATTTCGAGAAAAATTATACCAATGTCGAGATGGCCGTCCAGAAATATGGAGTTAAATATCCAGTCGTGCTCGACAACGATTACGCGACATGGTCCGCATACCAGAATCAGTACTGGCCGCGCAAATATATCATAGATAAGGATGGCTACATAAGGTTCGATCACATAGGCGAGGGTGGCTATGATGAGACTGAAAAGCAAATACAAGAGCTCCTATTAGAGATAGGAGAGAACACGACACACAGCGGAACTGTAAACGTGACTGACACCACTCCTACGACTTTCAATAGCCCAGAAACATATCTTGGATGGCAGTTCGCAGTCCCTCGAGGAGAGAACATTGGAGGCGAAGGCTACAAGCCCGATCAGAATTATACATATTCAAAACCAGACGCCTCTAATTTAAAAGACAACATTCCTTACCTCGAAAACACATGGTATAACAAAGAAGATAGTCTTGTATCGTTTGATGGCTCAGTCATGTATTACAAATTCACGGCTAAGAATGCAAACATAGTCCTTGAAGGAAACGGGACGATACAAGTGTATATCGATGATGCACTGATATCATCTGATGTTGCAGGAAAAGACGTTATGAACGGCGTAATCTCTGTAGACGAGCCAAGGCTTTACGAGATATACTCTGGAAACTATGCAACGCATGTATTGAAGCTCGTATTCACGAAAGGGATAGAGACTCACGCATTTACTTTTGGATAGATTTATTCCAGAAAATTTCACGATGGTTATGGTGAAAAAATGAAAGATATGGATGAAAAAAATTTCAAGAAAAAATTGACACCAGAACAGTATCATGTCCTACGAGAGAAAGGTACTGAAATGCCTTTCACAGGAAAATACCTGCACAACAAAAAGACAGGAGTCTACACGTGCGCAGCGTGCGGTCACGAGCTATTTGATTCCAGTTCAAAATTCGATTCACACTGCGGCTGGCCGAGTTTTGACAGACCGATATCAAAATCAGCCGTCAAGGAACAGAAAGATATCTCGCATTTCATAATACGCGATGAAGTCGCCTGTCCGAACTGCGGCTCGCATCTAGGACATGTATTTGAAGACGGGCCAACGGATACTGGTATAAGATACTGCATCAATAGTTTGTCTCTTGATTTCAAGAAGGAGAAACAGAAATGATTAAAGAAAAAACATCTCAAAAAACACGAGAAGCAGCATTCGGCGCAGGATGCTTCTGGCATGTTGAAGAGGATTTTCGAAAACTTGATGGTGTCAAGGAGACGACTGTTGGCTACATGGGTGGAAAGACAAAGAATCCGACATATGAAGACGTATGCACGAACAAGTCAGGACATATCGAGACAGCGCTTGTAGAATATGACCCAAAGAAAATCTCGTACGAAAAGTTGCTCGATAAATTTTTCGAGATACACAACCCTACATCAATAGATAGACAGGGACTCGATTTCGGGACGCAATACCGCTCTGCGATATTCTATTACGATGATTCACAGAAGAAGGCTGCAGAAAAGAAGATCGTTGAATTGACGAGAAGTGGGAACTTTCGAAAACCAATAGTTACTGTAGTGCTTTCTGCGACAGAATTCTATAAAGCAGAGGATTACCACCAGAAATATTTGATGAAACGCGGATTGGACAGTTGCAGCATATAGTTGTAGAGAATAATTACTGCCCGAGATCGAATCGATAGCCTTTATTCTTTACAGTCTTTATCATCACGCTATGTGTTCCGAGTTTCTCTCTTATCTTCTTCATGGAGACTCTTACTGATCCGATAGTCACATAGGTTTCTTTCCATACATTTTTCAGTATATCTTCATATGTCAATAATTTATCATGATTATTGACCATATACATCAAGAATTCGAATTCTATTCTAGGGAATTGTACATTATTATTGTCGATCTTTGCCTCTTGACGGCTTTGATATATAGTAAAGCCCTTTTCTACAGCCATCTCTAGGCTTTTATTGTCTTCTACGTATGGGCCTGTATACATGTATCCTGCGCCTTTGATAGTCTGAAAGTATTTGCTGCTGCCGTTGAATTTTGCGCGAAGTTTAGCTATGTGGACATCTATCGTCCTTTCACCAAAATATGTCGTTCCCCATACGTTCTTTAGCAATTCTTGCCTCGGAACTATCCTGCCGCCATTCTGGATAAGATACGCCGTCACTGCCTCTTCTTTCATTGCCATCTCTTCTGTGGATATGTGCAATTTTTTTAGTATGTGCTCTAATCTGCGTGGAGTGTACTGATATCCTGTTCTCTCCTGTGGGACTTCTGTTTCGGTTAGCATGCATTTGGTATTTTTCTGTGATTTAAAAAAGTTATTATCATAACTACTTTATGATAGTTAAATTTATATATGTATATTTTACTTCGAATGTATGGCTAATACCCGAGAATGGACTGACGCGTCTAAATCTATAGGCTATAATTTTTCCTATATAAAAAAACCGACGACAGAAGTATATTCAGCAATAAAATCTTTAGGACTTGATACCGTCGTATGGGAATCATATTATGGAGACGAGGTGCGCGATGTATCAAGGATACGCTCTTTCATAAATAAATATAAGCCCTGTCTATTCATATACGATCCCATATCGCTCGATAGCGGCCTGAAAAAAGATTTCATATTCGGCGTCAGGAATCCTGAAGAAGTAGAAAAATGGATACATCTTCATTACAGCCAGCTCAAGCATTATTCCTTTCTCATGACCACGCAGATATTCAATACCGGGAACGGATTCGTCGGCACAGCGGTAAGTGATGCACGTGGAAGATTATTTGTCGAGACGCTACATGCGCCAGGAGTATCCAACCAGCGTAAACTCAGTCAGATGAGCGAAAACGTCGCCGGATATATTGATGGAGTGACTATAGATTCGCATGAAGTTTCCGTCAAAAGAGGATTCCTAAGAAGTTCGGACATACGAAGAATATTTGATACATACATGGGTCAGAAGGGATATTTTGAATTCGTATACGGCGTGCAGTTAGGAAAGCTAGGGATATATACGACAGGATACGAAACAAGAGGATTATTCTCATTCCCTGAAGAGGTTCATATGATAGATTTCACAAATCCTGAAAACCGATTACGCGGCAGGATAATAATGAACCAGAAACAGCTGTGATATCTTCTGATTGTTCTCCTAGGGCAAAGTCTCATAGCGATATTGATGATGTAGCCGCTTAAAAATGGCTTAATAAGTTATGTTTTGTTCTTACTCCGTAAATATTATATATTTGTTCGATTATTCATATGTTAAGACGGCTTTTGGGGTTATTATGATAGATCCGCTTTTCGACATTGATACGCCAAGTAGTTCAGGGTACAATATTAAATACAATTCCGTTAGACACAGGCTCAGAACTAAGTGGGTATTTGCAGGTGTTGTAGCGATTATAGTTCCATTGATTCTAAGTAAGTATGATTCGTCTGATTATAACGCAAATATTAAGGATAGTAATCGAGTCGCCAATGAAACGATGAATGAACTTTACGCTGATGGAAGCACCGCACGTCTGAATGGCATAATACTCACAGAATCTTTTGTTGCCGGAAAGTCTGCCATTTATAAGACGGCTGTAGGAAAGAAAACGTTGCAATTCTCTGGAATCGATACATCGTATGCTAGAAATATTGTTCCCGGAGCAACCGTCATTCTCGATGTCGACAGAAAGGAGAACGGGACAGTAGGCGATACATTGAGCATAAGCCTTGAAAACATAATCGCCACGGAACGAAAGCAGTAATCCGCAAACCTTATATATTATTAATAGTTCTATGATGATATGACAAACCCTTGGCATGACGTAAATATTGGCGAGGATTCACCTGAAGAGATAAGCGCAATAATAGAGATACCGAAAAATTCTATGCTAAAGTATGAACTTGACAAGGCTACGGGCCTCATGAAACTCGATCGCGTTCTTTATAGCGCCGTACATTATCCCGGAGATTATGGATTCATCCCACAGACGTACTGGGATGACAACGACCCGCTCGACATAATAATCCTTTCATCATTCCCAGTCTATCCGCGAACAATAGTCCATGTAAGACCTATAGGCGTTATACATATGATTGATGGTGATGAACGCGACGATAAGATAATTGCAGTATACACCGGAGACCCGAGATTTCATAAATACAGAGATATAACAGATATACCCGAGCATAATTTATTAGAGTTAAGGCACTTCTTTGAGACGTATAAGCAACTCCAGGGAAAGCACGTCAAGGTCTTATCAATACAGCATTCAGGGGCAGCAAGAAAGTATATTCTTGAAGGGATGAAGAAATATAACGAAAAATTTTCTAAGAAGAACGCGAAGAAATAGGTGAGCGCCATGAGATATGTCATGATACTTTTATTTTTACTGACAATATTATTAGCAGGATGCTCTGCGTCTACAAACGGGACAAATTATGATGCTCTTGCAAAGTGCCTCACTGAAAAAGGCGTTACGATGTACGGGACAACATGGTGTCCACATTGTAACAACCAGAAGAAGATGTTCGGCACGTCATTCCAATATATAATGTTTGTAGATTGCGATGCAAAGCCAGGTACGTGCTCTGCTGCAGGAGTTCAGGGATATCCTACATGGGTCATTAACGGGACAAATTATCCTGGAGAGCAGACGGCAGCGGACTTAGCAAGATACAGTGGATGTTCGGTGGAATGATTTCTAGAATTGTTTACCTGAAAAGTCAATAAAAAATAAAAAAATAATTTAGATAGTATCTATCTAAAATGCTTGGTTACGTCAATGTACATAGTCTCTGTCCTTCCCATTTCCTCATTAGCGTATCGTACGGAAACTCTGCCGCTCATATTCTGTCCTGTATTGAAGCTGCATCCATTTAATACGATAGTAGCGTCTGCACCATTAACCATCTCATGGCTCGAATTATTACATGTGATATTGCCTAAGCTACATATTGATGCTTCGGTCGTGTTACACGAAATATTTTCTAAAATCATATTAGCCGTACCTAAGGTTATAGAGTATCCCTTGCCATTATTAATTGATATTGTTAATGTATCTGCAGTAGCCTGCGTATCCGTGCACGCAAATCCGCTGCTTGCAACGCATCTGTCTGGGATAATTTTTCCTGAACCGCCGCCATCAGGGCCTGCGCCGCATTGTGACGCATCTATAGTGCATGAACTTGTGCAGACGAGTGATCCTCTCTCATATCCGAAATCCGAGCAATACAAATTAGACCCTAATACTAATACTGCTACTCCGTTTTGTCCATTATTCCATGATGATACTAATGTTGCATCTACTTTAAGTCCGTTTATGACAACCGACTCGTTTTCACCAACATAGTCTACTTGTGTATTAACCGATACTATAGCTCTTGTTCCGTTAAATCCTGTAAGCTGGACAGTATATACTTGTCCATTCACACTTACATCCTCCGCAGCGCCCATTGCTAAACTTACATTTACTCTTTGGTCGAAGTTTGTTCCATCACATTGCTCGCCAGCGTCTATTATTCCATCACCACAGACTGCAGTAGGAGTTGGTGTCACAGTGACCATTGTGCTTGGATGTTTTCCTAAGTATGCGTTTATTACGGGGTCGTTGTTCGCGTCGTATCCGGAGTTGAGGTTTTGTGCATTGACGACTACTATCATCTCATTAGATGTCCATACATATGTAGAGGATCCCTCCATTTGATTGTTTCCCATCATTTTGTATACCTGACCATTGTATTCTGGAGTCACGTTCATTTCGATTCCGTGTAGTATATTGTTGAGGTAGTTGGTCGCAGAGTTAGAATCTGCAAATGCTGCTACTTGCACCGAATAATATGCCGATTGTCCATTTTGTCCATCTTCATACTGTGTACTATATATCTTGAAATTGTAGTTGTTGTCTGAACTATCTTGCTCGTTTGATCCTTGATATGTGTATTCTCCAACATCTCCAATGTTTGCTTCTATGAGATAATACGGATAACTTTCTGCGACGCCAGCAACACTTACATACCCGTTGTTGTTGTCTGTACTTTTCTCTGTGACATCTGGGGGCGCCGAGACGTCGAAATATATATAGTAATTCTGTGTTCGTTGTACATTCGTGAATTCATTCGAGAAACATGCGTATTGCGTGTCAGTTCCGAGTTGGAGATTGTTGCTTAATAATAATTGATGGTTCACGACCGTTAGATATGCATGTGCTTGCGCGCTAGGTGAGACGAATGATACTTGCTGCGTTGTGTAATTCTCTTGACTTTCTTTTTGGGAACTCATTCCCCATCCTATATTGATGTTTCCCTCATAATTTCCGCCAGTATTCTTGACACATGCACTGGCATCTATAGTGTTTGTACTAGGGTTATATGTCGCGTACATGTTGCTGTTATCGACGACGAAATCAGGCATACAATCTGCGCAGTTGCCTATCAGCTGCTCATCTATGCTGCAGTAATTGTCATTCACGCATTGTTTTGGTTGTACATTGCAACCTGTCACAAGAAATAATCCTGAAATACCTAAAATAACTAACATCACAAGAATCGTATTTATCTTCACACCAATCGCCTCCACTATATTATGGTATACTGTACTATATGTGGTATATTTGCCATACCCATTTATATATTTTGCCCTATACCTACCGCATAACGACGAACATTATATCTTTCTGTTGAAGAATTTCACATGGGAAAGATAGACTGCAACTAACAGCAATACGCTCTCAATTATGAGCGCTATGACGACGGATCCCGTAATAGTGCTTGCGTCCGTTCCAAATATCATTGCCCTTCGCAATATGACTTCTGTCATGCTGAATGGTGTATATCCGGCAATTATTCCTGCAATCCTTGACATTGATTCTATCGGTATGAGTATGTTTGAGAAAAGTAAGAATATTATTGCGATGATTATCGCGACGAGCGTACTTGTCTCTTCACTATTTGTTATATATCCTATTACCATACCTATGCTCGTGAAGAGTACGGATGCGAGTATTATCGTCAGGGTTATAATTGTCAGATTGAATTCTAGATTCGTATGGAATATTGTTATTCCGATGATTATTATGATTATTGCCTGTATCAATGCGATGATTAAGGACGTTAGATATGTTCCAAGTATGAATATATAATTTTTCGCCGGTAGTATTCTGTTTCTGAAATATGCTTTCGACATCTTTTCGCGCATGATGAGGACGTTACCTAGTAATATGCTGACGAACATGACGACCATAAGTATGAGCGCAGGGAACAGGACGTCCAGGGTGTTCTGTTTTTTTGCGACAAGGGATTTTATCGTCGTCTTTATCGGCCTTATGACATTCTGTGCGTCAAGTACTCCCATCTTGTCGAATCCCTGATTCATAGATGATATGCTGCTGCTTATAGCTTCGAGCGTCTTGATGCTGTCATTTGCTTGTTTTGACATCTGATCCAATTCTATCGTGAGATTGACTTTCGTTGCTTGAATGCTTGCTAGATTGCTCACGGCGTTCTTGCTGTCGCTCCTAACGTTAGTCTCCATAGAACTTATTTGAGACTGCATGTTGTCTGCATCACTTATCATTTGGTTCAATGCATCAAGTCCGTTTTTGAGGTCTGACTCCTGGCTCCCAAGGTTTGATTTGAATGTATATATCAGTGCGCATGCAGGATTCGGCGTCCCCGCAAGCCTTGTCGCAAAACTATTATCTGTGATATATGGCGTAAGATCTACACTATTGTTGTCTGTACAGCCCATCGTCGCCTGACTCTTATTCATGTTGACAAGTATCAAATCTATGCTGCTTACCGCTGGCGTGAGCTTGTCCCTTACCGTCACGGCATCTGTCTTCATCGTCGAAAGCTCTGTCTTCGCCTGGGCTATGTTCTGATTGAGCTGACTGTTCTGGTTGTTTATACTCGTAAGCGTTCCAGAGCCTGTATCTATATTTGTATGTATCAACTGATCCCTTATGCTATTCATCTTTGAGACCATCATTTTAGCATTTCCAGTCATGTTGCTGATTATATCTTCGCTGTTCCCGAGTTGCTCGGCTGTCGTGTCAACAGAATTCAAAATATCCTGTGTCATCCCGACGCTTATCTGCGACGATAATGATGTTATGCTGTCAGATATCCTACTGATAAGGACGTAAACAAGATTTACACGCGAATAATCCACATAGAATTCAAGTCTTCCAGTATTATAGTCCTCCGGAAATATTATGCAGAGATGTACATCAGCGTTTTTTGCCTTATTGATACATTCATCACTGCTGTTTGTCTTCTGAACCTCGAAATGGTTCTTCGACATAGCGTCTATTATCTTATTTGCTATATCGTCGTAGTTCTTTGCATACACCCCGACCTTTATTCCATAATAATCTGATGATTGGAACGCAACGCCTATTATAGCGATCATTAGGAGCGGCCCAAGTATTATGACTGATGCCGAGACCTTCGAGCTCATGAGCCTCTTGATGTTCTTCTCTACGACCATGAAGAGCTGCGACATTATCTGAAATGGATTCATCTATTCATCTACCTCTCTATTTCTGCGTATATGCTGACACTGCCTCGAATACCTCGTCGAGACTTGGCTTGTCTATCTTTATCCCTATTAATTTTTCTTCCATAGATTCGAGAACTGGCAAAAGTATTTTTATTATGGCGTATGCTGACGGCGTATAGAATATCAGCCTATTATCCTCCATTCGCGG
>Ga0265322_10000850_pt1 | contig 10865 bp, 10 predicted proteins | sample 41222metaG_FD_193584 | JGI IMG/M metagenome (GOLD analysis project Ga0265322, IMG submission 193584) | Rhizosphere microbial communities from Carex aquatilis grown in University of Washington, Seatle, WA, United States - 4-12-22 metaG | ecosystem: Host-associated > Plants > Roots > Rhizosphere...
TACAAACTTCTTCGATGCAAGGAAGACAGATGTCTCGGAATACACCGGCGTCTAAAGCTCTCTTCCGGCCCTCTGCCGTGCTTATATCAATGCCAATAATGTCAATGCATTGCGACGATTTGAATTTTTTTTCAAACCCGGTGATAAGTTGACGAACACGCTCCAATGCCAAATCTTTGCGGACAACATCGGCGCCTTTCTCATTCCCTGTCTGCGTCGACAATACTATTGCGCCTGCGTTCAACGCACCGCAAATATATTGTTTCCGCCCGACGCCAGACCCCAAGCCGGCCCCCATTTTGTGAGCGATTGGCTCTGGAATTCCCAGTGTCGGAAGATAAGTGGATAACACTGATTGAGCACAGTTTGATCCTGATTTGAATTTCAGGAGGGTTTCATCGATTCGTATCCTATTCATAGACATCCTTTCTCGAAGAAAACTATCGAACCGCATAAGCCGCTTTTCCGGCGTGAGCGACTGGTCCGGCGGCAAGATTCGTTAGTTGATCCGCACAACGTTTCGAACGAAGAATTTTGTTTTTTTTGATTTTGTTTGTCGACATAGCTCCCGACTACGATTGCCCGGTAAGCCCCGTATGAGATGATACTATTTTCTTGCAGAGATTGCAATAAAAAAAATCCTGCTGTTTATTGCTTCTTAAAGCGGAACTCCAAGAACTCCAGGCTGACAACATTACCGGAATCGTCGGCTTCAAAGTGAAACATTGGATGTTTCCCCGGATCGACGGCAAAACAAAATTGGTGCAAACCTACAAGTTGGATAGGAACATTAAATTGAGGTTTTTCGAGCAAAGAGAAATACAGCGTATCGTTTTTGACATGTAAATCCGCATGAGCATACCCGCCGGGGACTGTATATCGTCCGGAATACTTTTGAAGATCCACATTGCGGGAATCAAACGCCGCTTCAGCATTCTTCTTTTCCAAGAGAGGGACAAACTTATCAATGATGATCCTTGTTAAATCCTTTTCCGGACCGATATTTCCTTGAGGGTAATTGCAGTTTGTCATTATAACAACGCCGAGTTTCAAATCGCGCAACACTTCCGCCTTTGCGGAAAAACCCCAATGGCCGCCGGCATGCGCAATTATTGGATGGCCTTCATATTCATACATTGCCCAGCCTATGCCATACATATCGCCGGATTGAGGGCTGCGCAATGTTTGCGGTGTACGCATAAGTCTCAGCCCATCGCCGCTCAGGATTTTGGGGTCACCGTTTACTCCATCCCTGAACTGAAAAGAAATAAAACGGGCTATATCTTCCGGTGTCGAGTAGAGACCGCCTGAATATTTAAGAATTGATAGATCCCAGTCGGGAGCAACATATCGTTGAAAATCCGGCTCCAGATAGGTATAGCCTACCGCCAACCGAGCTTGTTGTTCATCATTGAGGCTGAAGTCTGAATTCTTCATATCGAGGGGATCGAGAATGTTGGCTTTGATATATTTCTCAAAAGGCTCATGCGCTGCATTTTCCAGAGCAATGCCGAGAAGTTGATAACCGAAATTCGAATAGTGGGGATACACATTGGGTGTGTATTCTATTTCGACCTTTTCCAATGTTGAGAGCAAATCGTCTTTTGTAACTCCCCATACGATCTTTTCCTGACCTCTCGAGACGACCCACTGGAAATTTGAAAAGTAATGCCAAAAACCCTGCGCGGCATCTACATGCAGCCCCGCCGTATGTGTTGCGAGTTGACGCAAGGTTGTCGGACCGGTGTTTGGCAAGTACTTCGGTTTGTATGCTGGAATGTACTTGATGAGAGGATCGTTTAAATCTACTTTTCCTCGTTCAGCCAGTTGCATCAGCATCGTTGCAGAAAAGAGCTTCGTCATCGAGGCGACCCGATAGATAGTCCTTGTCGTTGCGCGTATGTTCTTGTCTATGTCGGCATAACCGAATGCCTGGGAAAAGACAATTTTTTGATCGATCACAACGGCTATGGAGAGACTAGGCCATCCACGCTGTTGCATTAATGTCGTGCAGGTTTCCGGTAATGTTTGCAGCAAGGAATCGAGCGAGCTTTGAGCAAAGATTGGAGTGCTTATTGAAATGAAAAGAACAATTGCCAGGAGTAGAGATCTTTTTCTGTAGGTTTCCATGGATGTTTTAACGATAATTGTGGGAGACATGTTGCACGCCTCATACCGGAAGTGCCGTCAAGCCGCGTATTGGTTGTAACAAGTTATGCGGACAATCGAAAGGGAGTTGGATGTTTTTTCCCGAGCCCCGCTGTTTCTTGACAGCAAACGCTGATGAGTGGGAAAAATCAATTGCCTACTTTTATTCCCACCAGCGTGATAATGTTTTTGATATCTGACTGTTTCTTGACCTCAATTCGCAGTCCTCTTCCTTCGGCATATCGTTTTGCATTCTTCAATTCTTGGATCATCCCAGGAGGTAAATCGCTGCCTTCAGCCGCTTTCACAGCTTTATCTCCAAAAACGAACGCTATTCTAAAATATTTCTTACACGGAGCGAAAAAGAAGAGATTCCTTTTTTTCAACAGCAACTTGAGCGTCCACCCTGAACTTGAGCCGTAGTATTTCCATTCCTCGGTCAGCTCACCATATTGGATTCCAAGTGTCTGTTTTATTGATTCCCAGTGTTTATACGATCGGCCGAGCGCTTCTGATAACATCGTGTTGCTCGGCGTAACGGATTTGTCGATAAAAATACTAGGCAAATGTTGTTCTCCAGTGGACTTGTTTTGCTCTTAACGGACCCGAGCTGCCTGTTTACAGTTCCGGTGAGTCTTCGACCTCTATGTTCTCATGAAAATAAAATCATGCAGCCTTTCTTATTTTTCCGCTACACAAAAACTACAATCAATGCCTTCTGGCATATAAATAACCAAATTGAGATTGTCCATCCCAATCTGCATTGCATGAAAATCCATGGTCTTCCAGCAACTTCTTGATCTCATCATGATTGAGAGGGGAGAGATTGTCGTGAAATTCCATTGCGATTTTATTTATTCTTCCTAAACAGCTTCTGGAATCAGATTTCAAGATGTGTCCCTCAGATCCTTCGCAATCCGGCTTTAAGAAATCGATTTTGTCTATTGAGTATTCTCTTAATATTTCGTCCAAAGTTTTTGTTCGTAGCTGACTATGATCCCTAAGTTTGCCGCTAATATTATGATCAAACATTAAATGTCCCCCGCCTATCTCGCTGAGATATGACTTCCCGATGGCGCTTTGATCCGACACAGCAACACAATCCGTGATGATGTTGCGACAGCCGTTGGTATGAATGTTTTTCAGTAAGAATTCATAATTCTCAGGCGATGGCTCGAACGAATTGATTGTATTTCGTGTTTTGCGGGCTGCAAAGAGCGTAAAAAAATATTGGCACCGATATCCATTACGACATCGTTGTCAGCTATCATTTGATCAGGGGGAGTATAGACGTTCGTCATGAACATCTCAGTACTCATTTCAAAGAGAGTATTATTCGGCGGAGCTTCGGTCACAATGCAATTTCTCAGTTTAATTTTCGCTGGTTTCTTGTCTTCCGTTCCTAAGAAAACCAACTCGGTCAATTTCTAAAAAAGGGTATAAAAAGCGCCAATTTCCCAATCATCCGCAGGTATTTATAATCTAAAATTCCCTTCCACCGCTTAAGGTAACGGGGCTGTTATAGCTCAGGGGAAAACGGTATTGCATATATGAATTATCGTATCAATAATATCGCAAAAAGAACAAACGCCAGAAGAAATAGAGAAGAACTGGGCCGTGCAAAATTTAGAGTCCAACCCAACGATTCTATTCTCTTCGGAACAAACATTCTTGAGTCGTTCGGATTAAAATAAAATATTCCCCATTTCCAAAAGTTTGATGTTTCTCCGATACTATTTTTCAGCTTCTTGACTAAAACTTTATGCCTAAGCTCAATCATCATACATAAAAATAAGAGGAAGGCAAGGCTTATAAGAATAAAGTTTTTGATTTCCATTTATAGCTCCTCATGCTTTGCTTTCCGGGTTGAATTACGATGTTCATAATCTCGGTCCGATAGCCTGCATTGCTTCAGCAGATGTGCGAATTGGAATAATTTCAAATCCTACAAGGTCTTTCCAGTGATCTGTCCATTGGTAAAAGAGTCTTTCGTTCTCGGTTTTCATTATTTGGAAACATTTCGTGAAGTCAAGGTCGACCCAACTCGAAACATATTCTAAACCATCCGGGAGCATCCTGCCTTGAGCCTTCGATCGGCGATAGATCTCAACCGCCCCTGGAGTTTTGAATCGTTCGAGAACCATATAGAGCATAGCTGTCCTTTCTATCCTTGTGATAGTATGTTCTTGCTGCCAAACAAACCCGATCTTTCGCCGCAGAGTTGCGGGGCCGATACGCCTTCTTCTATTGCTTTTTTGCCGGGACGTTCAACAGCGGTATCAATTTCTGGTCAAACGGTAAAATAATTGTCGAGTTATTCGGACTATTCACTACATCTTTGAGCTGGGTGATGTAATACCACTGCAGATAATTTTGCGTCAATCCATTGCCAATTATTTTTTGGGCGTTCGAAATGCCCTGAGCCTCGATTGCTTTTCGTTGCGCTTCTTTCTGAGCATACTGTATGGTATACTCCATTTGCTGCGCTTCCTGAGAGGCCTTAAGTTTTGCCGCAATGGCATCGCTGACAGTGGTCGGCGGCTCTACATTCCGAATAAGAACGTTATCCAAAATTACGCCCTTACCGTTCAGTTCCTGCAGCAATAATTCAGTAACCGTCTTCGTATAGGCATCTCTTTGGAGAGACATAACATCGCTGGCGTCAAACTTGGTGGCAGCATTTACCAGGGCGGTTCTAATGGCCGGCCTCACAATCACTTCTTCATAGTTGAGGCCAATATTACTATAAACATTATTCGCTTGCGACGGGTCCAAATGATACCAAACGCTGACATCGAATTTTAGAATAAGTTGATCGCGGGATAGAGTGGCAACAGCATCATCACCGATTTTATTTCCTTCGTTATGGACTGAAGACATAGTGTAGTCTTTTGTCTGAATAGACATTTTATAAACATCTGTCAGAAAAAAGATCGGATGGATTCCAGCTGGGAGAGATTGTGAGCCAACATTGCCGAACAAAACAGGAACTCCCACATATCCCGGTTCGATAATCGTAAACGATGCAGATATCAAGGAAAATGCCGCCAATGCGATGCTTGCATATCCCAATCTCTTAAATCTAATGGGAGAAGAGACATCCCTGGGTTTAAGAGTCAGCAGAGCAATTCCTATAGCCAGAAACAAGAGAATAAAGAATGAAGTAGTCATGATGTTCTCCTTTGTTTTTTGTTCTTTTTGTTACTTGTCCGTATCACAATTTACAAATTTCTAGAGCACTTCGCATTAAATAGTTTCCTCCGCGCGAATTGTTAGCGTTGTTGCGAGGCCCGCCGATTATTGACGGGAGCGGCTGGTTAGGCTGCTCACAGGTTACGTTGTCATATCTGTCTTTCGTCCAAAGGGTTTGACTGCAATCTCCGGAAAGCAGTCGGCAAATCCGCATTTGAGATTTTTGGACGATGTTCATTTGACAGCTCAGATAATCATAAGCGGTGCTTCATGCAGTGGTAACGGTTGCTAACACGTTTGCGCTGCCGACCCGTCTATGACTCGTACCGTCGTTCCAAAGGGATCCCTTCTGGACTTGTCGAGCGTTTCTTGCCAGACCCCGGGCATTCCAGCGGGGGCGACTGGTTAGGTTCAAGCGCTTTACCGCAGCAAAATAAGTTTTTTAGTTATTGAAACCGAGCCTGTTTGCAAACGATAAAAATAGATTCCGCTCGAGAAGTTTGAAGCATTCCAATGCCGCGCGTACGTTCCCGCCGGCATCTCTTCGGAAACAACGGTTGCTACTTCTCTTCCCATCACATCGAAGATTTTCAATGTTACCCGAGCCTTTAACGGCACCGCAAATGCGATGGTTGTACTTGGATTGAAAGGATTTGGATAATTTTGCTCCAGAACAAATTGAGATGGGATCTGTTCTGTTTGATTTCCAACATCGCTGATTACTTCTGCAAGCGGCCGCCGCCAGAGGCCGGAGGTGTCGGTTCCCGCGTAAAGAGTCGATCCGCAAATAGCGAGCGACAATACAGTTGTTCCGGGCAATCCTGTATTTATTTCATTCCAACTCACTCCCATGTCTGTCGAAAGCAAAACTCCGGCGTTATAGGTTCCAGCAAAAAGGGTGGAGCCATAGACAATCAGGGAAGTCATTTCATAAGGTTCCATAGTCTGCAACGTAGTCCAGGTATTGCCGCTATCGGGGGAGCTATAAAAAAATCCGAACCGTCCTGCTACAAAAAGGGAGGGAGTTTGCATTCCATTTGTCATGACGGCGAGAGCTTTGACGTTCGGCTCCATATGAATGTTATGGGTATTGAGCCAACTGGTCCCGTTATCGGTGGTAAGAAAAAGCCCGTCGCCGTCCGTCCCTACAATTAGTTGAGACCCCAGAACAGCCATGGAGGTAACATCCTCATACATTGAATCATCTCTGATGCTTTTCCAGGTTACTCCATTGTCCGCTGAAAGATAAAGTCCTCCAAACGCCGTTCCTGCAATGAGAGCTGAATCGATGAAGGCAAAAGAAGACGCCTCAACGGCTCTATTTATGGAAGTCCATTTCGAGCCGTTATTCGTCGACCGAAAAATTCCTGCTTCGCTTCCAGCGAAGATATATGTGTCGTTGAAAGCAAATGTGTAAACACTTGCAAAGAATCCGAGTTGATTTGTCAATCCTGAATCTGCTTTCAGCCAGTTTGCACCACTGTCGGTGGAGCGAAACACGTCAGTGCCCGCCGCAAAGATACTTGAGCCCCTCACAACTATTGAAGGAACGTTTTCATGATTGAGGCCATTAGTTTGGACCCATTGGGCATTCAAATCGCATCGCTGCAATAGAGCAACCGCGAGCATTGGCAAAATAAATTTCTTATCCAATTTCTAAGTCTCTTCCTGGTATGGTGAAATCTATACGGGCAATTGAGCCTCACGGACCGCAGCTGGACTAACTACGCCGACTGGCTAGCGGGCACCGGACAGAGTTGGGACACAATAGGCGGTTTGGTTGATTATTAGTCCGTCGCGGTATGCAATGAACGAAGCAATGCGATACCGAAACAATGTGCCGATTTTGAAAGCGCCGACACTTGCGCCGGCAGTCCCGCGCCATTCCAATTCCATAGCAACCCGGTTTTCCTTGGGAACAAGATTGTGGATCGTCATCTGGCGATCTGGAAACAATGAAAGAAGTCTTGCGGCAGTATTCCGCAGGAATGTACGGTCTCCATGGCGACTGGAAGAGCTAGCCGGCAGCGGTAATTCCAACCACTCAAGATTCTCAGCGTAGCAACCGTCAACCCACTCAAGGGATTTCTTGTTAAAGAGCTTGATGCATCTGCGTGCCAAGGACTCAACATTTTCAGAACTTGACATAGGTTTCTACTCGTTTCTGCCGGCCAACGGATTTTAGATTATACGCGCGGCAGGTATCGCCGATTCTTGCCGTGTGCGACTGAAGAGGCGGCACAAAGTGTTAGACCAATTCATCGCCAACGTTTGCTTTTGAGCGATTATTCCTTTGGAGTGGAGGCATACAATTTTGAAAGTGTCGACAAATATTTTGCTTCTTTCATGAAAGAATAGTTCCTCAATACCCTGTTACCTCGTACGTTTGCGCCATCGTTTTTGACAATCGTTGATATGCAATCGATCAAGACGCGCTTTGTGCTCCAGGTGACTAATTCCTGGCTGATACACGTGAGGCCGTTTTCTTCGGCATAGTGCTGCATTTTTCCAGCACTCATGCTCTGCGCTCGCCACTGGACTCTGATATTATCGAGAATCCCCATCATGCTTAATAGGCTCGGAAGCTTCGGAACCTTTTGCAATTGGGAGTACACTCTATTATAGTGTGAATATTCACCCAGATTTGAGTGGTGAATGAAGGCGACTCCGTTTTGCTTCAACTTCTTTGACAATTGTGAAATATACGACGAAATCACCACGTCTTCTGCATGGACGAGCGAGTCGAAACTGAAGGCGAGGTCTATCGATTCGTCGACAACCACATCGAGCGATTTTCCATCGTTCACATGGTATGTGAGATGTGAATCACCGGCAAAACGTTTTCGGCATGCATTGATGCTTCTTTCCGAAAGATCCACTAAGATCAAATTTGCGCACATGCCCTTTAGAAATTGAGTCCACCTCCCGAAACCGGGAGCGATTTCCAGAATAGTGTTCGCGGGAAAGTGCATATGCAAACGGGGCAGTATTGTTCCGTACCATTGCATCGACGAGCCACCCCAGGCGGTGGACCATTTTTCACCCGCTTCGGCCCAATCGTACCTGCCGTCCCATGATAATTTGTTTTGTTCAATTGTGGGCATACGTCATCATCCTGTGGGTTTGTTTTGGAACAAATATGTTCTTAAGCGACGCTTGTCGAAGCAAATCCAAATGCACGTTAACGGCCGTTATTTTTGTATTGCTCACAAAGCGGTCGAACGAACCTTCAGCTGATCTGCTTGCCAAAATCAAAAGCTCCATCCTGCCGAGAAATTGAAATCTGTCGGCAGCTGGTATACTACGTTTCCGGTCACATTGTTGATGTAGAAAACATTCTTCTTGCCGAGCACATTAATCACCGTACCCTGTATATCGCATTGCGTCCAGCTAAGAGTCAAATCATACGATGCACTGAGGTCCAAACTTTGATACCCGGGGAGGCGCGAGGAGTTCACTTTGCCGAACAGCGCTTGAGTGTTCAACGCCTGATTTGTATACGCCGGCAGGTTGGAAGGATCGAACTGGATTACACCAAAGTACCCGGCAATGGGAGTGTAGGGCAAACCGCTTGTCAGTTTCAATCGCGCTCGCACCCAGAGGTTTTGTATCAGCTGTAAACCGGCAGAAGTGTTCAATTGACTCCGGACGTCATACCTCGGATAATATGTTATGCCATTGAACGTTCTAGTCGTTCTGCTGAAGGAATATCCTGTCTCTGCGTAGAAGTTTTCTCCCGCATCATATTTGAAACTGAAATCCGCTCCGTAGGCTTCTCCTGTCCCGAAAATAAAATCGCTTTCCCACTCATAGACTTTTTCCAGATTCACCCCTGCAAGATTATTGAGGCTTTTATAGTAAACCTCCACTTTAGCCGACGTTAAGATATTCGGCTCCACTTTGCATCCTAAAACATACTGGTGTGATTTCTCATCTCCATTGCTTTCTGGAATTGGCGCAATAACATCAAAAGGAGTGAAAACCAGATTCTCATCGTTCAAATCCATAACGTTTTGATGATAGATCCCATAGTTTGCATAGAGGGAAATCTGGTCTGCGGGTTTGTAGGAAAAAGTAAGTCTCGGCTCAGGGGGGTAGCCGCCGGGAGCGCCCGAAAGCGATTGAAAAGTTCTCTGCAGATCGGCACGCACACCAACTTCGAAAGAAAATCTTCCGTGAGGATTGAATGTGTATTTTGTCCAAACCTCCGGCTCTATACTTGATAGGGTTTCCTGAATTGTGCTGCCATACTTGTTTGTAAAGGTGTTGTTGTAGTCGGGAAAGGTAAAAAGAAAACCGATGTCGAACTGATCGCCCGATGAAGTGTACGAGATCACGTCGCTGTACATCGAGGGAGTAGATATCTCGTCGCGTTGGTAGCCCAGATATTGCGATTGTTTAGGGAGCTGCTCTGCGCGATATGTTGAATACGAAATTGAGAATCTAAGGTCAAATTGATCTCCCACAATGAGGCCCCCGGAAACCGAGCCTGAGTTATTGCTCCATGTGAAATCCGGTTCGGAAATGCTCTGCTGACGGATATGGTCCGCACTCGTTAAGAATTCGGCGCTGATATACCCCTGGCCCGAATAATCGATTGTCGCCTTGGCAAAACCGTCATCATAATCGAAGGGTAATCCGAGGGAATAGAATTTCTGCAGCGCATTTTGAAAGAGCGGGCGGCGGTAGAAGGCGACGAAGCTGCTGTTTCCGTCCCCAAAAAGCGGCCCGGTGACTAATGCATCGGTCGAAATCAAATCCAGAGTCCCCTTCGCCTTAAATTCATTTTTATCTCCGTCAATCGTTCGGATATCAAAGACGGACGAGAGCCGGCCGCCGTATTCGGCCTGGAAGCCTCCAACGCTAAAATCGGCAACTTTCACGATCATCGGGTCAACAAAACTCAACAGTCCAAACGCATGGGACAAATTATAGATCTGCATTCCATCCACTAATACAAGATTCTCATCCGGCCCGCCCCCCCTTACATAATATTGACTCGAGATGCCGCTGACCGTGACAACCCCGGGGAGCTGGGTCACATATTGCACAACGTCATTCTTAAAGATCCCTACATTATTCTGAAGTTGAACCGGAGTTATCACTGTGCTGCCAGCAGCCTCCGAAATGTTTTTTCCGACAACCTCGACCGTTGCCATGACCATCGGAGATTCTGGGATTTTCAGGTTCATGATGATTGGCTGTTCGCTGTTGACCTCCACTTCAAATTCTTTTCCCTGGTAGCCGAGAGCATACGCGCGCACCTTCGCATGATGAGACACGACATTGCGCAGTATGAAATAGCCGTTCACATCGGCGACTGTGCCGGTGGATGTACCGACCACAGTTACCGTTGCGTACGGAATTCGCGCGCCGCTTGCGCTGTCGACAACCGAACCCGTAATAGTGATAGTCTTCTCTTGTGCGAAAAGGAATGGAGCGAGCAGCAGCATGCCTACGAAACAGAGTGTTTTCAAAACAAAAAAATCCTTGTCGTGTCGATGGAAGCGCCCGCGACGATGCCC
>Ga0265322_10000852_pt1 | contig 10853 bp, 9 predicted proteins | sample 41222metaG_FD_193584 | JGI IMG/M metagenome (GOLD analysis project Ga0265322, IMG submission 193584) | Rhizosphere microbial communities from Carex aquatilis grown in University of Washington, Seatle, WA, United States - 4-12-22 metaG | ecosystem: Host-associated > Plants > Roots > Rhizosphere >...
TTCGCAAACGGATTATATCCCATGTAATTGGTCTCCCGTAATGGGGCGGAACCCTACCACAGACGCAGCTGCCCGGGCACTCAATCGGCCGACGTACCCTTGCGTTATGATCATCGCTGCGGCCGCCTCCCAAGAGCGCACCCTGCCGGGCGGCTGATCCGCAGTATCACCGCTGCCGCGCCAATCGCTTCACTCGGAGGCGGCGAGATTCTCTTTCCCGGGCTAGAATCCTGCTGCCGGTCGACATTCAGTTAGGGTTACACCCCATGGCCTGCGCCGAACTTTGAGAGCATCCTCAAGTGGCGGAACATGGCGCTTGTCAGCGAATGCAGGCTGCCCGGACCAGTTCCCGAAACTGTCCTAAAAACATGACTTCGCCCGCGTCACTCACCGGTTCGCAGTTGCGCACTTATAACACGATCTTTCAGCACCCGGTTTCGCATAATCTGGAGTGGCGCCATGTCCGAACCCTTCTGGCGACTCTCGGCGAAATCACGGAGGAACCCAACGGCAATTTGAAGGTGACCCGGAATGCACATGTCCTGGTGCTCCATCCTTCTCGCACCAAAGACGTCGCCGAGACGGACGAACTCATGGCGTTGCGTCACTTTTTGGAACAATCCGAGCCGACGCCGCCCGGAACGGATGCAAGCGAGACCCACTGGTTGGTAGTGATCGATCACCGTGAAGCCCGCATTTTTCGGACTGAAATGCACGGCGCAATTCCACAGGAGATTCTGCCTCACGAGCCAGACGACTATTTTCGCCACGCACACAACTCGAAGGATTTTTCACGCGGCCAGGAAAAGCCCGATCTGAACAGCTTCTTCGCGCCGGTGGCCAAGGCGCTCCAGGCGCCTGGTCGAATCCTTGTGTTTGGCACTGGGAAAGGCACGAGCAGCGAAATGGAGCAGTTCATAGCGTGGGCTGAGCGCCATCACCCGGAGCTGGCCAAGCGGATCATAGGGTGCCTTGTCGTGGATGAGCACCATCTGAGTCTGGACCAGCTGCTCGCGAAAGCGCGCGAGTTTTACGCAAGCGCGGGATGCCACTCGGAGCCAAGAGCTGAGTGAGCACGGGCACACATGCGGCAAAATCGTATTGCGGACAATCTAGAGACACAAAAACAACGATAGGACTTCCCATGGCCAAAGAATCCAATACGACTGAGCGTGCGAGGGATGTTTCGGTCGCTCAAGAAACGAAAAAACAGCGATCATCTCACGGTCGCCCAAGGCCAGCGTCCCGGCCGCGCCAGAAAGCAGCGCCCCAGCACCAGCGGAAACCCGTATTCGAGCCCGGCATCTTACCGGGGACTGCCGCGACGACGTTTACGTTCCATGTGAATCGCACACTAACACTCGTTTGCGTGCCGACCGGATCGTCCGCGCTCTTCTCGCTTGGAGTTGCTGCCGACCTTACCGGCGTACATCCAGATATGCTCCGCTATTATTGCCGCGTTGGTCTGCTCGGAGTGAATAGGACTGACATATTGCAGGAACCGACCTTCGATGAAAATGCGCTCCAGGAGGTGCGTCGCATCGAGCACTATCGCCGACACCTCGCCGTCAGCCGCCGAGCACTCCCATTGGTCTGTGAACTCCGGCGCGAGGCCGAACGGCGGCACATTGAAATTCACTTTCTCCGCTGTCCGTGAGCCTTTTGCCCCCGGGGTAAGAAGATCTCCGACTACTCTCATCGATGAAGGCCGAAGCGCATTCGTCTTCTGACTCCAGCAAAACCTGGTGACGATGATTTCACAGCTCGGAGATCGCTTCGCTCCGGATCCGCGAGGTTGATCGGGGCGTTCCTGGTGACATAGAACGGCTAACGGTCACCCCGGGTTCGTCTCGAATCCGGAAATTGCCTGAAGGCCGATCCCTTCCGGCCAACCACGGTGACCTACAGATATGGGGAAAACAACCGGGCAATGGAGTCGCGCAGTTTCACCGGATAGCTCCGCCCATCCACCTCAGACAGAGTCACCTCATGTGCCCCGCGAAGTTTGCCTTCGATAACCCGACCCATCTTGTCCGCAAAATCGCGACCATAACTCTCCACGTTCAGTTCAAAGTTTAGCCGGAGGCTGCGTGCATCCCAGTTTGCCGAGCCGAGCAACACCCAGTGACCGTCCACAATCATCAGCTTGGAGTGGTCGAACGGAGGCGGCGTGAGCCAGATCCGGCAGCCGCGTTCGAGCACCTGCCACCACAAGGCGCGCGACGCCCAATGCATGAATGGCAGATTGTTGGTTGCCGGCAGAATGACGTCCACACGCACACCGCGCAAGGCGGCCAAGTTCAGCGCTTCGACAAGTGGGCGATCAGGCAGGAAATAAGGCGTGAGAATTTGCACGGATGTCCGCGCCTCGGCCAGCGCGGCCAGCAACGTCCAGCGCAACTTGTCATAATCCGCATCCGGCCCATCGAGAATAACTCGCGCGATGAGATTGCCGGATTCCTCCAATGCCGGAAACCACCGTTGATCTCCGAGAATCTCGCCAGTGGCAAACGCCCAGTCATTTGCAAAGGCCTCCTGTAAGCGCCTCACCACTGGGCCACGGACGCGGAAATGAAGATCTTGAACGGGACGTTTTGGCTTTCCGGCGAGCACGTTGCCCTGGCGGATATTCATCCCTCCGGTGAAAGCAGTCTGCCCGTCAACCACGAGAATCTTGCGGTGATTGCGGAGATTGATGGTCGCCACACGCCACGGCGCGAGCAGGGAGGAAGGAAGAAAAATGGCGAACGGGATTCGCGCATGTTTCAACTTGTGCGTGATACGTGGCCAGGAGTAGCGCATGCCGGCGTCATCAACCAACACGCGAACGTAGACTCCGCGTCCAAAGGCACGGCCGAGCGCGTCGACAAATTCCTTTCCACTCTGGTCGTTGTCGAAGATGTATGTCGCCAGCGAAATCGATGTCTTTGCGGATTCAATTGCCGAGATCATAGCGGGGAAGGCCTCGTCGCCGTTGAGGAGCGATTGAATCTGGTTACCGCACGTCAGGGGTTGCCCAGCGACACGTCCGACGACGCGGGCCAGCATTTCCAGCGGCTCCACGCCGGAGGGCTGCGGTTCGCCCAGATTCTCCGGAATGGGCCGGATAATAGCCTTATGCACTCCGAGTGAAACGGCCCGGCGCCGAAGTCGGTTGACGCCGAAAGTAAGATACAGAACCGGGCCAAACAGGGGCAGGAACCAGATCGTTGCGAGCCAGAGAGTCGCGGCGCGTGAATCACGCTTGTTGAGCAGAACATGAATCGAGGCGAGCAGCGCGGCCAGCAAATGAAAGACCGCAACTAGATGCGGCCAGAACCGGGAGATGGTATCGAGCCATGCCATCGCAAAAATTCTGTCGAGAAAGCCCATAAGTCGCAAGGATCTTGGAGATACGCCCCGGAATGTTTTCCGTCGTCGGGTAAAACCCCATACCCTCTGCGTTTCGTTCGGCGCACACTTGTTTCGATGGAAAAAAGTCCGGTCAGCAAGGGCGTTCCGAATGGGAACTGCATCGGTATTGGCTTCTCGAATTCCGCGATGGGGTTCTGCTTCGCGAGCAAGGCCGGAGCCGAATCAACTCGGATACTGAGTTCGGCGAACGCACTTGAACTCAGCTGGGACTAAAGGTTGCGACATTCGTAATGAGGCCCACGGGACAGCGGTCCAGGTACGATTTCTTTCTGCCATCCCCAATGGATGACATAATCAGTGAACAAATAGATTGTAATTATGAACACAGTTATAGAAAAGACCGATACAGACCTGAAGAGCGATGTGCTCGCCGAACTCAAATATGAGCCGAGCGTAAAAGTCACCAATATCGGTGTCTTGGTGAAGGATGGAACCGTGACACTCAACGGCTTCGTCACCAGCTACAGCGAAAAATGGAACGCGGTACGCGCCGCCCGGCGGGTTTCGGGGGTGAACGCGATCGCCGACGACATCGAAGTCAAGCTGTCGGATTCCCTGCATCGCACCGACGGAGAAATCGCTGGTGCGGCGGCAAGCCAGATCAAGTGGTCAACTATGATTCCAACAGGGGCAGTCAAGGTCACAGTCCGGGAAGGCTGGATCACCCTCGAAGGCGAAATGGAGTGGGCCTACCAGAGGAATGCCGCAGAAGATGCTGTGAAGTATCTGGCGGGCGTCAAAGGCGTGGGCAATATGATCACGATTAAACCGAAGCTGTCGGCCTCGGACATCGAATCGTCCATTGAACGTGCGTTCGACCGGAATGGCCAGTTGGACGCTGACAAGATTGATGTGGAAACTTCGGGGAACCAGGTGACCCTCACTGGTAAAGTTCGGAATCACTCCGAGCGAGACGAAGCCGAGCGAGTCGCCTGGGCGGCTCCGGGGGTCTCCTTCGTGGAAAATAAGATTAAGGTGGAGTGGAGTATCTGGGATTGAAATCTGGGATTCACCTACCGCGACGACGAATTAGATTCGCTGTCGCGACCTAATATCGCCCCGAAGCAGGATCGGATTAGTGATGATCGCTTTGGGGCTTTGTGCCGAGTCCGGCGCCCAACCAGGCTGCCAGATGGCGAATACCTGCGCATGAATGTCAGCCGCCTCCAAGAAAGAATATGCCAGCCCGTCCAACACCTATTGGTAAAACGCCGAGCCGAATCGGAGTAGCCGCGGATCACGGCGGCTTTGAATTGAAGCAATATCTGGTCCAAAAGCTGCGCGAGAGCGGCCATGAGGTGATCGATTTCGGCGATCTCCAGTCCGCGCCAAATGATGACTATCCGGGCTTTGTCATTCCACTGGCGCGCGCCGTCGCTTGCCGTGAAGTAGATCGTGGCGTGGCTCTTTGTGGCAGCGGAGTTGGGGCGTGCGTGGCCGCCAACAAGGTGGAGGGGATCCGCGCGTGCCTGATTCATGAGACGTTTTCCGCCCACCAGGGCGTCGAGGACGACGACCTCAACATCATCTGCCTCGGCGGCCTCGTCGTGGGTCATGCGTTGGCCTGGGAATTGGTCCAGACCTTCCTGGCCGCTCGCTTCAGTGGCGCAGAACGGCATCGCCGGCGACTGGCGAAAGTTGAGGCGCTTGAGGGCAAGTCATGGCCACAGACGCCATGAACTGAAGTCTCTTTTCCCCAGAGTCGGTCAATCTCGAATCCCACCCCCGATGCGGGTGGATCATCCAGTTTCACCACGCGGCAGTCACCTTTCATTCAATGACGACACCTAACGACAAATCGTCGCGCACCCTTCTACAAGGCATCGCCCGGCGCGCAATGATCGCTCGTGGACTCCGTCCCGATTTCACGTCTGCAGCCATCGTTGAACTTGACGCCATTCGGGCTCCTGCCGCGGCGACAAACGCGACGACGTGCGATCTGAGGCACCTTCTCTGGTCTTCGATCGACAACGATGACTCGCGCGATCTCGACCAGCTTTCCGTGGCGGAATTCCGGCCGGATGGCGCGACCCGAATTCTGGTGGCCATCGCCGATGTGACATCCGTGGTGCGGCAGGGTTCGGCCATCGATACTGATGCGCGGCAAAACACCACTTCCGTCTACACCGCCGCACAGACCTTCCCGATGCTTCCGGAGAAGCTCTCCACCAATCTCACCTCGCTCAATCTGGATGCCGACCGCCTCGCAATCGTCATAGCCATGACATTCTCCAGGGACGGCCTGCTTGCCTCCTCGGAGATCTTCCCGGCGACCGTGCGCAATCGCGCGAAGCTCGCCTACAATAGTGTGGCTGCATGGCTCGATGGAACAGCGCCGATACCGACGGCCATCAGCGCCGTCCCTGGCATCGCCGACAATATCAGACTTCAACATCGCGTAGCCAGCCAACTTGCCGAGTTGCGCCATCAGCATGGCGCACTCTCGCTCGAAACGCTTCAGACCCGCCCGGTATTCGACGGAGCAATCCTCACAGGCTTGGAAGTAGATACGCCCAATTCAGCCAAATGCCTCATTGAAGATTTGATGATCGCATCCAACGGAGTGACTGCGCGTTATCTGGCCGCCAAGCGATTCCCATCGATCCGGCGGGTTGTTCGCGTGCCCAAATTCTGGAACCGGATCGTCGAACTGGCGGCCGAACATGGATCGGCCCTGCCAAAGACACCGGAGCCGACAGCGCTCGAATCATTTCTGGTGGCGGCGAAGGCCGCAAATCCAGCCGGGTTCCCCGAACTGTCGCTCAGTGTCATCAAGCTGCTGGGCGCCGGCGAATACGATCTTGAGCTTCCCGGCGCCCCGGTAGCCGGACACTTCGGCCTGGCTGTAAGGGACTACTCCCATTCGACGGCTCCGAACCGGCGTTTCCCAGACGTGATCACCCAGCGGTTGCTTAAAGCCGCGATGGCTAGCCGCCCGCCGCCATATACCAACGACGAACTGGCCGCGTTGGCGAAACATTGCACGGAACAGGAGGACGCCGCCAAGAAAGTGGAACGGCAGGTCGAGAAGTCCGCCGCCGCGATGTTGCTCTGTTCCAGCATCGGCCAGCAGTTCGAGGCGTGCGTCACTGGGGTCACCGACAGAGGGACTTGGGTTCGAGTTTCGCAACCACCTGTTGAGGGAAAACTGGACAATGGGCCTGCCGGACTTCAAGTCGGCAACCGCCTGCACGTTCAGCTCGTGAGCACCGACGTGGAGCGCGGCTTCATCGACTTCATTGGAATTGCCCAACCTGTCGCGGTAAAGCCTGGGAGTTAAGCCGCGCGCAAACATGCCGGTCATGGATGGGGGCGAACAAGACCCCATATCGCGGAAGAAGGATTGGGTGCATTCTCAACGAATGGTCACACAACAAGATTCCACGGCGCCGGCCGCTCCCAGCACGCCGCCCGAGGCGGCCGCTCACCCGACGCCATCTGACAGGCAACCTTCGTCGCAACCGTCCGAGGACGAGATTCGCGATTATGCCAACCATCTCTATGTTCAGCACGGTTCGTTGAACGGACACGATCGCGACGACTGGCTGGAAGCCGAAGCGTGCCTCCGCGCCAACATTCCGAAGGAATCCTCGCGCACCCGGTTGCACCATCACACGCAACTCACTGAACGTGCGGCGCTCCCATTGGTGAAACACGGCAGATCTTAGCGCATCGATTGTCGAGGAGCTGCGCGATTGAAGATAAGCTCAACAAGTCCACGAAGGCAGAATCGACGCCGGCATGGTGTTAATCAACTACCCCACGTGAACAGCGGCAGACCTGCTGTTTGGCGGCATCAAGAACGCTGTAATATCTAAACCATGAATGAGAGTCACCGACCAAGTCCGAAAATCGAAATAATCGCGGATGGCCCTTACAGGGTCAGTGGCGCGCTGGCGCTCTGCGAACAATGGATTGTCACTAATGCCGAGGGCGATTCGCTCGAATACCGGGACGGAAAGAAATACCCGGTGCAGCCGCAGTACGCGCTCTGTCGCTGTGGGCAGTCCGGCGGCAAACCCTTCTGCGACGGCACCCATGAAACCGTCCAGTTCGATGGCACTGAAACGGGCAGCCATCAGTCTTATGTTGAGCAAGCGGTGGCGATCGAAGGACCGACGATGTTGCTCACCGACCAAGCAAACCTTTGCGCTTTCGCCCGGTTCTGCGATCCGAAGGGCCGGATTTGGAATCTGGTCATGGAGACGGACAATCCTGAAGCCCAGCGGTTGGTAAAACACGAAGCGGGCCATTGTCCCGCCGGACGGTTGGTTGCCTGGGATCGGAAAACCGGGAAACCCATCGAGCCGAAGTTCGAGCCTTCGCTCGGATTGATCGAAGACACGGCGAAAAAGATCAGCGGACCGATCTGGGTGCAAGGAGGCGTGCCTGTCGTTTCTGCCGACGGCAAAGCCTATGAAGTCCGGAACCGGGTGACTTTGTGTCGGTGCGGCCGATCAACCAACAAGCCGTTTTGCGACGGTGCGCACGCAGCCTGAGAGCGCTCCATAGATGACGACTACCAATATACAATGATGACGCCTATTAGTCCTCCGGAACAAGTGGAAAGGCACCTCAGCGGACGCGCCGGGTGGCTGCGCGCTGCAGTGCTCGGGTCAGACGACGCCATTGTCTCTACCGCAAGCCTGATGATTGGCGTCGCGGCGTCCTCCGCGCCGAAAGGAGCTATCCTCGTGGCCGGCGTGGCGGGCATGGTTGCGGGTGCAATGTCGATGGCTGTGGGTGAATTCGTTTCGGTCAGTTCGCAGCGCGATGCAGAACAAGCGGACATCCAGCGCGAAACGGGAGAGTTGGCCGATCAGCCGGAGGCGGAATTGCACGAGCTCGCGCAGATCTACGTTAAGCGTGGCCTCGACAACGACCTTGCCTTGAAAGTCGCTCAGCAACTCAGCGCGCGGGATCGGCTCGGTGCGCACATGCGCGATGAACTTGGGATCGACGACAAATCCCTCGCACGCCCGCTGCAAGCTGCGTGGATATCGGCCGTGAGTTTTGCGAGTTTCGCGGCGCTTCCAATCGTGGCACTGCTCTTCGCACCAGCGTCCCTGCGCCTCCCTGCAATTGCTGCGCTTTCACTGGCTAGTCTTGCTGCCCTTGGGGCCTTCGGCGGTCACCTCGGCGGCGCGCCGATCGGGCGCGCGGCGGTGAGGGTCACCCTCGGCGGCGCCCTGGCCATGGCGGTGACCGCCATCATCGGTCGAATCCTCGGCGTTTCGATTGGGTGAGCGGTCATGAACGGCCAAACCGCTTTGCTCGATGTACGCCGGATGGACGAAGCCGATCGTCTGACAGTGGCTGCCGGTACCCCGGCTATCGAATTGATGGAGAATGCGGGCAACGCGGTCGCGCACTCGATTGGACAGCGCTGGACCAAGCGGCCCGTGATTGTACTTTGCGGCCCGGGCAACAACGGCGGCGACGGTTTCGTCACTGCCCGGCATCTTTCCGAGGCGGGCTGGCCTGTCCGTATCGCCCTCGTTGGATCGCGCGACCGTTTGGTAAACGAAGCGCGCCATCACGCCAAGCTGTGGCACGGGGGCGTCGAGACGCTTGCGCCTGCAGTGCTGCACGGAGCAGAACTTGTCGTGGACGCAATCTTCGGTGCAGGACTTAGCCGGGCACTCGACGGACCGGTTGCAGAAACGCTGGCAGCCGCGGCGCGCACCGGCGTGCCGATCGTTGCAATCGATGTTCCCAGTGGGCTGATGGGCGATACCGGCGAAACATTGGGAGCCGTTGCAGCAGTTTTGACCGTCACTTTCTTCCGCAAGAAGCCGGGACACGTCTTGTTACCCGGTCGACGGCTGTGCGGCGAGGTCGTCGTCGCCGACATCGGCATTCCGTCTTCCGTGCTCGACAAGCTCATGCCGGACACTTTCGAGAACGATCTGTCGCTTTGGCAGTCGGAACTGCCGCGGCTGGATGAGGCAGGCAACAAATATACGCGCGGTCACGCACTGATCTCCGGTGGCTACCCGATGACCGGTGCTGCCCGGATGGCGGCCCGTGCTGCTGCCCGCGCGGGGGCAGGACTGACGACAATTGCAGTGCCGGAGATTGCCCTGCCAATCTATGCGGCGGCGCTTACCAGCATCATGGTTCGACCGCTCGCAGCATCGCGCGACTTCGAACGCCTGCTAGACGATCCTCGGTTTTCGGCTCTGCTTATCGGGCCCGGTGCCGGCGCGAACGAGGAGACCCGCACCCGGGCGCTCGCCATGCTGCGGACAGGCCGGCCCACCGTGCTCGACGCGGATGCGATCACAATCTTCCAGGACGATCCTCCTTCGCTCGACCGGGCAATCATCGGACCGTGCGTGCTGACACCGCACGACGGTGAATTCCGTCGGCTGTTCGACCCGAGTGGAGACAAGCTCACTCGCACTCGCGCCGCTGCCCGCCGCAGTGGCGCTATCATCGTCCTCAAGGGCAGCGATACCGTGATCACCGCCCCGGATGGTCGTGCGATCATCAACTCCAACGCGCCGCCGACGCTGGCAACGGCTGGGGCGGGCGATGTCCTGGGCGGAATCGTGCTCGGGCTTCTCGCGCAAGGCATGGATCCGTTCCTGGCCGCGGCAGCTGCGGTGTGGCTGCACGGCGCTGCGGCCACGGATTTCGGGCCGGGCCTCATTGCCGAAGACCTGCCAGATCTGCTGCCGAGAGTATTCCGCCGCTTACATGAACAAAGATGAGTCAATCGACTCCGCCCGCACACACACTTTCTCACCAATGACTATGGTCGTCCCAAACAACCGGAGAACATCATGCACGCAATGGTGCTGAAAAAGCTTAGGACGGAGCTCGAATGGACGGAACTTGCCGATCGGCAACCCGGCCCGGGCGAAATCCGACTAAAGGTAGCGGCCTGCGGCGTCTGCCGCACGGACCTTCATGTCGTTGATGGCGAATTGCCCGATCCCCAAGTGCCAATCATCCCCGGCCATGAGATCGTGGGCCGGATCGATTCAATAGGACCTGGAGTGGAGGGCTTGTTGGTGGGCGAGCGGGTCGGCGTTCCGTGGCTCGGCCACACCTGTGGCACCTGTCCGTTTTGCCTGGGACATCATGAAAACCTCTGCGATCATCCGCTATTCACTGGATATACTCGGGACGGAGGTTTCGCGACGGCGACGATCGCCGATGCGCGCTTTGCGTTTCCACTCGGTGAATCCGGCAGCGACGTGGCGCTCGCCCCTTTGCTCTGTGCCGGCCTGATCGGCTGGCGTTCGCTGATGATCGCCGGCGCCGGCAAAAACCTGGGACTTTATGGCTTCGGCGCAGCCGCCCACATTATTGCCCAGGTCGCAAAGTGGCAGGGGCGATCGGTGTTCGCGTTTACGCGGCCCGGAGATGGATCCACCCAGGCTTTTGCCCGGCGCCTCGGCGCTACCTGGGCAGGGGGATCCGACGAACTT
>Ga0265322_10000855_pt1 | contig 10837 bp, 2 predicted proteins | sample 41222metaG_FD_193584 | JGI IMG/M metagenome (GOLD analysis project Ga0265322, IMG submission 193584) | Rhizosphere microbial communities from Carex aquatilis grown in University of Washington, Seatle, WA, United States - 4-12-22 metaG | ecosystem: Host-associated > Plants > Roots > Rhizosphere >...
AACCCAGAATTGTGGGTGAGTGAAGTCCGAGGTAGGGAACCTTGCTAATTGGTCAGATGCTCCTCCTACAACGAATGTTCGATTTACGGCATCTTGATCTATTGACTCGTTTACTTTTAATCTTGTATCTTCTGCGATTAATTCGCCTTCTGAAGCGCATGTTACTGATTCCCAAGAAGGAACTATTGGATCTCTTACGGCATATATTTGTCCGTGAGGGCTTGCAACATACCAATCGTATAACGTGTTGTTGTTTGAGTCTGATAAAACAATCATACCTGTTATGTTACCGAAGTAGCCTTGCCACGTTCTAGTTATAGTTGAACCAAATAAGTTCATCTGTGTTACATTACCTGCGAGTGCCTCATTAGTCAGTGCACCCCATATTGGTAATCTTTGACTGTCTATGACAGTGATAGATTTTGGTCCTGATGGTAGCGCAGTTACAAAGGCTAGGCTTAATATAGCTACCAATATGCCTAACAAAATTCTTAGTTTCATGTGGCTTCACCTCAATGTCGAAGTTCTTTTTTTGGAGTTTTTTACTTGATCCGCTAATATACTTTTGCTGTATTTTACTAAAGCAATATACAAATGTGTATACTTATATATAAATGTTTCGATTGTGTAGTCTGTCAGAAATTCATAGATAAACAACAAATATAAAGATAAAAAGAAGAATTAAAATTCTCTTAATTAACTTATAACCAATATTAATCTTTTAAATAGAAAAAAGAGGCTAATACTTGTTTTTTAACATAAATATAAGTAGATTTGTCCTATCATTAATGGATCTAACTTGACTTGCCAGGGCAATCTCTCCAAATACTCCACTGATCCAATTGGCAAAATCATTTCTATCGACGGTAACGTGATGAGAAAAAGTGTAATCGTCCATCGTCTTTAGAGCCTCAACGAATTCGTGTATCGATTTCAGGGTGCGACCGTCGTGCAGATAAAAATATTTAGATGATTCCACAACAAATCCGGGCTTTACAGTTGAACCAGTCGACGCCGGCGTTTCGAGAGAAGTTTTTCCTGGTTCAGAAGTTCTCTTCAACAATTCACTGAGTAATTTCTTTAATTCCTCGGATTTTAATCGCATATCAGTCTCAAGCACCGTATTTATCTTTGCAAGAAGATCGAATTTTTGTTTATTTATCAGCCACGAATGTTCAAGAGAACGTAACTCTTCAAATGTATGTCGCGTTGCGTTATTCAATTCAGTAGTAGAGAGATAAAATGGTAATCCTTCGCTACGATTGTCGTGATAACCGGCCATCTTGTTTATTAGATCCTTCGATAACATCTCTTCTATCACAGATCGCTTGGATACATCACTTATATCTGTCTTTAATACAAATTCTTGGAATTCTTTGAAAAATCCTGAATCTAGTTTTGTCAGGTCATAATTATAATTAGGAAGTTGATATTCTTGTCCTGAAGGCCATGTGTTATCGGCGTATCTTTCTCCTATAGAAGATTGTTGGATCTTTTGTTGCTGAGTCTCAGGTTTTCTATATTCATCCATTACACTCTTGAATTGTCTGAGAAGATTCATGTCGAGTTGGGGAACTGATTCGTGGCTCGGCTCGATGTTTGTTTTCGCGTTAATACGCGGTAATTCTATCTTTGGTACAGAAACCTTAGGTTTTTCCTCGAGGGCTATGGATTGTTTTGGAGATTCAGATACCTCTGATTTGAGTTTATTTTCTATCTCGTATAAATCCTTTGCCAACTCTGGAAGGCTGCTTGGAGGATCTAGCGCTGCAGAATTCTGTTCCACTTTTTTTTGCTTAAATACGTCGAACATTAAATAGGCTTGATATCAGCCTTACTCACCTCTTTTTTTATAACTTTCACTCAGATGCACGGCATCTATAATATAAATGCAATATATATAGCGTAATATACCTGTTTATATTTAAAAATTTGACCTATTTGATTTCATAATATAATGCGACACTATTCACCGATCCCTTGTATGATCCAAGGTCTCCAGGAACCCTTATTTCATAATCGTAAGTTCCGTATTTTCCAGGCATCGACGGGTTTATTTTAGCCACAAACACTATATCCTCTCTGGATGCCGGATTAGCTTTGCAGCTGTATACCTTATCAGTGGAATCAGAGGAATCCCATAATATACCTGTAAAAAAGTTGGTGTTATTTGTGCTTTTCGCTATTGAAACATTGTTTATTATTGTGTTGAATATAGTGTAAGACGTCGTCTGTATAGGCTGGCCATTCGATGTGTATGTCTGGTTGATGTTGTCTGCGTATTGGCTTATGTTAAGGCATGTATCGACTTCAGAAAAATCATCTAAGGTGCTTGCGTTGTATCCTCCAGTCGTATTTCTTCCGAGGGCTGTAAGAAACGCCCATGATATTGATGAGTCAGAATCAGCGATATACACGTTTCCAGTCACGTTGTTTTTTATATTCCAATTCACAAGGGTGGTGTTTGATCCTATGGCGACTATTGCTGTCGTGAAATTTCCATAGAATACCTGCCATGAGGCGATAAAAGTAGTGTTATAATTTTTATTATTGCTCTCGTTTGATTCTGTTATGTTATTCTGAGGGTCAATCTTCGTATAGATAAGATGAGTGCCCTTCAAGGCAGTCCATGTCACATTGACAGTCAGGTTTGTATACGCAGAAATATTTCGGTATATATCACTTCCTATCTGGACGCCATTTATATCGGGATCGTTCTCGTAAAAACGTATCAAGACGTTCTGCGCGGATATGTTGGCGAGGTTGCTCGCGACAGCGAATATTGTAATATTGTCTCCCTCTGCAGGATTTTGATTGCTAAAATATACTGAAGGTATAGAAAGATCTCCAGTTATCATAACTGTGTTGTTGGTATCGTTGAAACCACAATTCCCGACTGTATCGCAGCATTGGACATTCCATAGATAATTGCCGAAATTTAGGTATATGACAAAATTATTTGTTGCATTATTTGTTGGCGAGGTATTTGAGCTGTTCAACTTCCATAGACCAGTAATATTTGTATATATGCTACAGTTCTTCAGCCTTATATCATACGGGATATAATTGAACGTTATATTCCCAGGTCCTAAAGCAGAATTATTCGGCGGGGTGGATAATTTAACAGAAGGTGGTGTTGTATCAACAGTGTATTCATACGCTGTCGTCGAATTCGTGTTTCCGGCAAGGTCATACGCCAGAACTTCCCAATACCATTTACTGTCAGCCCATGGAGTGTTATTTGGCACCTGATAAGTCAAGTTCGATATGTTAGAGATAGAATATTGATAATCAATGGAACTAAAAGAGCTGTCGTTATCTACTAATATCGTGTAATTGGCAAAATTGGTATCGTTAGTTTTTGTCCAATTCAATAAAGGAGTATTATTTTTCGTTATGGTAGCGTTCGCGGGTGTTGATAAATTGAAAGATAACGGCGGCGTTGAATCTACCTTTAGAGTAAGGTTTGTCTCATTGAACGCGCAGTTTGAAGCCTTGTCACAACATTGGACATTCCAAAGGTAGTTTCCATCAGCTGGAGATGTATTCAGACTGTTCATACTGTTATTTGTGAGAGAAAGAATGGTCGAGTTCAATGAAAATGCCCCTGAAAAATTTCCATATAACGAACAGTTATTTAGGAAATCATCTATAGGAGTAAAATTAAAATACAGCATCTTCGAAGGATAGCCACTTATCCAAGTATTATTTTTTGGGTAGGTCAGACCTAACACCGGAGATACATTATCCATAGTAACGCTTCGTGTGGAGGATGTATTAACATTTTTATTCGTTGAAGTATCGTAGCACGTTATGTTCCAATAATGCAATCCGTAAGTTAGCGTCGAATTTAATGATTGTTGAACGTTTTCTTGTACAGTAGTATTAGTATATTTTATAGAACTATCGACCCTTAAAGAGCAATTTGTGATATTCGATTCGTCTGACACATTATAATATAGATAAGTATTTACTGAGTTAGAATAATAGTTATCTATAGTCATAAGATTTATCGCAGGCGGTATCGTATCATTGATTGTGAAGTTTCCGGTTTTCGATGCGATGTTATTACTCGTATCGTTAACGTATACTGTATAGTTATATGTTCTCGGGAATGTAGATGTGTTGAAAGTGTCGAGATAGTACAGCTTATTTCCTGAAGAGTAATTCATTGTATAATTAGTGTTGTTTATCGATATCCAAACATCATCTATCTGAATGTTATCAGTTATATTAGCTGTGAAATTTATTATCTTGCTATAGTTTACAGGATCAGGTGCATCGCTTATATTGGTTATGTTAGGCGCCTGTACATCTATATAGTATGCAGTTATGCTTGTGTTATCCCAATGGCATCGTTCATTTCTTACGGCACTTGTGACGAGTATGCATCTTATTCTGAAGGTATAATTCAAGTAGGCAGTGAAATTGCTCAAAAAGCAATTATTTGAGCCGTTTGTTTGAAGTAGTGCCGTCGTCCAACTCGTTGTGGAGGAAAAGGATTGGTTCCATACGCAGTAAGTTATTGCCTGGGCGGAATTTTGTATCCAAAAATGCGCGCTGCCTGGATTGTTGTAAGTGCTTATTCTCCATAAAGACGAGAAACTAATATTCGTAAGATTAGTTCCCTTAGGAATAGATAGATTAAATACCTGATAGTACGAGCCTGTTCGTGTAACACCGTTTGCGGCTCCGCTCGCTATCTCGGCAACTCCATTCTGTCCACTGTCGGACGCATTCCAATTATATGCCAGATTTGTTCCCACTCCTTCTGTTAGCGTTGTCCAGCTAGTAGTATCATTTTCAAAATATTGATTGACCAAATATGTAGACTGTGTAAAGACCGGATCCGTATTATCTATCGTGAATGAGTATTCCATGCCCGGTATAATGTCCATTACCTTGACGAAATTTCCATTACATGTTCTCATTAAAAAATCATAATCTTTACATTTCCATAGGACATTCCCAACGGCATTGAAGGTTATCACTGCAGAATCAAAAGATAATCTGGATGGATCTATAGCAAATGCGGAGATGAACATCGACGTGTCATTTTTCCATGTAAGTTGAGATACTGGCAAGTCCTCGACAGAAAGGTCTACACCAGAAGAATAATTAAGGTTTTTGAAATGGATTCTTTGGATGATGGATGATGGAAAATATATATCCGTCTGATAAAGACGAGGATTTATTGTGTCATTATTTATATCGACAATGGATCCTTCTATGTAAGAGTTGTTTTCCTGATTTTTCATGACGATAAATGAATTCTTTAATTCTCCACCAGTTCCTGATATCCTAAAAAATTGTTTTTTCTGTGCCATATCTCTCGAGATATAAGAATTCAAGGCGTTTTTTTCGGTCTGGTTGATGTCTACATCCTCGCCGATCATTTTTGATATATCATCGATCGATTTCTGTTCATAATACCTCGCAATTTTTGCGTTTACGTCCTCGCCGACCACATTTGATAAACCAAGAGGATTCCCGAACCCAGAGGAAATGTTTTCGATATAATCCACTCCAGCAAGCACTTTACTGATTTCATCATTCACATTTCCAGACGGTAAAATACTTCTATCGACATAGAAACAATCAGCATATACCTCATCTATAAAAAGATAATATCTGCCAACATCAGGGCTATTGAAATATATCGTCGATTTTAAGGCATCATTATATTTATACTGTTTCAAAAAATTATTTTGTAAATCATAGTATAACAGGTATACGCCACTGGCGCTTGTATAATTATATTTAGTCATATCTACAGTTATCGGATCACCGAAATGCAATACATTACAAGAACTATCGCTATCGTGGACAGAAAAATATTTCTGGCTTATCAGGTTATAAGTGCTATTTTTGGCGTCGTAGACGCGTATTACATACGTACCAGACTGTTTAGGGTTAAACAGGACGCTGTCTCCGACAACGCCAAGATAATTGTATGCATAACTCGCGTCCGCAATGTTCTGTATCTCAAGATAAACACCATCTTGATTATTGCCAAAGTAGCTGTCTGCCGATTCAAATGTTATATTGACTATCTCGCCTGTGAAATAATTATCTCTATCAGTATGTATGACGAATGATCCGCCTGGATGTTGCAATGTACCTGGAAGTATTATAGAACTTAGTAATGGGGCGGCAATTATAAAATTCGGGATTAATAAGAATATTCCAACAACTAAGAGCAAGAGAGAGATTCTTCTCACATATCTTTTAGCGTAGATAATCTTATTCGAGAGTTGCATCTTCAGATTAATTCCCCATAAAACACGACCTGATTCACGCTTCCCTTATATGAGCGCAATGTTGCAGGCACTCTTATCTCATAATCTTCCGTGCTGTTATATCCTTGGATGGAAGTGTTTATCGTAGAGACGAATACTATATTCTGCGAACCGTTATATACTAGCCCGCCGTCGCCGTAGTCCCAAAGTATTCCTGTCTTGAAATTGGACGTATTAGTGCTGTTCACGACAGGCACGTTGAGTACGCGCCTGTTGAATAATGTGAAATTCTGTGTATCGATAGGAAGATTTGCCTGCGTATATGTCCTATTGACTGAGTCAGTCAGTATTGTCGAATTTATTTTCGTATCTAGAGTGTAAAAATCAGCGGATGATGATTGATTGCTGACGTTTCTTCCTAGTGCCTGAAGCGTGAACCAATGGACATTCGAATCCGCATCAGCGGCATATATCTTCCCTCCGGAAGCATTATTGATGAACCAACTATATATCGACTGGTTGTTTATGAGTGCGAGATTGGCGCTTATATTCCCCATAACGTATTCCCATAGACCAACATGTATGCTTGCAGAGGCGTTATTGTTACTTTCATTTCCTTCCATCACAGAACCGTTTGACGCAAGAGGTGTATCAAGGAGTACATAAAATGGCGTGTCACCGATTGGCATCGTGTAATTAGTCGTTATATTGATCGAATGATTGCTTGAAAGGTTCAAAGTGATGTTCAATATCAGTATTCCTGTGGATGGACTGTTCGCCCATATCTGAGTCGTGAAGTTGAATGCATCGACGTTCCCGACGTTATGCAACTCGGCAGTTATATTTATCGTATCATTCTCTATTGGGTTATTGTTGCTGAAGAATATGAGCGAATTATTTATGTAAAGGTCAGGCATTTGCACGTAGAAACTGAATGTTTGACTTGTGTTGATATTACCTGCCTGATCAAAACATGTTACATTCCAATAATGGTTCCCTCCTTTTAAGGATTGGATGCTGACGTTCTGCTTCTGACTATTACTGACGTTTAGGTTAGATGCTGTAATAACGCCATCTAATGTCAGATTACATATGAGATAAGAGGCAAGATTGTCGCGAGGTGTGAAATTAAGATCTGCATAATTTACAGAGATATTCGTGGCATTGAGCGGTGTCGTCAGATTTATGGATGGTTTCACAGTATCTATAGTTATGGATATAATACTAGAATTCTGTTTGTTGCCAGCAATATCAGTAGCTTCTAGCACAATAGTATATGTGCCGTTAGTGAGTCCTTGAAGGCTTGCTGATGAAACAGTGTTATTATTCACACTTCCATTGACGTTTGCCGTATTATTGACGTAGAAAGTATAATTCAGTGTATTGGCCATGTTGTCAGTGATATTGAAAGATATCTGAGGGGTCGCGTTAGAAAACCACGAGCCGCCTAGTGTTATTATGGATGGCTGCGGTTTTATGACATCAACTAATAATGTCCTATTCAAAGATATGTTATAAGCCCTGAATGTGGTATTATCGTAGCACTCTATCGCCCAAGTGTAGTTTCCAGAATTTACGAACACGACGGTGAAATTATTTTGGGCATTGTTTATGAGCTGAGAGGTGTTTTTTGTCTGAGATATTGTCCCGTTTATTAGTATCGAGCAATTAGTCAATCCGGTCTCATCGGAAACATTGAAGTAGAATGTATTTGATAGAGCATTGCTCCAATAATTGTCTGGAGGCGATATTATGGTTATGTTTGGAGCTATATATACATTGAAGGATCTTGTTGAACTATAATTGAGGTTCTTTGCCAGGTCAGTACATGTGACATTCCAGTAATGCGTCCCCTCAGCAAGATTATTCAAGACAAAAGTATTGACCTGACTTATGTTGACTGTGGAATTTTTCACATTCAATCCATCTAATGTTATGCTACAGTTGGCTGTGGCGGCAAGATTATCATTGACTGTATAATTCAAAGTAACCGTTCTTACCGTGAAATTTGTTCCATCATTAGGACTGTTTAATGTTATTGATGGAATTGCCGTATCGACATTTATGAATTTTATAGTGGTGTTCGTATTATTCAAGAAATCCCACGCCTGCATCTGTATCTGATAATATCCATTAGCGAGAGATGTAAGATTGACAAGGGCAGAAGTTCCGCTTAATATTGTGCCGTTTATGTTAGCCGTACCATTAACATATATAATGTAAGAAATGTTTGTATAAACATTATCTGTAGCCGATATATTTATCTGTGGAGTGCTATAATTGAACCATGTATTGTTTATTGTGTTTATTACTGTAGCAGGAGGAGTATAATCGACAGTAACATATACCCTGCTGGAATTCTTGGATCTTCCAAGCGCATCAGTTCCTTGTATAACTATGTAATGAAGTCCCTGATTTATCGACACATTAATCAATGTCAATACACCATCCACTACAGAACCATTTTGCCCGTTAAGCGCTCCATCAACAATTACAGAATAATTTATGTTTCCTCCGCTAAAGTCCTGAAGCGTGAAATTTACGGTGATGTTAGGGTTTACGAAAGCGCTATTATTCTGCGGAGCCGCCACTATTGAACGCAATATAGATATATTCAATGTGGCATTATTGTTATTCTCATTTATCTCTGATACAGCATTATAAGGATCAACAGACACAAATATAGTATGATAGCCAGTAGTTATATTCCAAATGGCACTGAATATCCTTGAACCATTCACTACGACACTGCCTGTCGAATTCCCTATAATCAATCCAAGTGACGGATCCCCATCATAAAAATTTACAAAGACATTACCGACGTCTACGCCACCTATGTTTGTCACATTTGCAGTTATGTTTATCGTCTGATTCTCATCAGGGTTCGTATTGTTGAATTGTATCCTACTTGAATCTATATACAAATCAGGCTGGTTCACTGTGAAGTTTCCAACTCCACTCATAACGTAATTGTTGAGATCATCGCTACAGTTGACGCTCCAATTATGAGGACCTGAAGAGATATTTGTCAGCGTCGTGTTGAAAGATGAGCCGCTTACCTTTGATACAGTTTTATTTGTATAATTTCCATCAAGGAATAATCCACAAGATATCTGAACCCCGGCGTAATCGGTAGCCGTCCAGTTGAAATTTATCGCTCCACTAAGGAAACTTCCTTCAGGAGGATATATCAATGATACATTCGGAGCTGTGAGATCAATCGTGAAATTCTTTACAGAAAGATTTGTTCCAGTATTTCCAGAAAGATCTGTACAGTTGACCGTCCAATTATGAGCGCCTTCTGAGATGTTATATAATGTGAAATTATTCTGCACATTATTCGTTATAGTCTTATTCGTGAAGTTAGCTGAGCCATCAAGTATAAATGTACAATTGCCTATGCTTCCTGAATTATCTTTCGGCGTATAGAAGAATGTTATATTGCCGTTACGCGTCCTGTTATTGTTTGGAGGGTTCCCTAAGCCGACCGATGGCGGTTCTTCTACCGTAAAATTAAGCGTAGTGCTTGTGTTGCTGTTCCCGACAGTATCTGTACACGTGACGTTCCATACCGACAGACCATCTGTAAATCCCGAGTAAGTGGAGTTTGTAACGCTATTATTTATGCTGAATATGTTTCCAGGCGATTGAACTGTTCCATTAACGCGTACGTTACATGTCATATTCGGAGCGATATTATCTATCGCAGTCCAATTAAAAAAGACACTGCTTACGTTTAATAGAGTTCCATTAGGATAATATATTGTTACGACAGGCGGCGTTCTATCTATAGTGAAGTTCCATGTAACACTTAGTCCTACTTTTCCGACATCATCAGTACAGTTTACAAACCAGAAATGGATTCCATTTGCAAGATTGCTCGTCCCGAAAGTGTCCTGAGATCCTGAAGTCAGGGCTACATGAGTGGAATAAACGGAACTATCTATATACAAGTCACAGAAGCCTAAATCAAAATCCGCAGGGCTGCTTGGTATATATGATAGACTAGGACCGCTTGAATTTGTAAGATTTCCATTTGGAGGATTCACAAGTGATACGCTGACGTTTGAATTTATCGTGAAGTTCCATGTGCTTGAAATTGATGAAAACCCTGTATTATCTATACATGTGACATTCCACGTGTGATTGGTCACGCTCATCTTCGGGACGTATACGCCAGTTATGGCAGAGGATGTTGCGTTGAAATTTGTGGAGTTTAATATTCCGTCTATAGTAAGGTTACACACTAGTATATTGTCTATATCTGTGACGTTGAAAGTGAAATTTATGTTTCTGCTGAATACTACGTTGCCGTTCCCAGGGAATATTAGGCTTATATTTGGAGCGATGTTATCAAGTTGGAACATCCTTACAGTGTCTGTGCCGTTGAAATTGTTTATATCAAAGCACAAGACAGTCCAGTTGTATACTCCATAACTCATGTTGAGCAAAGTGAAATTATTCTTTCCATCATTGTTCTGGAACTGTATCTGAGATGAATTCTGAGTGGAATTCAGTATACCATTAAGCATAAGAGAGCAGTTGGCTATATTCGAGGAGGAAAGATTATAGTATAATGTAATATTTGTGGAGTTCAC
>Ga0265322_10000856_pt1 | contig 10835 bp, 8 predicted proteins | sample 41222metaG_FD_193584 | JGI IMG/M metagenome (GOLD analysis project Ga0265322, IMG submission 193584) | Rhizosphere microbial communities from Carex aquatilis grown in University of Washington, Seatle, WA, United States - 4-12-22 metaG | ecosystem: Host-associated > Plants > Roots > Rhizosphere >...
CTCGATCACCATCGTCTTCAACCAGATCAGCTGCAGGACCATCATGCCGCAGAAGAACAGGAAGACGTAGCCCGGGGCAAAGCCCGCCACCATCTTTGGGAAGAAGGTGGTGAGCAGCGCCGCGAAGACCCAATGCGTGCCGCAGCCGAGCGCCTGGCCCTCGGCGCGATGCCGGTTGGGGAAGATCTCCGAGATGAACACCCAGATCACGGCGCCCTGCCCGACGGCGTGCGAGGCGATGAAGGCGAAGAGGCACACCGGGACGATGGCGAGGTGTTGCGTGAAGAACGCCCACGCCGTGAGACCCAGTGAAATGATATAGCCGACCGAGCCGATGTAGAGCAGGGTGCGACGCCCCAGCCGGTCAATGAGCCACAAGCCGACGAAGGTGAAGATGAGATTGGTCACCCCGATGCCGACGGATTGAAGTAGCGCGGCATTCGCGCCCATCCCGGTCAGCTCGAAGATGCGCGGCGCGAAGTAGAGGACGGCGTTGATGCCGGAGAGCTGGTTGAAGAAGGCGATGAAGAAGGCCAGCAGGATCGGCACGCGCAGCTGGCGCGTCCAAAAGTGCGAGGCGACGACCCGTTCGGAGGACGCGGCGGTAATCTCGTCCGCCGCGGCTTCGATCTGCGCCGGGCTGGCGCCGGGTTCAATCAGCTGGAGAACCTTCAAGCCCGCCGCCCGGTCGCCTTTCCGCCCCAGCAGCCATCGCGGGCTTTCGGGAATGCCGAGGCACATGACCGCGTAGACAATGGAGGGAAACGCCGCGACGCCCAGCATCCAGCGCCAGGCGTTCTCGCCAAGGTCCCGGAGGAGGAAGTTCGAAACGAACGCGACCAGAATGCCGAAGACGATGTTGAATTGGAACATGCCCGCCAGCCGTCCGCGGTAGGCCGGGGGTGAAATCTCCGAGATGTACAGTGGCGCGGTCACGGTTGAGGCGCCAATGCCCAGGCCGCCAATGAAACGGGCCGCGATGAACGCATAGACATTCCCGGCGCATCCGCTGCCGACCGCGGAGATGACATAAAGCACGCCGATCCCCAGCAGCGTGCCTTTGCGGCCGATCCGGTCGGCGGGCCAGCCGCCGAGCAGCGCGCCGATGACCGTGCCGTAAAGCGCCGAGGCCATCGCGAATCCGTGCATCCCGGGACTGAGGCCCCACAACGATTGAATTCGCTGTTCGGCCCCGGAAATGACGACCGTGTCAAAACCGAAGAGAAACCCGGCGAGTGCGGAGGTGATGGCCCAGAAGAAGAGGCGGCTTTTCATCAGGATCAATCAAGCAGCGTCAGGCATTAACAACCGTGCTCGACGCTGGAGGCGAGCAAAAGGGAGGCGCTTCAGGCGCCGCTGACAGGTGGAGCCCGCACTCTTCGCGGGCTGACCGGGGGATTTACGAAATAAAACCACAGCCGCCTGAATCGTTCCGGCCAGGCGCCGCTCTTGTACGTGCGCGTGGTGTCTTCGGCCGACATTTCCTTCAGCAGACTGGCGGCCGTCGTGCGTTGTGCTGCACAGCATTCTGCTGACCAGCAGAGTGGTCAGCAGAACACCGATGCGGCGGGGCTGACGAGGCCGGGCAGGTCGAAGATCTCGTCCTCCCCGACCTGCAAAAGGCGCCCAGGCATGCTTCCTGCTTGTGGACTGTGAGCGACCTCGTAACTATCCCCCTGATGAATTACCTCGGCGAGCTAAAGGCCAAGATCAGGCTTTTGCACGGCTGTGATGCCACGCACCGGGAAACGGTGCCCGTCAAAGAGGTGTTCAAAGGCAAGATCATCTGGTCAGGCAACGTGGAGGTTTTCGACCTCTACGGCCATGCCACGGCCAAACGCTGCTATGCCTGGGGCTCTCCCAACAAGAAGGACCCGGACAAGCTGGACGCGGTAGCCCTGCTGGAAATTCCGCCCGTGGTTTCGCCCGAAACCGCAGTAAAGGCCGCAGCAACCATCTACGTAAAAACCAGCGGACCGTTCCCCCTGAAAGGCATGACCTGAAAAAGGGGGGCTGAACATGGGATCAGGCCGCGGTTGCCCTGATTTGGCGGACACTTCCCGCTAACCGCCGCTCTTGTGCGTGGGCGTGGCGCCCTCCGCCGACATCTCCTTCAGCAGGCTCGTCAGGGTGACGACTGCAACTCCAATTCGTGGAGCCTGGGCCCATACAGAGCACCCACACGATTGCCGGCGGTGAAGACGACCCAACCGAATCCGCCGAGCGCCACCACCAGGATGACAAAGGCCCAGAAGTGACGCGATTCAAGGCGGACGATCGACCGCGCATAAGCGAACAAGGCGAACAGGGCCGCGATGATGATCACCGCGTCCACACTGGCCCGCTGCCAATAGCTTCCCCCCAGGTGCAGCCACATGCCGAATTCATCGAAGGTGAGCGCCATGGCGGCCCCGTATGCCAAGGCGGTAATTTTCGCCCTCCGCCCGACAGGCCGGCAAAACACGCTGTATCCGCCCACCACCGCCAGCAGAAAGATTCCGTAGTTGAGATGATGAACGTGCGTGCCCCGCATGAAGAAATAGAGATTCGGGATCTGCCGCGACATGATCAGGAGAACGCAGGCCCGGGAGATCATGAAGACCAGGATGAACCCAAACAACGCCAGCCGGGCCAGCGTATGCGCGTGAACGCGGGGCGTTGCGTGGTCCGGGGTCGCAAGCGATGGGGCCGGAGAAAGCATGAAGGGCGTGCGTTTCAACCGCCGCTCTTGTGCGTGGGCGTGGCACCCTCCGCCGACATCTCCTTCAGCAGGCTCGTCAGGTAGGGGATGAGCTGCTTCTTGCGGCTGACGATGCCGGGCAGGTCGAAGATCTCGTCCTTCTCAACATGCGGATAGGAGATGCGCGCGATCATGTCGGCGTCGCCCTTGACCAGCAGCAGCGAGTTCTGCGTGTTGATGTCCGTGACGAGCAGGCAGGCAAACACGAGATGCTCCGCGGCGCGCAGCTCCTCGAGCGCCGCCGCCAGCGGTTTCGCCTGGCCCCAGAAGTTGCCGAAGCCGAGTTCCTCGACCTGAGACACGGCGAAACGCACGCCGTCCTCCGTGTAGATCTTGTAGTCGGAACGGACGACCTTGTCGGGCGGACTGGCGAGGATGACCGAGCCGGAGCTGAAGATGGTGTCGGCCAGCTCGCGGGCGTTGACGCCGGCGATCGTCGACAGCCAGCGCAGCATCACGCCGTCCTTCTCCGTGGAGGTGGGGCTGTTGAGGTTGAGCGTATCCGAGATAATGCCGGCCATCATGATCCCGGCGAGGTCGGGCGCGGGCGCGAGGCTCTCGCGCCGGAAGAGATCGGCGACGATGGTGCTGGTGGAACCGACGGGCTCGTTGATGAAAAGGATGGGCTGCGCGGTATTGAGCACGCCGAGGCGGTGGTGGTCGATGACCTCGGTGATGGTGACCTCGCCCGCGCCGGGAACGGCCTGCGCGATCTCGTTGTGATCGACGAGCACGAGGCGGGTTTTGACGGGCTTGAGGATGTCGGTCTTGGTGAGGATGCCCTGCAGGCGTCCGTCGTCGGCCACGACCATGAAGGCGGCGGCGCGTGACGTGACGACCTTGCGGCGCACGTCGGCGAGGCGCGTGTCGGCGTCGAGCGAGACAAACTTGCGGTCGATAAGGCGCTCGATGGTGGTGGCGGTGCGGATGACCCAGGCGGTGGTGGCGGAGTCGTAGGGACTGACGATGAGGCTCACGCCGCTCGCGCGGGCGAGTTCGACGACCTCCGCGTCCACGGGCAGGTTGCCGGTGATGACCAGCAGCCGCACGCCGATCTGGATCGAGCGCTGCTGGATGTCCCAGCGGTCGCCCACGATGATGATGGACTGCCGCGCCGGGATGTCCTCCTGGTCGGAGAACTTGCCGAACGAACGGATGTCCATCGCGCCGATGCGGACGTAGAGCGCCTCGAGCGTGTTTTCATCCCGGAGGTGCAGCACCTGCGCCTTGAGGGCGCGGGCGATGTCGGCCAGGCGGGTGTGCACCTGCCGCATGAGCTTCGGTTCGCGCACCTTGGGGGTGAAGAAGCTGCCGAGCTGGAAGATGGAGACCGTGCCGGTGACGCGCCCGGCCGCGTCGAGGACCGGCAGGATGCGGATGTCGTGGCCTTCGATCAGTTCGAGCGCCTCGGCGCACGTGGCGTCCTGCGCAATGGAGATGATCTCGGTGACCATGAGGTCGCGCACGCGGGGCGTGACGTCACTCAGGTAAAGCGGCAGCGGCTGGTGAAAGCGGGCGAGGATGGTGTCGATGCGGGCGTTGGAATTGCCGCAGCGTGCGGCCACGTAGCCCGGCTCGCCGCGCGCCTGCTTGAAGGCCGCGTAGGCGATGGCGGAACAGATGGCGTCGGCATCGGGGTTTTTGTGGCCGATGACGTAGGTGACGCCGTCCGCGGGAGTGAAAGGTGCAACGGTCATGACTGAACCGGTCACGATGGTCAGCCCGCCGGATGACGCAAAGTTTTCTTTTGCGCCTCACGCAACGTCCGCAAAGGACGCAACGCATGAGCAGTGATCAAACCCATCCATACCTTCGCGCACTTCGCGACCCTCACGTGAGGATATCCGGCGGACTTTGCGTGAGGCGGCGTCTGACTACGGCGCGACGGCCGGAACGCCGTCCTCGCTGGCGATGGCGGAATTCTTTCCATAGATGCGCTGGCTGCCGTCGGCGGGGGCGGGAATGGTCTCCCGGATGTCACTGGTGGGTTTGCCCTGCGTGTTCACCAGCCGGTCATCGATGGATTGGTAGAACTGCACGTTGCCGCCGAGGAAGACGATGTGCCCGCCGTCCTGATGGTAGACGCCGCGGTCACGGTCCCAGCCGCCGGAGGCGTTGAGCCCGCGGGTGAAGGCGATGGGCGTGGTCGCCGGATCCGTCATCCGCAGCCCGCCGACGAATTCAAAGCTCGGCGTCTTCTGCTGCAGCGCCGCGGCGACCTGCCGGCGGCCGGCATCATCGGGATCCATGACGGTGGCGGGCGGACTGCCGTCATACAGCGGATCGTTCTTGGAAAAATAGAAACTCGCGTCGTTCAGCGTGCCGGCGCGGCCGAGCAGGCCGATCCAGCGGAAGTAATTGCTGGACGCCTGCACGTTCTGCTGGGCCGCCGCCGCCAGCGGGTCGGGCAGGCGGTCGTTGTTGTCGGCGGCGTAGATCATGGCCGCCTTGCCGATCTCACGGAGGTTGCTGGCATCGACCGTGCGCTGGGCGGTCTCGCGAACCTTGCCCACGGTCGGGATGATAATGGCCGCCAAAATGCCGATGATGGCGATGACGGTCAGCAATTCGACTAACGTGAAGCCGCGGATGCCGCGGCGGACATGCGCATGCATAGGGGGAGGGGGATGGCGGCACAGTTGCCGGCGTTTATGGGCAAACACAAGGGGAATTTCTCCACCAAGCTCGACAAAGGCGGCGGGCCGTTTTTAGAGTGGCCGCCTCGTATGAAGATCTATCTGGACGGAAAATACGTGGACCAAGCCGACGCGAAAATCTCCGTGTTCGACCACGGACTGCTTTATGGTGACGGGATCTTCGAGGGCATCCGCCTTTATCAGGGCAACGTCTTCCGTCTCGAGGCGCACATGGAGCGCCTGTGGTATTCGGCCAAGGCGATCCTCCTGGACATCCCGATCTCGCGGAAGGCAATGGCAGAGGTTGTCTGCGAAACCTGTCGCCAGAACGGACTGCGCGACGGCTACATCCGCCTCGTCGTCACGCGCGGCGTGGGCGACCTCGGCCTGGCGCCGTGGCTGTGCCCCAAGCCGTCGGTCATCGTCATCGCCGACAAGATCGCCCTTTATCCGCCGGAATATTATGCCACCGGGTTGACCATCGTAACCGTGCCGACGCGCCGGGTGGGTCCGGCGGCGCTGCCGCCCGCGATCAAGTCGCTCAATTATCTCAACAACATCCTGGCCAAAATCGATGCCCGGCAATCCGGCGCGCTCGAGGCCATCATGCTCAACGAGGAGGGGTTCGTGGCCGAATGCACGGGCGACAACGTGTTCATCGCCCACAAGGGCCGCCTGTTCACGCCCGCCGCGCAGCAGGGTGCGCTGAAGGGCATCACCCGCGAGACGATCATGGAGATCGCCGAAAGCCTCGGCCTGCCCCTGGAGGAGCACGACTTGACCCGTTACGACCTCTGGAACGCCGACGAGTGCTTCCTTACCGGCACCGGCGCCGAGGTCATTCCGGTGGTGAAGGTTGACGGCCGGGAGGTCGGCGCCGGCAAGCCCGGCCCGATCACCAACCGGGTGCTGACCGAGTTCCGCCAGCGGGTGCTCATCGAGGGAACCAGAATCTGACGGTTCGCAGGGGATTTTACTCCCTTGCGCTCGTCCTTGCCACCGGGCGGACCGGTGGCATGATAGGTGCAGGTGAAATAGGGAAAGGCGCCTGTGTGTCACACTTTTGTGAGGTGCACATCGCCGTTTCCCAGCAACGTGTTATATTAGCGCCATGACCACTCCTCTGAAATGCGACCTCTGCGGCAAGCCCGCGACCGTCCATCTCACGCAGATCGTCAACAACAAGGTTCACAAGGTTGACCTCTGCGAGGGGTGCGCACAGGCCAAGGGCGTCACCGATCCAAGCGGCTTTTCGCTCGCGGACCTGCTGTTGAAGACCTCGCTCAACCCGGAGCCGGCGGCCGAGGGCGTGCGCTGCGAGCAGTGCGGTTTCACCCAGGCGGATTTCAAGAAGCACGGCCGCTTCGGCTGCCCGGCCTGCTACGAGGCGTTCAAGGAGGTGCTGGCGCCGATGCTGAGCAACATGCACAAGGGCACCACGCACACCGGCAAGGTGCCGCACCGCGCCCTGGAGCGAAAGTCCCTCTACGACCGGCTCACCCAGCTCCAGGGGGAGCTCGACCAGGCCATCAAGTCCGAGCGCTACGAGGATGCCGCCCGTTACCGCGATGAAATCCACCAGGTCAAGCAGGCCTTCGGTGAAAAGACCCTGAGCTGACATGAAGATTGCGCCTCTATTTGAAACTCAGTCCGAGCTGACCGACGTCGCGGCCGGCAAGTGCGCGATCGTGCTCACGACGCGGGTGCGGCTCGCCCGCAACCTGGCCGACCAGCCGTTTCCGGGCTGGGCCAAAGAGACGCAGCGAAGCGCCATGTTGGCTGGAAGCATGGAGGCCGTGGCCGGCCTGCCGCAGATGAAAAAAGGGCTGAGCCTGACCATCGAGGAGCTCTCCGACCTCGAGAAGTTGATCCTGGTCGAGCGGCACCTCATCAGCCGCGAACTGAGCAACGCGAAGCACGGCGCGGGCGTGATCATCAGCCGCGACCAGTCCACTTCCGTGATGATCAATGAGGAGGACCACCTGCGCATCCAGGTCCTTCGCGCCGGCTTTCAGCTCAAGAAGGTCTGGAACACCATCAACAACCTCGACAACGAAATCGAGGCGAAGCTGAACTACGCCTTTTCCCCCACGCTCGGCTATCTCACCGCCTGCCCGACCAACCTCGGCACCGGCATGCGCGCCTCGGCCATGATGCACCTGCCCGCCCTGGTCATCTCCAGCCAGATGGAGAAGGTGGTGCGCGCCGTGAACCAGCTGGGCATGGTCGTGCGCGGACTCTTCGGCGAGGGCTCCGATGCCAGCGGCAGCATTTTCCAGATCTCCAACCAGACCACCCTGGGCGAGGCCGAGGAGGAGATCATCAAGCGCCTCTCCAGCGTGCTCAACACGATCATCGAGCATGAGCTCAATGCGCGTGCCAAGCTGCTCGAGTCCGACGCCAGCAAGCTCTTCGACAAGATCGGCCGCGCCTACGGCATCCTGCAGAACGGCCGGCTGCTCACCTCGGCCGAGGTGATGAACCTGCTCTCGCTCGTCCGGCTGGGCATCGACCTGGGCGTCTTCGCCGAGGCCCGCCGCCCGGTGATCGACCGCCTCTTCATCGAGGCTCAGCCCGGCCACATCCAGTATTCCGGCCGCGGCGCGATCGAGTCCACCCAGCGCGACCTGCTCCGCGCCCAGCTGCTGCGGAGTGAATTCGCCAACTTCGGCCCGCCGGATTTCAACCTCACGGGCAAGAACTGAACGACCCCTTTTCCCATGGAACCAATGAACAATTTCACGCCGCGCGCCCAGCAGGTGCTCGCGCTGGCCCGCAAGGAAGCCGACCGCTTCCACCACAACTACGTCGGCACGGAGCACATCCTGCTCGGCCTGATCAAGCTCGGCCAGGGCGTGGCCGTCAGCGTGCTCCAGAAGATGGGGCTCGATTTGGAGACCGTGCGCGGCGCCGTCGAGAAGCAGGTCGGCACCGGCGCGGAGAGCAAGACGACCGGCAGCATTCCCTACACGCCGCGCGTGAAGAAGGTGCTGGCGCTCGCCGGCAAGGAGGCGAAGACGCTCAATCACAGCTACGTCGGCACCGAGCACATTCTCCTCGGCCTGCTGCGCGAAGGCGAGGGCGTGGCCGCGCGCGTGCTCAAGTCGCTCGAGGTCGACATCGAGCGCACCCGGCAGGAAATCCTCCGCGAACTCGATCCGCAGTTTTCCGGCGAGGGCGGCGGCGAGGAGGCCGCGGCGCCTTCCCCGCGCGGCGGCGGGCCCGAGGACAAGAAGGATGTCAAGACCCCCGCGCTCAAGGCCTTTGGCCGCGACCTCACCGAGCTGGCCCGCAAGGGCGAGCTCGATCCCGTCGTGGGCCGCAAGACCGAGATCCGCCGGGTCGTGCAGATTCTCTGCCGCCGAACGAAGAACAACCCGGTCCTCATCGGCGAGGCCGGCGTGGGCAAGACCGCCATCGTCGAGGGCCTGGCGCAGGAGATCGCCACCGGCATCGTGCCGGAGATCCTCATGGACAAGAAGGTCATCACGCTCGACCTCGCGCTCATGGTCGCCGGCACGAAGTATCGCGGCCAGTTCGAGGAGCGCATCAAGGCGGTGATGGATGAGATCAAGCGCTCCAAGAGCGTCATCCTGTTCATCGACGAGCTGCACACCATCGTCGGCGCCGGCGCGGCCGAGGGCGCAATGGACGCCTCCAACATCTTCAAGCCCGCACTCTCCCGCGGCGAACTCCAGTGCATCGGCGCCACCACCCTCAACGAGTACCGCAAGTACATCGAGAAGGACAGCGCGCTCGACCGCCGCTTCCAATCCATCAAGGTCGAGGCGCCGTCGGTGGACGACACCGTTCTCATCCTCAAGGGCCTCCGGGGAAAGTATGAGGACCACCACAAGGCGGCCTTCACCGACAAGGCCCTCGAGGCCGCCGCCAAGCTTTCCGACCGCTACATCACCGGCCGCTTCCTGCCCGACAAGGCCATCGACGTGATGGACGAGGCCGGCTCACGCGCGCGCATTTCCTCGCTCAGCCGACCGCCGGACGTCGAGGCGCTGAACAAGGAGATCGAATCCGTCTGCGCGCAGAAGGAGGAGGCCATCTCCCAGCAGCATTTCGAGGAGGCCGCCAAGTTCCGCGACAAGGAGAAGCAGCTCCGCGCCCGGCTCGAGCAGACCACCGACGAATGGAAGAAGCAGCGGGAGGAGAAGCGCGTCACGATCGACGATGAGCTCATCCTGAAGGTCGTCGCCGACTGGACGGGCATTCCGCTCAGCCGCATGGAGAAGAAGGAGAGCGAGAAGCTGCTCCTGCTCGAGAGCGAGCTCCAGAAGGTCATCATCGGCCAGGACGCGGCCACCGTGATCATCTCCCGCGCACTGCGGCGCTCACGCGCCGACCTGAAGGACCCGCGCCGGCCCATCGGTTCATTCCTCTTCGTCGGGCCGACCGGCGTCGGCAAGACCGAACTCGCCAAGCAGCTGGCGGCGCAGATGTTCGCCAGCCAGGACGCAATCATCCAGTTCGACATGTCCGAGTACATGGAGAAGTTCTCCGTGTCGCGCCTCATCGGCTCGCCGCCCGGCTACGTGGGTTACGAGGAGGGCGGACAGCTCACCGAACAGGTGCGCCGCCGGCCCTATGCCGTGATCCTTTTTGACGAGGTCGAGAAGGCGCATCCGGACGTCGTCCAGCTGCTGCTGCAGATCCTTGAGGACGGCCGGCTGACCGATTCGCTCGGGCGCACCGTCGATTTCCGCAATACGATCATCATCATGACCTCCAACGTCGGCGCCCACGAGCTGCAGCGCCAGACGACGATGGGCTTCGCCGTCGGCGGCCGGAGCGAATTCGGCGATCATGAGAAGATGCGCGAGAAGGTGCTCGAGGAGGCCAAGAAGATCTTCAAGCCCGAGTTCCTCAACCGCATCTCGGACATCGTGTTCTTCCGGCCGTTGAGCAAGGACGACCTGCTCAAGATCGTCGACCTCGAGGTCGCGAAGGTGGCGAAGCGGCTGGTCGACAAGAAAATCGAGCTGACGCTCACGCCGGAGGCGCGGGTGCTGCTCATCGAGAAGGGCTATGATGAGAAGTATGGCGCGCGCCCGCTGCGCCGTGCCGTCGAGCATTACCTGGAGGATCCCCTGGCCGAGGCCGTTTTGCGCGGCACGGTCAAGGATGGCGAACCCATCCTGGTGGTGCGCGATGGCGACAAGCTGGACTTCAAGCAGAAGGCGCCGGCCGCCGGCACCACCGGCGTGTCGCCCTGACTCGAGGCTGACTTCGATCCTACTGCCGGTGGCATTGCCCGCCGCCGGCTGGGTCAGCGGCCGGTACGGACTGTGACCAGCGCCTGTTGCGCGGCGGCCAGCAGGGCCTCCGGACCGACGGGTTTGCCCGTGGCATGGATCATCCAGAGGTCAGGAGTGACGCGTCCCATCTTGGCAATGCGCTCGAATTCCGGGCCGATGCCGCCAGCCTGCCGCATCTGCGCCTCCACC
>Ga0265322_10000857_pt1 | contig 10832 bp, 17 predicted proteins | sample 41222metaG_FD_193584 | JGI IMG/M metagenome (GOLD analysis project Ga0265322, IMG submission 193584) | Rhizosphere microbial communities from Carex aquatilis grown in University of Washington, Seatle, WA, United States - 4-12-22 metaG | ecosystem: Host-associated > Plants > Roots > Rhizosphere...
AAAAATATCCCTGGCCGGAAGGAGTTGCACTTAATTGATCCCATGTTGTTCCGCCGTCCGTTGTCCGAAATAGTCCGTCCGTTGTAAATCCGTATCGCGCGCTTGAGAAATAAATGGAACCCGGATTCCATAGATTTTGATGCGCTGACGCCCAGCTTTCTCCTCCATCACTTGTGCCATAGAGGAGCCCTTGATCTGGGCTGCAAATGAACCCATGAAGCGAGTCCGTAAAACATAATCTGTTGCTTACAATGTCTGCGATGAAAACGCCTTCCCGGGGATGACAATATGGAGGATAAACCGTCCATGAGTTACCGCCGTCTGAAGTTGAAAATACAGTGGAGGACTCTCCCATGAAATACGCCTTGTTTCCTACGACAACGCTGGAGATAATTGTGTTTCCCTGAGGTTGCGGTTCAACCCATTTCCATTGCGCGTTAACCACGACTGATGGAACCAGACTCATACCAAGGATGATAAGCGGGACAAATCGAGTTTTCATATCGCCAATCTCATTTCCCCGTTTCCATGCTCTGCATGGAAACAAATTTTGTTGATCGTGTGCCGAAAGCCTTCCGAAGAGAAGCAGCTCCAAATGATTTTGTTTTAGCAATCGGGCGTCAACCTATATGTTGACGCCAATATTAATGAGAAAAACATCGTTCCAGTACTTGCCGGACCCTGAATAGAAGGGGGAGAAATCTCCACAATATTTAACTTCAAAAAATATTGGCGCATGAATGATTTCATCGAAAGCAGCGCCAAGTCCTATGTTATAGCCAAAGGTAACGCTTTTCACATCTTCTTGCGCGAGAAAATTATCTACTGAAAGCAAATAGTTTATAGAAGGACCGACGCTAACGAAAGTAATCATTTTTCCCAACTGAATTTTTGGCTGAACATTAACGCCGAATTGGAGATAGTTCAGGTCTATCGTGCTTGTCATGGTTTCCGTCTTTCCATTGCCGTCGGGATTGTCGGGCGTTGTTACAGCATACTGAAGAACCTTGCTAGCGCCTTTTTGAAGGTATGAAATTTCTGTTTCTACATTGAAGCTCTCCGTCAAGCGGCTTCGCGCAAAAATTCCAATCGACGGATGGAATGAAGCTCCTTCTATGTAATCAATATTTTCAACCCTGTCCGTAATGCTAAAACGACTGCTAACGAGAGAAGCCTTTAGCCCATAGCTATCGATTATTTGTCCCTCAAGAGGTGCCCATGGGAGAACAATGAGCGCAGTCAGAGCTGTGAATAGGAATTTCATGATACCTCCATTGTGGCTGCCGAACGAATTGGATCTCGGGCGGCTGCGGTGAATCGTGTACTCTTGATGATGTATTCTGAGTGCGGTCGTGCTTTTGTTCATCGATATTTCTTCCTTTGCGGCGAAATCAGCGGCAGCGTGAACCCAAACGATTATTCATCCCTATGAACTGTAATGGGGGAGAACGCAGGGAGGCAAATAGCGATGTACTCGGCTCCTCCTTCGTACGGCGAACTGTAGCGTACCCATTCGCCAGGTTGTGCGACAATCGCCTGACCGGCCTTCACTTCGATCATTCCGCCTTTGTGCTCGGCTCTCAAACACCCCCGCAGCACAAGTGTAATTTCCTGAAATTCGGGCGTCTGGCCGGGCTCAACCCACCCTGCCGGCGAAACCATTCTTGCGACACTTACTTCTGTATTCCCGGAATTTACGCGGCCTGCATATTCTTCAATACGCTTCGGCATATTACCGGCTGCGGTAATGATCGTAGGTTGTGCAATGAGAGTCGGCATAGATTGTTCTCCAGATTAGAAGAGCGGCGGTAACCCGCATATTAATTGTAGTTCACTGCGGACGTTCATGATCAATTTCTTACGTTTGCAGATCCACGATTGCGAGTCGGCGCCGGTGATCCGTCTATGAAGATTATCGCGTCATGTAACCCGTTTGAAGGGCGATTGCCCATTCGGGGCGATTATTCCTGCGCGCTTGTTCCGCCGCTCTTTGAAAATCGTATGTGACTGTTACTAATTCCACACTCCACGTGTTTTCATGGTGCAGGAGTGCATACCGCGCATGAGGCGAACCGGATTCTATAACGTGCGGTTCGGGTGAATCATCTTCGTACGCCGGCAAGCCTACGCTCCCCGGATTTACGATGATGGTGTTGTCCCCATTTTCGACAATTCTTTGAACGTGGGTATGACCGCATAGCATCACGGGAGATTTCGTATTGCCAAGTCTTTGTCTAACCTCGCTTTGCGATGCGAGCTGAGCTCGGCCATGACCGATCGTTTCCAAAAGATATTCTGAGTCACTTGCAGGCGTGCCGTGGAAGAGAAGTATGTCTTCATTGATCCGGGCAGTTGCCGGCAGCGCGCCCAGCCACTTCTTTTCCAAATCGTCGAGGACTTTGAAAGCATATCCGTCCGACAAGCCATGAGTTAGAGGGTCTTGGTGAATGAGCTGTCTGTCATGGTTTCCTGAAATCTGAATCCACTCCTGGCGCATGAGAAACTGAATTGTCTCTTTCGGCCAAAGAGGGCCTGAAAGGTGATCGCCGAGATTAACAACAGTATCGACGCCCCTTTTTTTTATATCGGCAGCTACTTCTTCGAGCGCAAGAATGTTTCCGTGAATGTCTGAGATAGCTGCTATCGTTTTCATTTCTCGTTGTATCGATGAAGTTCGCAGGCCGGTGACATGTTTAAGTGATTCAATAACTCATCTTGCACATTTGTTATCCACTAAGGATACGAAAGAACACGAAGTTTTATATCGATCTATCAGACACAGTATTTCTTTAAATCTGTTGCAATAGGCGCTCTTCGTGAACTTAGCGGAAAATTCAATTTGTTAAACAATATCACTGAATAAGTTACATCCGTCTATCCTATTTCAATATCATATTTATCCAAAAGTCCGACAATTCCCATGGTCGAAAATTTTGCCTTCTTAATTCGATTTTTTTCAGGGTCGATAGAATAATTATACGACGTCCGGAAATCCGCCTTTTGTAACGTTGTATTTTCAAATTTTGCCATCGTCAAGTCGCAGTTGTCAAAAACCGAATTGCCTAAATCGCACTCGGCAAAATCCACCTCTCTAAGGCTACAATTTGTAAATCTTGTTTTCCTCAAACCCAGTTTGTAAAAGGAGGAGAGGTTGAGGATGCAATTTTCAAATTCAGCGGAAAAGAGGAGTTTATTACAATGTTCAAAGTGTAATCCCAATAGTTTGGATTCTTTGAAGATGACGTCGCGAAGACTCATGCTTGTTATTATGGCCATGCTGAGGTCACAGCCGTTAAATGTGCATCCCGAAAACCTAATATTGGACATGTCGGCATGTGAAAACACACAATGAGTGAAAGAGCAATTTTCATAATCGTCTTTGGTCAGGCCGTTTTTTGAGAAATCAATTTCTCTAAAAGTCTTTTCTTCAACAATGGAATTGCTCATTTTATTGTCGTTGCTATATGGAAAGCCGGTTGCCGGACGATTCGCTAAGCGCCGGACGGAAGAACTTTATCAAATACATCTTGAGTTTTTTTTGATATATAACCAAGCTTTTTATAGAATGAATGTGCCTCAGCTCGTACGATATTGGTCCGAACGCGAATCCGGTTGCACTCTTTTGTGCCTGCCCAATGTTCCGCTTTTGCGACAAGTTTTGCGCCGATTCCAGAGCCGCGTTGAGCTTCAGTGACAATCAGGCCCCGTATTTCCGCAAACGATTCAGTCTCCAATGTTTCTACCAGGGAAACGTGAATCCAACCCAGCAGAGTACCGCACTCTGCCACGAAAATCTCATGATGCCCGTTGTTGCGTAGAAGTTCCAATCGCCGTTTCATCTCGGCCGTTGTCGCCGGGTATCCAAGTTCTCCGGCAAGCGTTGCCAGCGTTGCCGCATCGGACAGCTCAGCAGTCCGAATAGTCACAATTGTTTTCTTTACCATACGTGGTCTCTTTTTGCAGAAGGGGTTGGAGCTCAACCATCTGCAGAGTTTAGCGGGGCTTAGCCCATGCGAACGCGAATATGCTGCTGTGTGCTGATGTGGCGGCTCAGAATACAAATGCCGATTCCGCCAAGGTCAAACGAGATGCGTGTCCGTTCGTCCGATATGATGTACCGCCATGCTTGTTTCATTCCCCGCGACCAGGAGATATCGTCCAAGACGAAGATGGCTGTTTCCGCCGCCGCTCCGGCGATTTGTTCAAAGTACTCCTGTGTGGCCGCGCCGTCGTGGTGGCCGTCAATGAACGCGTAGTCAATCGGGGCATGTTGGCGGAGTACCTGGCTCAGTGTGTCCTGAAATCTTCCAGGGACGACCAGAGTGTTGTTGAGCTTCAAGAATTGAAACCCTGCTTCTGCGATAGCGGCGAACGGGGCTGCACCTTCAAGCGTGACGAGCGTGCCGACACAGTTTAGTTTCAGGGATGCCGCTTGATACGAGCCGGAGATACCGAGTGCCGTGCCGAGCTCGAGGCAAGTGCGCGGTTTCAACTCCCTGATCAGTCGAAACAGAACGAATGACCAAAACGGAGATTTACTTAATTGGCGGGAAACGCTGCCGATAGTTTTGCGGACCAGCGTGCCGCGATACATTTCTTCCGCACTGAGGCGAACGTACCGCTTCACGGCACCGTAGTCTGTGACCGTCACTTCTTCTTTTGAGCTATTTAAGCCGATGCGACGGGCTTCGATACGGTTGATCCACGCTTGTTCTTCGGCAGTCCGGACCCCGTTGAGAGTGCCGAGGAGTGCAGCCTTGATGGCCGTGCACTCTGCGGAACTTGGCTCGAGTTGGGCGAGTTTGCGGCGTGCCGGAACGCGAAGGATCGCTTCGTACCACCGCTCGGCGATGGCGATCGTCTGGTCAATTATGCTCATGTAAAAATTTCAATCCATTTTCTCCGGACATTGAATAGTTGTTGCCTTCAAGTTACGATTTCTTGTCCAATAATTCATCAAGATACAAAATACGGTAGTCGCTCATTTTCAATGTCCCATTAACGATTATTAGAAGCCATCTCAAAAATATGTCAACTCATCCTTCGATGCGCTCTCCCGCTCTTCGAGCGGGATCGCTTACTCAGGATGAACGGGTCATTTGTTCACGCTGTCCCAAAGGGATCCCTTCGGGAAGCAAGTCCCCCATAAGGGGACGCGTTGAAGTGTCAGCGTACATTCATTTTTGAGATAGCTTCTAGTTGATACCGCTGTGTCAGTGCTGCGGTCTAGCAAGCGACCAATGGGCATTTCTCAATTTCCAGCCCGATGGAGTATATTCCGCCACGCCGGTGAAATAGCCGGCCGGAGTTTGCTCGCTTCCATCGGCACTTAATTGAACTTCACGGAATGAAGCCGCTAATACCGCCAGATACGGAGCGAGGGAGTCTACGCGAATGTCGCTCCATGTCAAATCTATCCGCCGCATCTTTTTTGCATACTCGGAGACAAAGGCGGCAGCAGAGTCATTGTTGGGAAAGACAAGCGATCCGTCAGAAGCCATGAAGAATTGCGGCGAATGCGAAAAGTACTTGAGCCATGCAATCGGACCGTCGCTGTGCAGATCGCGGACGATATCCTCCGCCATGTGGTGCACTCCTTCCTGGACGCCAACTGTTTCTTTTTGGCTCATGCTTTTGTTGGAAAAGAAAATCATCAAAAGCCAAATACCAATGAAGAGCAAGACAATATGTTTACTCATGCATTTTCCCTGTATGTATGCCGATCGGTTCCTGTTTGGAGGATTCGCGATTTCTGCAAAGGATCTGTCAGTTAAGGAGTTGTTTTTTCTTTGGGACTCGATTCTTTTAACGGAAGTACGCCTGCAAGATCCCCAATCACGTTAATCAACTCTGTGTTTCCCGATATGACGACTTTTGAATTATTCTCCAGTGAGCTCTGAACGGTATCCAGCCTTTTGAGCAGTTGGGCGTTTCCGATAAAATATTTGTTTGCCGCGTCGTTGACGAGATGTATGGCTTCGGCGTCACCTTCTGCCTCGAGAATTTTGGCCTGCCGGATTCCTTCAGCTTTCTTTATTGATGCGCGCTTCTCACCGTCTGCTGTAGTCTCGGCCGCGGTCGCAAAGTCAATCGCAGCGATTTTTTCGTTTTCTGCCTTTACAATCTTGTTCATCGTATCTTGCACGTCTTTCGGCGGGTCAATTTCCTTCAGTTCTGCGCGGACGATGTCGATTCCCCACGATGAAGTTTCTTGAATGAGGATTCGGTGCAGCTCATCATTGATTTTCCCTCTCTCGCTGTTCGCTGATTTAAGAGTCAAAGTCCCGATGATATTCCTTAACGTAGTTCGGGCGAGGTTGACGATCTGGCTGTTGACGTTGTTCACGTTATATTGCGAACTCTTGACGCTTTCTTCATCAGGCTTCACTCTATAGTATATCTGGGCGTCTACCATTGCATTGAGATTGTCGTTGGTGATAATCTCTTGAGGCTCTGCATCGATCATTTGCTCTGTCGTGTTGATCTGGTACATGTGGTCAATAACCGGGATCATCCAGTGAAAACCCGGACCGGCGAATTTCTTGTATTTGCCGAGCCGTTCCACAAGGCCTCTGTGTGTCGGACGAATGATGCGAATGCCAAGAACGAAGATTACGACCAAGGCTAATCCGATAATGACTGATGTTCCGAGAGTATGTGCATCTTCCATGGTTGTGCCTTTTGATTATGATGTATGGTGATTTCAGTTGGCGTGACTGCCTAACGGGCGGCAGCATATAAGTAGGCAGCAAATCATTTATTATTTCTAGCGGCAGTTGTTGTTTTCTTGACCCAGGACGTAAACTTCTTATGGATCATCGCAAAGGGAAAAATAATCAAAATAAAAATGATGATACTATACGTTCGAATTCTGCGAAGGTCGCCGGAACCCGTTTTGAAGATTATTCCGTATGTCAAAAACATGAGGGAAAGAAACAATATCCGAACGGCGAGTTGTGCCAAAACAATCTTGAGATATTGTACTTGTGCTTCTTGTTTTGTTATAAGGACACCGGTAAAAGCGATATCCAGCACCTTCCCGGAAAAGTATTCACAGATTGAAATAGTCGCAAGAAGGATGACGAGGATGAAAAATATCATTTCCATAAGTATTTATGGATTCATTGGAATTACAGAAAACCGTTCATAGATGTCGGCGCCAACTCGCATTGGCCTGCGTGTGCGCAAGTCAATCGGGCACCACAGCGAGCGTGCCCGCGCGAGGACCTTCAGATCTGGAAGGCGGAGCATTTCGGTATGCCGCTCGAAAATGTTTTTATTCGCGCTGCCCACCCACGTGCGGGCAATGATCTCATCACCCAAACGTGCGGAACGCATGTAGTCGATTTCATGGCGAACAACGACCCATCCAACCGCCTCTTTTTGAGCGTTCGTTGCCGCCGCATTCCAATGTGCTGTTGAAATCTCCTGGACCCAACGCACATAGACAACGTTATTGACGTGGTCGAACTGATCAATGTCCTGAGGCAGAACTGCGATTGTTTGTTGGAATCGTTCAGTTGAGGGATCAACTGTCATAAGCCAAATCTTTCTATTGTTTCTAAAAATCAGCGTGCGCGCAATGGTCCGGGTTAAGTTCTCTAGCGAGACATCCTGTCAACCTTGATCCTAAAGAGTTCAAAAGGTGAATTCCGTAGAGTGCCGAGCGGTATTTACGAGCGGTTCTTGGACGATTCGTAGTATTGTCTCGGACAATCCGCGGCGTCCGTTTTTGCCTTTGGAGCTCTAGTCGATTCGCTTAAAGACTTGCTCTAAGAGGACCTCGTTGATTTTTTTGCCTCCTTCATAGTGTGAATAGTGGCCGGAGGTATACCAAAGATCGCCTTCGAGTTTGAATTTGAATTCAAGCGATCTGCCGATGTATTGTGGAGCGTAAAAGAATTCAGTCGTTTCGGTGTATGTGTCTCCGACGACTTTGTATGTTCCGGCTCCGAATGTGTCTTGATACGCTGAGATAGAATCGCGCTGCGTTCCTTTTGCCAAAAGTTCTTCAAGCAGTTTCTTGTCCTGCCGGACCCAGGCATAGTGTGTACCGGTTAAGAGTTTTATTTGTCTCCCCAGGATAGGATGGTCCTTCCCGTCTTCCTTTTGAGAAACCAGTTCCCATGCGCCCTGTAACTTGACCGCCTGCTGCGCATGGGTCAACGAAGGCGTAAGGAAAAGTAGAATGACGGTGATGATCCGCTGTGTGTGTTTCACGAGAGCCTCGTCGGGAAAATGTTTGTCGACTGTGATGCCGGAACAAAACGCTTCAAGGAACGGAGATTAGCTGCCGGTTCTTATATCTGCGATAATTCTTCGCTACGCTGTGCCTTCGATGAGTTCAAAAATAATGTCAGCTCGTTCATGAGGACGAAAGCGCAAATGGTATTCAACAAGTTCATCCTCAAAACGGTCCGGCTTGGTCGGGAGGGTGTCGTCATCCGACCGTATTAGTTTGTCTAGTTTGAATCCGTTTGACCAGATTCCGTGCCGGTTCACTTCTTTCACGTAGATAAAAAAATCCGCTCTGGATCCTGTTCGCGCAAGGACATCCTGGACCATAATTCCGTCGACAATGATAGAAGAGCCTTGTCTCAACTTCGCGACCGTCGCAGCGAAATTCTCGAATTTAAATAATTCCAGAGATTTTCCATCTTTCGCAAAATAGTCATCGACGTAGACCACCGGGAGGGCGAAAGCCTGGGCAAGATACGCGCTGACCATGCTTTTGCCTGTTCCAAAAAATCCATCGATAGAAATGAGCTTCTTCACGGAGTTCAAGTTGAGCTTGGCCAGCAGGTTCTGCAGTTTTTCGAGTTCGTGAACAACTATCATAAGAAATAGGCACTGACTTAGGAGAACGGATCGCTACTTTCTGACAGCATGGAACATCCCTTGATTTGCTATTCCATCGTAGCTTATCCAGGTCCACTGGCCATCTATTCGACTTTGTGCAGATGTTCCGTTCAGTTGAAGGTTGTTGTTCCTTACTCCGGAATTCAGCTCAATCCAGACCTTTTCACCATTCATGCCGCCGACAAGTTTTCCATCTCCTGTTTGCGGGCCAATTTTTTGCGGACTGCCGATAGGGGCGAAATGCCATTCACCGGAGACGGTTGTGGAGTCTGAAACGATCATTGTGAACCATCCGCTCACTAGTGCTACACCGCTCGAGTCATAGCTCGTGTAAGCGTATGCACCTTGGGGAATAGATTCAGATGGGTGTTTGCACCCGGACCATAATGATAAGGTCAACACTAAAACGAAAGCGGATGCATATCTCAAAACTATTGCTCCATGGCGGAGAGAACACGCCTTCTATTGGACGAACACTACGCTGCCTCCGCTCCTTCGTATCCTGGGCGTACATCTGGTTAGGCATCGTTTTGGTATTTCTAAAACTTAACAGCGACATCTTGCTTGTCGGCTTCAGCAACTTTGAAAAATTCTCTTGGCGTATAACTCAAAAATTTTGCGATAAATATATCGGGAAGCTGCTCGATGCGCGTGTTAAAAGTGTAAACAGAATCGTTATAGAATTCCCGCCTGTCTGCAATTTCGCTCTCAATCTGAGTGATGCGATTTTGAAATTGGGCAAACATTTCGCTCGCTTTCAGTTGAGGATAATTTTCAGCAACTGCAAACAAAGACTTTAGAGTCGAGGTCATCATGTTGTCTGCCTCCGCTTTTTCAGGAATAGTTTTTGCGTTGGCGTATGCAGACCGGGCTTCGGTGACCTTGATAAAAACTTCTTTTTCAAAGTCCATATATCCTTTGACAGAGTCCAGCAGTTTCGACAGTTCGTCATGCCGTTGCTTTAGGAGCACATCGATATTGCTCCACGCCTTCGTAATACTATTCTTTAAAGAGACAAGGTTATTATAGAGAGAAACAGAGTATCCGATGACAATAATGATCAGTAATAAAACGACAGCAGTGAGAACGAAAAACATGACGAATCCTCCTATAGTAAATCAGACAATTGAAGTATCTTAATAAGCCCGACGATGAACAGGGAACAGCCATACGTAAGACCGGCTAGCATTTGCCATTTCAGGGCATCGTCTAACTCTCTTTTGCTGCTGTCCGAAATGATGAATGTGGAATTATTGTTCCCTTTTTGAATCACTTTGTGGATGGATGTGTCTTTACGAATTGCAACTGTGCCCAACACACAGACGTTTTCACTAGGCGACAGGAAATATTCGTCATACCGCTTATCGCCTACATTGGTAGAAAATGATTGATTGTCATTTTCTTCGCCGTCTTTTCCTAAAAAACCGGACTGCATTTGAGGGATTTCAAATTCCGCGCCGGTTGGGTCTATGAGAATCTGCCCGGTTTCGTCTTTGGCCCAAAAAGGCAATCTGTGCGAATCAGTTGAAATAGTGTCCCACCGGTATTCCGATCCGGAACTGGAGGTGTAATGCATCCGGTATTCCTGCAATACACTGCGATAATATACGCATTCCGATTTTGAATACGGTGTTGTTAACACCTGTCCCGGAACCACCGTGCCTTGAATTTCTACGAGTCCGATTGCAGCGGACCGAATTTTGGATCGGGGGACATTCCGAGCCAGCAGATATTCCGACATACGAAGGAAGCCGTACTGAAAAAGGATTGCGCCTGCAAAGACAAATGCAAATGAGAAAAATGCCAGCTCAATATTTTGGTGGTCCCCTAAGTAACTCGACCGATGTCGACCGCTGACAAGAAGCCCGATCAAAGTTCCGAGAAAATTGTCGCTGCTGTTCAAAACACCGACAAGTATGATAAGCAGAACAACAGAATACAGTACAAAACTGGAAAGGGATTTCATATGGTCG
>Ga0265322_10000858_pt1 | contig 10823 bp, 9 predicted proteins | sample 41222metaG_FD_193584 | JGI IMG/M metagenome (GOLD analysis project Ga0265322, IMG submission 193584) | Rhizosphere microbial communities from Carex aquatilis grown in University of Washington, Seatle, WA, United States - 4-12-22 metaG | ecosystem: Host-associated > Plants > Roots > Rhizosphere >...
ATCCGGGAATATCATGCAAAAATTATTTTTACCGGATCGCAAGCGGATACAAAATATATCGATGGAATTGTCGACCATATTCATGGCAAGGATCGTGTCCTTCGCGGACTTCAATATACCGTCGAAGAACTCGGCGCACTCTTTCAAAGAATGAATCTTTTTATTACTATTAATACCGGTCCGATGCATATTGCAATTGCGCAAAAGACGCCGACCGTAGCATTGATCGGCGGAACGCCCGCGCACGTTGTTTTTCCAAAAAATAATCGGCACTTTCAATATATTATGGACAAGGCGCTGGAAACGTGGGATCCCGAGCCGGTGAATTATTCGTATGTTCCGAAGATGCAGGAAATTACTGTCGATGCCGTCTGGCAAAAGGTGCAGCTTGTGATGAAGGATAGACCCGGTTTTCAGAATCAATGAGAGAATGAAAGTATTTCGATGAACAGTTCAACGCTGAATTTTTCCGTACGCTATAAGCCCCGGTGGCGGTTTTTCGGAGAGATAAAAAATACCGGAAAAATTCTCGAACTCGGCTGCGGCAGGGGAGTCAATTTCCACAACCTGCAATTGCTCTCGTCGACGGCTGAATTTTACGGCGTCGATATTATGTCGCCGCAGGAAATCGATCCGCTCATTCAGTACCAAAAAGTCAATCTTGATGAGGGTAAACTTCCGTTTCCGGACAACATGTTCGATGCGATTATCTTTACGCATGTCATCGAGCATCTCCGGAATCCTTTGACGATATGCTCTGAAATTCACCGCGTGCTGAAACCGGGCGGGCGGATATATATTGAAACGCCGAACTGGACGACCATGTTTGCGCCGTCGTTCGGCATGCGGCGGGAGCAGGGACACCCGTTCAATTTTTTTGACGATCCGACGCACATCAAGCCGTGGTCGAAACAGGGATTGTTCGGATTTCTGAGCGAGTGCCGGTTACGTGTCGAGCGGGTATCGACGATCCGCGTCTGGATACGAATTCCGCTCGATCTCATCAAGATGGTAATTGGCATACTTTCCGGAAACCGGGAAAAAGTTGTCAACGGATTTTGGAATGTGTGGGGCTGGTGCATATACGGGATTGGAGTGAAAGAATAGTTCCCTCCGTTAATGCTGTTATCATGATGCAACAATCGGTTGCATCTCAATGTTGTCTTACAATCATAGGTCTGTGAATATGAAACAAAAAGATAAGCCGTCGTCATCCAGAATTTCCGGAAATGCCGAATCGATGACCTGGTTCGATAAACTGTCGATGATGAAACGCGACCTTGTCTGCATCGGCATCATGCTGCTGGTTGTGTACGTTCTGTTCTTCAAAATAATTTTCTCCGGCTATGTCTTTTCCAGCGAGTCGGATACCGCCGCGGCGGAAAGCTGGTCACAGGCCATCCATCATATCGACGTTACCGAGCATGTCGAACCGCTCTGGGTACCGTATATTTTTTCCGGCATGCCGGTGTTCGGTCCGCTGTTATTTCCGAAACAGGTCAATTATCTTGAAACGCTGATTCAGTATGTGAGTAAAATATTCTTCCTTTCGGCGAATCCCTGGTACGTGCCGCATTATTTTCTCGCGGGATTGTTCATGTATCTCCTTGCCCGCAATTTACGATTCACACCGTTGCCCTCGCTCTTCGCCGGATTGGTCGCAATGTTGAGCCCGTCTGTCATCGGGTTTGCCGAATCGGGACACGGTTCGAAGCTGGTGGTATTCAGTTACTTCTCGTTATTATTTTTACTGACGTATCGTTTGTTCGAGAAAAGAAATATTTTGAATTTCGGATTGCTTGCCGCGGCTGTCGGGATGACGCTTCTCGATCGTCATCCGCAAATGGCATTTTACGGGTTGCTGGCGATCGGTGTTTATTTGTTGTATGATGTCGTTCTCGACGTTAAACAGAAACAGCCGATGATAGCCGGCAAAAAGGTAGCGTTGTTCGTGATTGCCGTTGCTATCGGTGTGGCAATTTATTCGTATGAATTCCTGCCGACAGAAGAATACGCGAAGTTTTCCATTCGAGGCGGAAGCGGCGACGGTAAAGTTTCAAGCGGTCTTTCCTACGATTATGCAACCAACTGGTCGCTGCATCCCTTTGAAATGGTCACGTATGTTATTCCGTCGTTCTTCGGATTTTCCAGCAGTTATGTGACCGATTGGCAGGGGCAGGAACGGGCACTGCCGTTGTACTGGGGATGGATGCCGTTGTCCGATGCACCGCCGTATATCGGATTGATTCCGGTTCTTCTGTCAATCATTGCACTGATGTACCGCCGGAATAAGATGACGTGGTTTTTTGCCATTCTGACCGGTATCGTCTTTCTCATTTCGTTCGGGAATTATTTCGGGGTGTTGTACAATCTGCTCTTTTATTATCTGCCGTTCTTCAATAAATTCCGTGCACCGTCGATGATTCTGTATCTGACTCCTCTCACGATCGGTATTCTTGCGGCGTACGGGTTGTCGTTCCTGATGGAACTCCGTGAACGGTCGAAAGAATTTGACACGGTGAAATTCCGGAAGAACCTGATGAAAATTCTTGCTGTCCTCGGAGGATTGCTGGTGATCGGATTCATTGCAAAAAGTAGTCTGTTCGGATTTTTTTCCGGTTCGATGCTTGTCAAGCAAGGCGAAGTCCGACAATACGGTCAGCAGGTGGTGGATCTATTCAAAGAAAAACGATTCGATCTTCTCTGGAACGATTTTGTGAAAATGATGATTATTGCCGGAGTGTTTCTGTACGGCATCGTGCTGTTGATCGATAAAAAAATCTCGCAATCTTCCTTTGTCGGCCTGTGTATCGCCGTGACTGTCGTCGATTTGCTGATGCTCGATCTGAAATTCATCAATCCCCAGCCGCCGACGGCGATGGAAGAACATTTTCAACCCGATGCGACCACGCAATTTCTCCAGGCGGATTCGTCGCTCTACAGAATTTATCCGCTGGGGGAATTATTTCAGGACAATACGTATATGTACCACGCCATCACCTCCATCGGCGGGTATAGTCCGGCAAAACTCAAGATGTATCAGGAGCTTATCGATTCCACGTTCTTTCACGGCTCCGATCCGCAGTTTCCGCTCAACATGAATGTCATCGATATGCTGAACACAAAATATCTTGTTGCCGGAGGGCGGTTGCCTGAACGTTTTACGCTGGTGAATGGCGATCAAGCAAAAAAAATATTGACGTATCTCAATCCGCAATATTTACCGCGGGCATGGTTTGTCGATTCGACTGTTATCGCATTATCAAAAACAGACGTGTTTTATCATTTGAATGATCCGTCATGGAATCCGCGAACGACGGCAATTTTGGAAAAGCAACTTCCGCAGCCGGTGATGCGATCCGATTCAACGTCCGCACAGCTTACTGCGTATGCTACACGGGAAATCTCATTCGATGTGTATGCATCGAAACCGTCGCTGCTGGTCGTGAGCGAGGTGTATTATCCTGCCGGATGGAAAGCATTTGTCGACGGGGCCGAAACGGAAATCTTCAAAACGAATTATGTTCTCCGTTCTCTCGTCGTGCCGGGTGGAAAACATACGGTGGTCTTTCGATTCAATCCGGAAACACTGGAAAAAGGATACACGATCACGCAGGCGGCGTGGGGCGTATCGTTCCTGTTAATTCTTGCCGGTTTGTTTCAATCGCCCTGGCTCAAAGCGAAATTACGATCGTCCGGAAAAGCGAAGGGTGACGGTGAGAAAGAAACCATCGTCTGATTTATCGGGCGGGATATAAAAATAAAAAGGGCCGGAAATTCCGACCCTTTTTTGTTGATACTCCGAAACAGTTACATCTCTTCCATTAAAGTTCGTTGAGATCGACGGATGGCTTTGATTTTCTTCATCCGTTTCTTGACGGAGGGTTTCGAAAAATACGCACGCTTTTTGACCTCTTTCAGAATACCTGAGCGTTCGTATTTCTTTTTGAAGCGCCGTATGGCCCGGTCGATGTTCTCATTTTCCTGAATAACGATGCCGACCATGCTCTTCACCCCCTTTCGCAGTGATACAATTACGTCGTAACAAGATTGTCTGCAATCTCCGGTTTAAGGTTTTCGATAAGCCGACGTTGCCCTGTTTTCTCGAAAGAAACAGTGATCGATTGACTTCCATCGGATGTTTTATTTTTACTCACAACTTTTCCTACATCGTTCCATTCGACATGGAAAATTGCTTCACCCACTTTAAACGTGGATAACGGATTATACGGTGTTGCCGTCGTCGCATCGATTTTCCCGTCGTTCACTGACGACGCAACGGCAATGTCCATCAGGGAAGTATGATGGCACCGGGTGCAACGAAACCACATCTTATCCTGTCGCCCTTCCATCTCTCCGACGAACTCCATCCTCGTTGCTTTATTGCAGTAGCCACAGAACCGTTCAGAATATTTTGTTCGCGCCATGCAGAGCCTCAAAATGTTGTGATGAGGTAAATGTGATTTAAGTATGAGATGCCCGGGTGAAAGAACAATTGCACGGAAGGTGCATTTGAAGATATCATGAGCAAATGCATCCCATGTTATAATATAGCGAAAACTTCCTTAGCAGTCAACGGAAAACCGTAATAACTATCTGTTTTTCAAGCTTTCCCGGGCGGATAAATTCATAATTTTTTTACCGATCGATGCTTGGCGTTTAAAAAATTGCGTATACTGCGCAATTCGTGTATAAAACGGCATTTTGATTCATTGAAACGGTGCCGGCCCGGAAGTCCGATGGCGGCGACATTTTTCTTGATTCATCCGATAAAAAGTCATATTTTAATAGCGTTTCATTATGCACGATCCATTCACTTGCGCCGGACGACATTCATGAACAATTATCATATCGTTATTGCTGATGATGAAAAATTTCTTTGCGGTACCGTTGCAGACATTCTTCGCGACGAAGGTTATAAAGTAACCCTCGCGTATGACGGCGCCGATGTCCTGCCGATCATCGAGCGGGAGAAAGTAGATCTTGTCTTATTGGATCTGATGATGCCGAGAATGAATGGGCTGGAAACTCTTACCGCTCTTAAAAAGAAATCTCCGCAGACACGCGTGATCATGTTATCGGGGTACGGTACGGAGGACTATGTCAGGCAAGCCGAGCAATTGGGCTCCGACGGGTTTATCAATAAACCGTTCGGTGCCGAAACTCTTGTGCGCTATGTCCGGAACGTCCTTGCCGGTTTATCGCGTTCTCACTTCCATGAACCGCCAATCGGGTAAAATTTCCAATACATTTATGGCCAAACCCGGTAAAATCCGCGTGTGTTGTTCGATAATCTCCTCTTTTTTTAAACAATGATTTTTTGTATATTTTAAAATGCGAAATTTTCACCTCATACTTTGTTTGTTGCTGGTACCTACGGCGTTCATATTGGGTCAAACAACGGTAATGTTGGATGACCGACATGATATTGTTTGCTTTGGACTTGAAGATTACAGTGAACTTTCTGCGACGGCGGCAATCCAAGAGCTTCCGGCAAATATTTCTTCTGAAATAACTTCTTCATATTCCGGTGAAATAATTCGGGACTCTTCCCGGTATGCGGCGCAGGAAATGATGCCGGTGTCCGTTGAGCCGGCCGGCTTTGCGGAACGAAATCGCACGGCGCTGACGATCGGCGGATCGCTTGCCATCGCCGCAACTCTTTTCGCAACAGACCAGGCAACGTACAACACGCTCTATTCGTGGAAGATGAGTCATCCGTTATTGAACCGAACGAGTCCGGTGATCACCAATCTCGGCGACGGCAAGAGTTCAATCGTTCTCTTCGGCGGAGCGTATGCATATTCGTTGATCATGGGTGATGCGCGCTCGAGAGCAATCGGTTTGGTCGGATTGGAATCGTTTGCTGTCAGCGGTGTCGCATCGCTGGTACTCAAAATGACATTCAGCAGGGAACAGCCCAATGTTGCGACGCGGAGCGGCGGAACGTTTTACGGTCCGTTTGCTTTCTTCCGGCAGAGTCAGAATTCCGGCAAGGGCTGGTCATTTTTCGATGCGTTTCCTTCCGGACATACCGCCACGGTGTTTGCCGCCGCGACGACCATTGCCGATCTTTGTTCGAGCCCGTGGATTTCTGCCGCATCGTATTCCATTGCCTCGATGGTCGGTGTGAGCAGGATTATGGAACAAACGCACTGGGCGAGCGATGTGTTCGTCGGCAGTATAGTCGGTTATTATTCTACAAAACTTGTCGAGAAACTGAACAACAACCCGCAGGATTTCTCCATTGTACCGGCCGTGGGAAGCAATTCGTTGGGCATGATGCTTTCCGTCAAACTCTGATCTTTACAATCCCGCAATCTCCCGTCTTGCTTCCCGCTCAATGAGCCGGACCGTTCAGCATCTATTCCGAGCCCACCCGTCTTGCTGAAATTTTCTTGTTCAGCATCTATACCGAGTTTGCTTCGTTCAGATTCCGAACAAAAGCATTTCGGAAGGACGCGGTTAAGAAGGAAACGCCACCCCGTCCCCCCGTCTTGCTGAAATGTTTTAACCCGCCATGGTGAGTCCCGCTTTTTTTTAAAAAAGCGGGAAACCATGTACCCGGAAATCCCGGCTACTCCTTACCTCGTACACGCTTCGTAATTCGACTCGCTACGCTCGCTCAGGATCGCTCAGGGTGGCGAAATTGGGTCAATAAAAATCCAAATTGTATATTACCGGACGGGTTCGTGAATTGATAGTTTTTAATTATCAATTAATAATTCACAATTATTAATTGGTAATTGTGAATTGATAATTTTGATTTGGACTCTTTTCTGTAGAAGGAATGCCTTCAGCAGAACCATGTACGCGGAAATCCCGTCTACTCCTTACCTCGTACACGCTTCGTAATTCGACTCGCTCTTTTACTTCGTACACCCTTCGTCCTTCGACTCGCTACGCTCGCTCAGGATCGCTCAGGGTGACGGATTTTTTTCTCGGATTTTCCGGACAAATGTTTTTTGTGCATGATGTTCATTTTTCGTATCTTTCATGCAGGAAACAATTTTTAAGGGCCCTTAGCTCAGTTGGTTAGAGCGGCAGACTCATAATCTGCGGGTCGCAGGTTCAAGTCCTGCAGGGCCCACTTAACACAACTTTCCCCAAAAACCATTTCGAGTTCGGGAATTCTCGGAATTGTTCGTACACCAGCCCTTGCTCTTTTTTTTGCCTTCAACCTCTAATACCTCAATGTGTTCAACTAACCGGCGAAGAAATATTTTTTTGTTCTTCCAGAGGTGAAAAAGAAAAGCTTCTTTGAAACGCAATAGAAATTCTGCTACTGACCTGGGCCCATCGAAAGTCCGACTTCAGTTTGCACTTGGGAACACAATTGTATAAATTCCGGAAATTGATCGAAGGAGTGCCTCTATGAAGCAGAACCAATCAAAGATGCGGGTCGAGTCCGACAGCATGGGAACTATCGAAGTGCCTGTTCAAGTCTATTGGGGAGCCCAAACGCAACGTTCGCTGTATCACTTTAGCATTGGGAACGACCGTATGCCTCCCGAAATGATTAGAGCTTTTGCCATCTTGAAGAAAGCTGCAGCGTTGACAAACAACCGGTTCGGAAAACTTTCTGAAGAAAAAGTCAAGCTGATTATTCAGGCGGCAGATGAAATTATTGATGGAAAACTGAGCGAGCAATTCCCGCTCAGCATCTGGCAAACGGGTAGTGGCACGCAAACGAACATGAACATCAACGAGGTGATTTCCAATCGTGCCATCGAAATTGCCGGAGGCCAGCTTGCAAGCAAATCGCCAATACATCCGAATGATGACGTCAATATGTCCCAGTCGTCGAATGACGCATTTCCCACTGCAATGCATATTGCGGCTGCCGAACGGTTGCACAACAATCTTATTCCAACTCTGCAGCAACTGCACGATGCAATAGATGCAAAAGCGATGGAGTATTCTTCGATCGTAAAGATTGGGCGAACGCATCTGCAGGATGCGATACCGTTGACTGTGGGGCAGGAGTTTTCCGGTTGGGTGAGCCTGGTACAAAGGGATATTGAGCGGCTGAAATTCTCGCTTGAGGGGTTATATGACCTTGCAATCGGCGGAACAGCAGTTGGTACAGGTTTGAACTCGCAATCAGAGTTTGGGGAACGAGCCGCCGCAGAAATTGCACGGTTGACGGGACTGCCGTTCCGGTCGCACCCAAACAAGTTTGCCGCTCTTTCTGCGAGCGACGAGATCGTATTTGCCAGTGGGGCTTTGAACACTCTTTCGGGCTCTCTCATGAAGATTGCCAACGACATCCGTTGGCTCGCTTCAGGCCCGCGATGCGGTTTGGGGGAGTTGATCATTCCGGCAAATGAGCCGGGTTCATCCATCATGCCTGGGAAGGTCAATCCGTCGCAATGCGAAGCAATGACTATGATTGCGGTTCAGGTGCATGGAGCCCACTCCGCTATCGCGTTTGCGGGTTCTCAAGGAAATTTTGAACTGAACGTCTTCCGCCCGGTAATGATTTACAACTTTCTTCATGCTGTAAGGCTTATTACCGATGCTAGTCCCAATTTCGTCAAGTTTCTTGTGTCAGGTATTCGACTCAATCGAAAGCAGATAGATACGTATGTAGAGAATTCTCTTATGCTTGTAACTGCCTTGACTCCGAAAATTGGATATGACAAAGCGGCGAAGATCACACAGACCGCATATGAACAGAATTGCAGCTTAAAAGAAGCGTGCGTGAAGCTTGGCTTCCTCAGTGAGGATGAATTCAACACGATGGTTCGCCCAGAAACAATGACGCATCCGTAGCTCCCGCATATTGTATCGGGTCTTCGTTACTGGTCTTAGAAATTTCCCCGGGCGGATTCTTTACAATCGTCTTATCGATTGTCAGATCGGCTATCACTTTCCGTAACGGTTGGTTATCTTGTTCCAGTTCCCTATACCGTTTGGCTTGGTCGATCTGCATTCGGCCTTATTCTTTTACGCCATTTGTAATACGTTGCATCGCTGATCCCCAATTGTCGGACAACCCATTCCCCCTGTCCCCTTACTTTAGAACTTCTGCTTCTCGGAGCTTTTCTACGATCGATTCTACGGTATGTTGTTTTTTTTCCATGGTCGACACCTTTGATCCATAAACATATTTTCTTCTGACATTAAAATGGATCGCGTTTAGAGGGTCAGGTCACTCTAAATATTCGGCAGTAAATCGAAATATTCGTCGTCCTCATTCTTGCCTCCTTGTCCCTTGCCAAGGTCTTCCTCGCTTTTAACAAAATCGATCGACGCAATCCATTTTACCATTTTGTAGCCGAGCTGGTTTTCCACACGGAGCCTCAAGGGAGCTCCATAAACTTCGGTCAATGGCTGGTAGTTCATCTCATATGCAAGAATGCATTCCGCCTTCAAGACATTGTCAACCGTCTGAGTGTCATAATAAATCCCACCGTAAAGTCCCTCGCCGAAAGAAATGAAAGCAACAACTTTGGCCTCCGGCAACGGTTTCACGAGTTCGATAATCTTGCTCATCGGCACTCCTGCCCAATGGGCAATGCCTGACCATCCCTGGATGCAGTGGTGGAAACTGATTTGTTCATGGCGCTCGAGATGTTTAAGGTCGTCAAGAGACAGACTCAGCGGATGTTCCACCAAGCCGCCGATTTTTAACTGGAAATTTTTGAATCCACCGTCAGCGAGATGTTTCCATTCGTCGCTCACTGGAAGTTTCCCGTTCGGCCAGAAGAAAGGAGAAATGTCTTCCTTCGTGTATTGCTCCCTTGGTTGAAACCGATCGAGCACATTCAGAAAGGGCACAGCGAGAAATCGGTGCAGGTGCTGCACTTCGCGGGGAAATCTCCAGGCAATAAAATGTGCAAAAGCCCATGAAGCTACGACGAACCCGATCGCAATTAATCCGATGACCATGCCGATTGGATTATGATCGTCCATCCCCGTGACGATGTGATTCATGTTTCGAATGAATCCCGTGACGACAACCAGGCTAACATGCACGACAAGAAAACTGAGATATCCGACCAACAGGAGAAAATGTAAAGATCGCGCTGCCTGGCGTCCACCGAACAGTTTTGGAAACCAAGGAAAGCGATTGTCGAGTGCCGGTGACATGGCCATACCTGTCAACATCGAGAGCGGAGCCATGACGAAAATGACACCAAAGTAGCCGAGTTGTTGGAGTGGGTTGTATTGAAAAAAGCCGTTCGGTTCATTCGGCATGTGCAGGGTAACATAGTGGACAAACGTATTCCATGCTTGAGGAAGGATGTCCCACGAAGTCGGGATGAGACGGTGCCACTGATCAGTGCAAAAAAATAGAACCACAAAAAGAAATCCGTTGATCAAGAACCCATAGAGGTTGAGGAAGTGCCACGATCTTGCCATGCCGACGGTGTGTCGGTATCCTGGCAACGACCAAAGTGGCGAGATATAACGGGCATCGTCCTTGGCAGTCCAAAGTCGGTCTCTGGGAACGGCGAGCGGCGTGAATCGTATCCATTCGGTGCCTGGCGTGCAATGGCTGTTCCAATACAGACGGGGGTGATCTGCCAGGATCGACAATCCACTGCGGGCAAGCAACATAATGAAGAAAAAGTTGAAAAAATGTGTGAGCCGAATCCATCCTGGAAACCCGTGTGGACTGGGAAGCAAACCTTGGTCAATTGCGTAATTCGATGATTCAGGAGCCAGACCAAAAATAAGATAATCCAACTGACCTGACCCCGGTTTATATACCAATGATAAGTTAGTAAATTTTCAATATCAAGCATTGGCAACCTGATACGGAAAATATGTTTCTGGTGCCGGTGGACGATATCCCAAGGAACTGTGCGGTCTGA
>Ga0265322_10000862_pt1 | contig 10783 bp, 3 predicted proteins | sample 41222metaG_FD_193584 | JGI IMG/M metagenome (GOLD analysis project Ga0265322, IMG submission 193584) | Rhizosphere microbial communities from Carex aquatilis grown in University of Washington, Seatle, WA, United States - 4-12-22 metaG | ecosystem: Host-associated > Plants > Roots > Rhizosphere >...
CCAGGTGTCCTGGGGAAGACTGACCCCTATCACTCTATAACTATCAAATCGGGTCCTGCGGCGGGTTATACTATAGAGGCCCGGAACTCTCAAGAGTTAAACAGTAGGTATCAAGCAAAATTAAAAGATATACAAAACTTAAAAGCACAAAAGAACCAACCTAGTGGTGCAATTGGCGGGGGCAAGTCTATTGGCTCCGAGGCGCAAGTAGCGCAACAAAAGACCCCGCAATTTAAGACCTTTTTTGGTGACTGGGAAAAATCTCCCGAAACCGCAAGTAAAGTTGTTCATGAAAACGGTCAGCCTAAAATAGTGACAAACGGCAGAACAATGCCAGATGTTCCAAAAAGTGGAGAATTTCCTAAGGCCGAGCGCGGAAGGATTCTCGGGCATTCTTTTTGGACAGACAACCCAGAAGTTTCGGACGGATATGCTGTTTATGGGGCCCCCTTGAGAGATTTGCAATACCATAAGCCAAGTTTCCAATCAAATGTGACACCTGCTTACTTAAATATCAGGAATCCAATCACAGAAAAAACATCACTGTCCGACATGTTTAAAGGAGATATAAATAATCTAACAAACGCCCTTACAGATAAAGAAGGACTTGCTCAAAGAGCCAAAGACTATCAAAAGTCAATTGATTATTTTTATAAAAAAAAGCACCCTACTTATGACCAAGAGCGATTGGACAAAATACCTACGGGCCAAAAAGAAGAAGATTTGAGGTTCCGTGGCTTGGCAATAAAAACGCTGAAACAGCAGGAAAAAGACATCAGGGATATCGTGTACGATATGAAGACGTATCCTAAAAGTAAAGATGATTGGGGTACTATAAATAAGGTTCTGCAAACTCATGGCTTCGCGAGCGGTCCGGATTTCGCGGGCTCTTCCCTACCCGAGCACTTGCGGCCACTTATGGGCCTGATGGAAAAGTCCCCAGGCCTGGAACGCTACATTAAAAAGAATTATGATGGATTCGGTTTTGAAGACCACGAAGTGCATAATACCATGGGGGTTAAGTCTCATACTTATATACCGTTCTCTGAAAATCAAATAAAGTCCGCGATCGCGAATAATGGCTCTTTTAATCCAGGTATAAAAAGCATCTTGAGATCCGCTCCAGCCATGGCCGCGGCCACTGGTGGAACGGCACTTGCAGTTGGTAAAGGGGTCTCGACACTTGGCAAAATGATAAACAATAAAAGACAAAATGATACACGCCCTCCATTAGACTCGTTCTGGAGATAACAATGCCGTACGATATTAAAGCTGCACTAGACTCAGGATATTCTATGAAAGAGGTTATTGCTCATTTGTCTAATACGGTTGACACACTTAAACAGCAACTGGTGGCGCCCCAACAACCAGCCCCTGCTGATACAGCGAATATTTTTAATGTTCAGAACAATAGCCCGTCGCTACCGACATTGGGGCAGTTACAGCCGGTCACACACGTTATGCGAACCCCTCCTCCGCCTCAATCAGAAATTAACCCAGCTCCGGCGCCGTCCGGCGCGGCCATGGGTCCTGCTGCTCCATTAGATGATACGGAGCAAAAAAAGGCAATAGTAGACGCCATTTCAGAATCAGGCGGAACAGGACGCCTTGTTTTTCGTAATGGGTCTATGGAACCTTCCTCAAAAACAGTAGCAGTTCAGCCGGATACCGGTAAAAAAGTATACGAGCCAGCTACCCAGACTCCCCAGGCTTTGATAGATGCTAAAAAATCTGATGCGGCTTCAAAGAGCGTCGTGGTTGAAACAAAAGTAAATAAACCACCAGCTCCTGAGCAACCTGCTCCTAAGCCCGGGCAAGCCCCTGAGCAACCCGCTCCTAAACCGCCTGTTTCCGAGGCCCAGGCCGCGGTCTCAAACAAGACCGCACAACAGACTACTTTAGCCCAAGTTACAACGGCTAATCCTTCTAAAGTATTTAAAGCTCAACCTATTGTTGATACCTTAACCAACTACTCAAAGGCTCCCGATACTCCGCCCAAGGCCGCGGCCTTGGTCCAGGCCTTGATTCCTACCGTTCAACAGTGGAATACAATGCCCTTCCCCGCGGTTCAGCAGAGGCTCGAGGCTTTAGCCGTACCAGCTAAGTCTTTAAATTCCAATAACATGGACCAAGCTTTACAAGCCCAGGCCCAGGCCTCGGTCGCGCAATTGGTGAGAACTCAAATAGATGCGGCGGTGTCGTCCTCGGCCAATCCCGAGATCCGGTACCAGTGGAAGACTTTGCGGGACTTTAACCGGGTGTTGGCGTCTTCAGTTCCGATTAACTCTCAAAATATCATAACTAAGCAACCTTTAGATATACCTGCACACCAGTTAGAGCTCAGTAATAAACCCAATGATGTTTTGGCTACCATGTATGCCCAGGCATACCAAGCACAGCAACAAAAATTACCGGAAAATCCTCGAATGGTAATGGGGGCGATGTCTCCGCAACAGCCGCAGACGCCGTATCCAGTTTCCGGACAGCAGACCTTGGCTGGGCCCGGTGGGACGTCACAAGCCCCGCAGGCTCCCGAAGGAAGCACGGAACGCGCAATTGCGGATGCAAAACAGACTTATCAGGACTGGCTGGCAAATAACCAGTTAATAAACCAACTTAAAGTAAGTGGGCAACGGCTCACATTGGGTAACTTACCCCAGTTAAGGAAGAGGCAAAAATGACTACGACAGTTCTTTCTCCAACACCAAAATTTTTCTATTGGAATGCTAACGGCCAACCGTTAGTCGGAGGCAAACTTTACACCTATATTGCGGGAACTACAACTCCCAAAAGCACTTATGTTGACTCGACAGGTATTGGAGCAAATACAAATCCCGTGATCCTGGACGGAATGGGTTCTGCTAACGTATGGCTTTCGCCAGGGTTATATAAATTTGTCTTGCAAGACCAAATGGGGAACGTCCTTTGGACCGTTGACAACATTGGCTCGGCCGTGGCTGGGTATAACCTGATTGCTACCCTCGAAGGACCGGCGGGCCTCAGATCTTTAGCTCCCGGGTCTTCTTTAGCCGTGTCCACCTTGGGGTATAACACTGTCGGGGATGGCGGCGGCGGAACCTATTACTGGAACGCGGCCTCTACTCAGGCAGACGATGGTGGAGTGTACATAGCACCTAGCTCGGGCTCGACCGGACGATGGGTCCTTGAGTTGAATGGTTATGTTTCGCCATTTATGTACGGAGCAGTGGGGGACGGGGTAAACGATGACACGGCCGCGGTCGAGGCCGCGGATGCATTTGTTTATGGTAACAACAATTTTTATCTTTACATTAATGGAATTTTTTACATAACTCAGCCGGCCTTGGCCTCGGACATTGTATTCAGCGCCAATGGTGGGTTAAAGTGGAATACAGCTATACAGCCTACGATACATGCAGCGCCTTCAGATGATTTTCAGCACTTTTACGTGGGGGCTAATGGATTGGCTCCTCTTCTTTCGGGTTGTATTGATGTTAAGCCTGAGTGGTTTGGCGCCAAAGGGGATGGAAGCTTTCTCAATGACACTATAACGACGGATGATACCGCTCCTATACAATTGGCAATAAATTCTTGCTCGACCGGGATGTGGGTTGTTTTTAATTCGTCAAAAAAATATTATTGTAATGCTATAAGTATTCCTACTACTCACGGGGGAATAAATTTAAAAGGAAGTCAGCCTTTTGAAACAGACAATGAAAACAACCCGGCCAATGAAGAGTACCTAGCGAACTTACAGTTTATTGGCTCGTCCGGGACTTTTATTCAGATGGCGAATGGGGCTGGCGGACTACGCGGACCTGTGCTCCGGGACTTGATAATTGATGGTTCAGCTACCGCCCAGACCATAGTTTATTTAGAGACTTTTAATGCTATCATAGAAAATTGCACGATTCGAAATGCCTCTCCTACGGGGTATTGTGTTTGCTTTGACCAGAGTGGGTCAGGCAACATCGTACGTAATTCCGTTATATACAATGCTTTTCTTGGAATAATCGCCACGGGCGCCATGACTTCTGGAAAAGTGATGGGGTGCTCTTTGTATAACTGTACGGGTGTTGCAATCTCTATTCAGAATGCCAATAACTGGATGATTGATAGCAACATAATTTACGATTCGATGAAGGACATTTCCGTATATGGCTCAAATTACTCAATAACAAATAACCAGTGCGTTGACCCCCAAGAAACCGGTATTGAAATTAACAATACAGCGATAGGGAATTCAATTGTTACGGGCAATAATATTTCCGTGACGACGGGGACGAATTCAATATATGGAATCCATATTTCTTCCTCCGTCAATAATTATGTGCTGGTCTCGAACAACTCGATTTATCAAGGTCCTTCAGTCGTGACCCAGGGCTGGGGCATTTACAGTCAGAATTCAGGCTCCGTATTACCTGGGAACATTGAAAATAACCAGGTTGTGGGGTATTCGGGGCAAGCATATCATTTAGCGGATGGATATCAGACCGGGCAAGCGTTCCTGGACTCGACCGCTTATAAGACTTTCAAGGAAATTGTTGGAGATTACTCCGCCGTTGACAGTTCGGATCAAGGGAAGGCCCAGTTTATTGTGCATAACCCTTTAGACCGTGCGGATGGGTCGAGCACTCTGATAACCTCGATAGGCTCCTTATGTGATGGGGGAAACTTATGGAATAGAACCTTTGCGACGGTTGATGCAACGGGTGTAAATGCAAACCCCCGAATACACGATAGTGTGGGGTTTGACAACACAAATTTATTACCTCGGACGGATACCTATACTTGGCAAGAGCGAGACCCAGCCCAGGGTAGATTTTATTGGGGAAACCTCGGGACTGAATATGCGCATATGGATTCAAGTGGCTTAAATATAACTCAGGGAGGCCTGTTTTTCGGCAATTCAGGGCTTGGCTCTTTTTCTTTTTCATCTGGGTCATGTGTTCTGAAAGATTTGGATACTAGTCGTTTCACAAATATTTACTGGTCCACTTTTTTTAATCAGACTATAGTTCATCTTGATAATTTTTTCTACCCATCTCCTCCGACTTATCCGCAGACGGGATTCTTGTCAGGAGCACTTTATCCGTGTTATTCGGATGTAAATCCGACTACCCAGACAAATTTAGCTACTGCTCCTGAAACTATTCCTTTTCAGACTGGATCTGTGGAGCTGTCTGGCTTTTCTGCAGGACCTGTATATCAAATTGGTCAATCTGTGCTTTTGACAAGTAATGTCGCTGGCACATCTTGGGCTAATTATACATCCGATATACATGCATCTGGTGCTGGAAATAAACAACCCATGATGTGGGGGCAAGTAACCGCGTATGATGCTACAACCCCTACTCTAACAGTAGATGTTAACTATTATAAATCCTGCGGACAGACCAATTTAGTTGCAGCAGGTCATGAGTATAATATTTTTTCCGCTCTCCCCTTTTTACTGCGGCAATCAACCTATGATTTTAGCGGCAGTGCCTATAATGTTAAGTACGATGCAAATATTGGATATCTGGAAGGTGACGGACTTGCTTGGAGAGTTCCGGAAATAGGAGTAATTTTTGATGGAGGACCTGCACCTATTGCAGACATTGTCGCTTTAGCCTGTGATATGATACCTGTATAAATATGGCCTCACCAAAGAAAAAACCTTCTAATCCCGCCCCGGTCACGGTCCCAAAATTGGGACCGCCACCGAATAGGACGGATATTGTCGAAAGTGATGCTGGAGGGAATACCACAGGCTCCGTAAAACGCCCATGGCAGGCTTTCTTTGCGGACATTTACGATAATGTTAACACTTTGAATACTTCGGTAGCTTTAAATCCTACCGGCGTTCAAGGCCATACCGGTCTGGGGGTTCCGGGTCCCGCTGGACCAGCAGGATCTAAAGGGCCAGCTGGAGCTGCTGGAGCTGACGGGGCTGACGGGGCTCAAGGTCAGACAGGGTTGCAAGGCATCACTGGTTTAACCCAAGCCATAAATTTTCTTGACGAAACACCGTACCCGTCACTTGGAGTGACACCGGAATTACTTTACAACGAGCAAGACCAAGCTTTATTTGCCGGCGTAGCAGGATCCGACCATTGGGTGCAAATATCTGCCGGCTCTGTTTCTGGTGGAACTGGTGTCCAAGGAATACAAGGCGTCCAAGGTATCACGGGACTTGCAAATTTTCTTGACCAAACCTACTACCCTCCGTTAGGTCCTCCCGAGCCTGTTTTACTTTTCCAGGAAACGGATGGTGCCCTATTTGCAGGGACCACGGGAACGGGAGTATGGGTCCAGATTAGTGCAGGGTCCACGCAAGGCTTTACAGGATCCACCGGAGTGCAAGGTATAACAGGTCTCCAGGGTATAACTGGCCCAGGAGCTTTGGTTTCTAATACCTATATACCGGTAAGCAATGGCTCTACTTACGTAAACTCGCCAATGACCGTGTCCGGGTCAAGTGTCGTATTTTCTGGAACCGCGGATGTTACTGGGTCTTTAAATGTGGTGAGTTCTGTTCAACTCCAAAACCTATCTGGAACTGGCCAGAGAATGGTTGTGACCGATGCCACGGGAAACATAAGTGCTATTATATTGCCTCAAGGGTTTACAGGCGTCGGAGTCCAAGGTACTACAGGATTACAGGGTCCTACAGGGTTACAAGGACCTACAGGAGTTCAAGGCAATACTGGAGTTCAAGGATTCACAGGATTGCAAGGTCTTACAGGTCTACAGGGACTAACCGGAGTTCAAGGAAATACTGGAGTTCAAGGAAATACAGGAGTCCAGGGGCAAACAGGTCTTCAAGGCCTAACTGGTGTCCAAGGTCAAACAGGGGTTCAAGGCCTAACCGGAGTCCAGGGCCAGACAGGGCTTCAAGGCCTAACCGGAGTCCAGGGCCAGACAGGGCTTCAGGGACTCACTGGGGTCCAAGGTCAAACAGGACTTCAGGGCCTAACCGGTGTCCAAGGTCAAACAGGACTTCAGGGCCTAACGGGAGTCCAGGGTCGAACGGGAGTTCAAGGTTTTACTGGATTACAGGGGCTCACTGGGGTCCAAGGCAATACAGGTCTTCAAGGTCAGACAGGTTTGACGGGGCCTACTGGAGGCACGGGCGGGGCAGGAGCCCAAGGAGGCACTGGTCTGCAAGGTCTAACGGGACTACAAGGATTAACAGGATTGCAAGGATTAACGGGACTTCAGGGATTAACTGGAGTAACGGGAAAGACAGGAGTCCAAGGCAATACTGGTTTGACAGGACCTACAGGAGGAACGGGCGGAGCAGGAGCCCAAGGAGCCACCGGGCTTCAAGGTCTAACTGGTCTGCAGGGCCAGATGGGTCTTCAAGGTCAGACAGGTTTGACGGGGCCTACTGGAGGAACGGGCGGGGCAGGAGCCCAAGGCTCCACGGGACTCGTAGGACCGGGGAATGTGGTTAGCAACACTTATATTCCCGTAAGCAACGGCTCTTCGTATGTCAATAGCCCCTTTCAAATATCTAATGGAAATGTCGGCATCGACACTTCTGGCCCTTCGAATCTTTTACAAATAGGCGACGTTCCGAGATTTAATGGTAATAGTTTTGCGATAGGAAATGGCACTCAACAATTTGCTCTTAATCTTATTGGCACGACAATACCTACGTTTTATTCGCCTACTAATTTTTCTTTTATGACTTATGCAGGAACTGGATATGTAGGCATCGGAACGACCAGTCCTGCATATCCTCTTGATGTGGCCGGAATCATTCAATCAACCGTAGGAACCGGTGGCCAATTATACTTTAATGGAAACCAGGTTTTATCATCGGTTACAAACGAAGCTTTCGGCACTTTAAGCATTAATGGTGCAGGTTATACAAATGTTGTGATTCCAAGCGGCAATGTCGGCATCGGCACGTCAAGCCCTCAGCAGGTTTTAGACATTGCAGCTGGAAATATCGGCATAAAAGGTACGTCTTCCATTGAGCAGTTCGGTCTTTACTATAGGGAACCAACTGTAAACTCCATGTTGGCAGGAATAAGTTTTAATAGAACAGCAGTTACAAATGCCCCAACTGATATAGTTTTTTATACTAACAAAACCAACACTGTAACTACAGTTCCAATTTCCGCAAACGAAGTAATGCGTATCAATAATGCTGGGTCTTTAACCATAGGCCAGGCTTCTGGGACTGGCTATTTAGCTATTTTTAATACAACAACGGGTTCGGGTATTTCAAGTTTACTAAATGTTACGAATGGTAGTGATGCTGATTTGCAGGTTTTTGTTTCTCAGGTTGGGGCTTCTTCAAAATATGCAATGATTCAATCTTCTGTCGCGAATATACCTCTAATTTTAAACGGAACAAATGGTGGCAACGTCGGCATCGGCACGACAAGCCCTCTTAGTACGTGCGTTATTGCGAATGGTGGGCTGGTTATAGATAATAATGTTTCTATTCCCGGCGGCTTGTTAATAGGTGGTTCTCCTGCCTCGGAAATGTTCCAGGTCGTGCTCGGAAACGGCGGATTGACACATGTTATGGCTGATAGTGCAGGCCAAATGAATTTGGAAGCCGGAGGTGCGAGCATTGCGATAGGGGGATTTGGATCAGGTGGAATAACCCTTGGAGGTAACTCCGTATCAATTTCGGTTGCGGGGACAAGTTGGAATTGGCCTGGCAGTGATGGGGGGTCTGGCTATTACTTAGCCACGGATGGGGCAGGAAATTTACACTGGTCAAATGCGGGGACATCTGTAGGCTCAATCATATCAATTAATGGGTGTAAAGTCTCTGCTCAAACCGTAAATGGCTCTGGCCTTTTATACGTATATGATACTGGGGAGGTAGGCCAGGCCCATACCGTGGGCTGGATAGGACTCACGCCTGGTGATTTTTTAATTGCCAATTCTACTACCACAGTTATTTGTGAGAGTTTAGCTACCATATTAGCTGGAGGTGCGGGAGGCCTGTATCTAGGCTCAAACAATACCGCTGTGGGAGTGGAGAGCTTTACCAGCGGAATAAGCGGTACTAGTAACTCGGGATTTGGGGCGGGGTCTCTGGCGGCGATAACATCAGGATCTAACAATACGGCGCTAGGGTATGAAGCATTAACGGGTCTTACTACAGGTAGTTATAACACCGCGGTAGGGGCACAATCTTTGCCTCAAACGCCCTACTCCGGATCCTGGAACTACAACACCGCGGTAGGTTATGGTACATTTCTGTACTTAAATACTGCAAATGCAAATAACAACGTAGCCATTGGCTACGAAGCAGGGGCGTTTCACGCCAACGGTTCCACTCACCTAGCAAACGCCTCACAAAGTATTTACATCGGGTCTTTTGCCAACGGATGTGATGAGAACGACAGCAATTGCATAGTTATAGGGTATGGCGCTTCCCCCGCTACTAGCTCTGGGAGCGGGGTAAATAGCATTACCATTGGCGCGGGGACATCTGGACTAGGAGCTAATACAACTGTGATAGGCAACTCCTCGACAACTTTAACTAAGCTGTATGGTACAACCAGAATTGTTTTGCCTACGTCGACGTCTGGTCTTACGTCAGGAATGTTATGGAATAATGGAGGGGTGGTTAATATCATTCCGTGAACTACCACCTAAGAAAATGTGATTTTTTTTTAATACACAGGACAAAATATCATGAGTTTCCCTTTTAATCCGATTGACCAGCAAACCTGGACCAACCCGCTAGGGACCCAGTATCGCTATGATTCCACACGCACGGCGTGGCTTATAAATTCCCAAGCCGTCGTCGTAAACGGTGTAACCGGAGTCCAAGGACTTACAGGCGCCCAAGGCGCGACAGGCCTTGGAATTCAAGGCTCGACAGGAGTAGGTCTCCAGGGCCTGACAGGGACCGGCGGAGGAGGAGCGACAGGAGTTCAAGGCTCGACAGGTCTTCAAGGCCTAACAGGGGTCCAGGGTTTTACAGGTCTACAAGGTCTAACAGGAGTTCAAGGAACAGGGGGAAGCCAAGGTCTCACAGGAGTCCAGGGCACGGCTGGAGGAGCAGGCTCACAAGGAGCTACAGGTCTTCAAGGGCTAACAGGACTTCAAGGTCTAACAGGACTTCAAGGATTGACCGGGCTTCAAGGCGCCACAGGTGTAGGGGATAAAGGCTCAACAGGAGTCCAGGGCACGGCTGGTGGAGCAGGGAGTCAGGGTACGACAGGAACCCAGGGCTCGACAGGACTTCAAGGTCTAACAGGAACTCAGGGCTCGACAGGACTTCAAGGTCTAACAGGAACTCAGGGCTCGACCGGACTTCAAGGCCTGACGGGGTTGCAAGGATTAACGGGTCTGCAAGGTCTCACAGGTCTTCAGGGATTAACGGGATTGCAAGGTCTCACAGGTGTCCAGGGCTTTACAGGTCTTCAAGGTCTAACAGGGCTTCAAGGTCTAACGGGATTGCAAGGTCTCACAGGTGTCCAGGGCACGGCCGGAGGAGCAGGCTCAACAGGAGTCGCGGGCACGGGCTCAACAGGCGTTCAAGGCTTTACAGGAATTCAAGGCCTTACAGGAGTTGCCGGCACAGGAGTAACAGGATTGGCAGGAGTCACTGGTGTGATGCCCTTTTCATGGGGCACTGCGGTCGCTACTGGAGTTGCATCAACTGGTGCGGTCTATTTTCAATATGCTTCAGGAGCATCATTACAAGGAGCCACAGGAGTTCAAGGTTTTACAGGCTTGCAAGGTCTAACGGGAGTTACTGGCAAGACAGGAGTCCAAGGTTTTACTGGACTTCAAGGCCTGACAGGAGTCAAGGGCTTTACAGGGTTGCAGGGTATAACAG
>Ga0265322_10000863_pt1 | contig 10772 bp, 10 predicted proteins | sample 41222metaG_FD_193584 | JGI IMG/M metagenome (GOLD analysis project Ga0265322, IMG submission 193584) | Rhizosphere microbial communities from Carex aquatilis grown in University of Washington, Seatle, WA, United States - 4-12-22 metaG | ecosystem: Host-associated > Plants > Roots > Rhizosphere...
TTTGGTGAAATACTTTCTATATCGGGCCCCGGCCCCCGCAAAACTGAAGGGGTGATTATTGCAGTTTTCAAACATCCCGCCGTGGACCACCGCGGAAAACCCGCTGACGCTTCTGTCCTGACGGAAATCATAACCCATGCCCAAACCAGGGTTAAAGACCTTCACCCCGGCTTTATCCAATTTTAAGGGGGCGTTATATACCGCCCCCTTTCGGTGCAAATGATAGGTAAAGCCAAACATGTCAAAATCGACTTCACCGGCAAAGCAAGGGACTGAAATGGTGATAAAGCCCAACAAAAGGCAGGATATCTTGAGGACCTTGTCTTTCGGTAACTGGCAATCCATATTTCAGGACCCTTTAGTTTTGCGCCGCCACCTTACGATGGGTTAGCCCTTTCGTTTCCAATCCACACACTGCTTAAAGTATATCTTATTTCTTTATTAAAAAGCAACCCTGCCCGCCTTACCCTTACTTCACCTCCAATACTGTGTTATTGGTGCCCAATTCATTGGGAACCACATGAATAGCGCTGGGGTCATTAACCCACCGGCCGTCAACACAAAAACGGTACTGATATATGCCTGGTTTTAGATAAATGGCCCCTCTCCAGACGCCTACCATATCCCTTTTAAGCGTTAATACTCCCGGCGTCCAATTATTGAACGTCCCGGCCACACTGATACTATTCGCCCGGATCGCGGAAAATACAAATTTCACGATCTTGCCTTCTTTAGCCGGCGGGCGCACTGCCGGTTTTTCCTGGACGACCCTGTTGTTCTCCATTTTTTACTCCTTCCCGCATTTATTAATGCTTAAGGGGAGACATTGCTATCTCCCCTTAAACTTTAATTATTTTGCCCCTAAAACTATACCGCTTGAGGCTTGGCTGCTTGAGCCTGCTGGGCCTGCGCTTGCGGCGCCGCGGCAACGGCTGCCTGCGGTTTTACCTGTGTATTCTGCGCGGTCTTTACGAAAGACTTGCCTTTTTGTTTCTTTTGCTTTTGAGCAACACCTGGAATTAAATTTTCCATTTGACTACCTCCTTCCATGTTCCATAACAATTGTTTACTTGATAATTCCCCTGATATATTGGTCCAGCATGCGGTCAATGGTCTGGCTTTTTAAATGGTAGCTGTAATCACCAAGCGCCCAGAACGTCACCGCGGCCTGCACCATCCCGAAAAATGCGAGCCCCGCGGCCTCGACATCCACCTTCGCGTCGATCCTTTTGAGCCTTATTCCTTCCCTTAGCACCTCTTTTAAGATCTCCTGGTAACTGCCCATGACCTTAAGCATCTTCTTCTTGATCCGCCTGTCCTTGACAGCGAAGGACTCATTGATGACAATGGATGTCATTCCCTTTCGCTGCTCGGCATTCGACAGATGGGCCTCGAATATTTTCCTGAGCTTGGCGATCGGGTCACCGGAAAAACGCGCGGGTATCTCGATCACCGACAGCAGGGAATTCTCGATATCATCGATCAAAAGGCTGATGATCTCATGCTTGCTCTTAAAATGCCTGTAAAGCGCCCCTTCCGTCACGGAGATCTCACGGGCGATGGCGCGGATGGTCAGGCTTTCAAAGCCCCTGGCGATGATGATCTTCTTGGCCGCGTCAACGATCGCCTGCTGGCCGTGTGTCACCTGCGAGAGTTTCTTGAGGGTGGTCATAGGCCCCTTTAAGTAAATAAGCGTTTACTTACATGTTACGGAAAAAGCCTGATTTGTAAAGGATTATTATTTAGCGGGGTTTGGGCTGGGGCCGTGCTGCCAGGATCCTGTGAAGCTGGCCCCAGGCAAGGCCCAGATTGCTGCGGTAATCAGCGTCTTCAGGGCATAACTTGATGGCTTTATTATAATCGGAAATAGCCTGTACGTAATCGCCCCATTGATAATAAATATTGGCGCGGTTATAGTACGCCGCCGCGTCGAGGGGGTTTAATGCAAGGGTTTCATTATAATCACGGACAGCCTGATCGAATTTCCCCTGTTTTTCATAGGCATAGGCCCGGTTATAATAGGCTTCCGGATAGTTGGGGTTTATGGCGATGGCTTTATCATACTCCGAGAATGCTTGCGCGATCTTACCCTGCCTGTAATAAACAAGGCCGCGGTTGGCCAACGCCTCCTCAAATCGCGGGTTTAGGGCAAGGGCCTTATTATAATCTGAAATGGCTTTCGCGTATTGCCCGAGAACGAAATAAGCGGTGCCGCGGTTATTATACGGCCTTACCTTTCCCGGGGATTTTTGAAGGGCATCATTCCATAAAGTCAGCTCATTTTCCCAGATCTTATTCCTTTGAAAAGCCAGGAACGCGTAACAGGCAATGATCATGGTCAGGACTATCGCCGCTGTTTTAAAGGCCTTGCCGTCCGTCAGATAGTACGCGCCGCTTGCTAAAAAAATGCTGTAGCCCGCCAAAGGCAGATAAAGCCGGTGCTCAACGATGAGATCCTTGATCGGAAAAAAGCTGGATTCCGGCAAAAGCGTTATGAAAACCCATAAGATGGAAAATGAAACCAACCGGTACTTCGCGAAGAGTTGTTTGGCCCCCCAAAGGATGGCCATCAGGGATATGGCGCCAGCCAGGACAGGCGCTTCAAACAGGTGCCTGTAAACCGGATAATCATAATCCATGTTCTGATTTAAAGGAACGAACATCAGCCTGATGTAGGTCATCATGACCCTTAATTGCGTCAGAAAATAATGGATCGGCGAAATACCGGGGGGAGCTTCATATAGCCGGTTTAACCCCTGAATATTCACCGACCTGGTCAACACCGTTGTTAGAGGAATAATAAATGAGATCAAAAAAAACGGGGCTATCGGACGCCATCCCATGCTTTTTTTGGTCCTTAAAAAACAAAACTCATAGAACATTATCATCAATGGCAAGGTTATGGCGATCTCCTTGGTGAACATGGCCAACATGGCCGCCAGCAAAGAGCCGATATAGTATGGCCTTGAATCTTCATGCAGCCTTGAACGGATATACAAGCATAATGACGCCAAATAAAATAAGGCCGCCAATGAAGCGGCCCTTTGCACGATATAGGTCACCGCCTCGGTTTGAAGGGGATGCGCCACAAAGACCATCGCCGCGAACAAGGCGATCGTGTTGGCGTGACCCGCGATCTTATCCCCTTTCATGGCAGGTGTTGACAGGGTCAATAGCACCAGCCACCCCACCAAAACAGCCGCTATCAAATGGATCGCCAGATTGACCAGGTGATAGCCCCAAACATGCAGCCCGTTGAAATGATAATTCAAAGCAAGGGAAAGGTAGGTGATAAAACGGCAGGGCCAAAAGACCCAGATGTTATGCAGTTTATGAAGATCCCTGATGAACGGATTACTGGGGATCGACTGAAAATCATCAAAATGAAATGAACAAGAAAAGGTATTGGAATAAACGACCACCCCTAAACAAAGGATGACGGCGATCGAGATCAAATAATGGGGCCTCAAAATAAAATTCCCTTCTATTTTTTCCCATTAATTATACCTCATAATCTGCCGGGCTTCCCTATAAAAAACATGGTCTTTATATTCATAAGTCTTTACACAATACCTGGCCCACCAGGGCTTGCCGAATTTCCGGATATTCTCAAAATGATCCGCCCCATTCGTGTAATGTGTATGCGCGGATTCCCGCCAGGCTTCCGCGGCCATCCGCCACACAGACTTTGGCTGGATCATTCTGTTTTTTCGATATCCATAAAATCCCTTTATGCTTGCCCGAAGGCGCAGGACCTCACCTATACAGATCATTCCCTTTAACCCCTGGTCCGCCCCTTCGCTGACGATGATCCGGGCCGCGGTGCTCTCGGGAATGATTTCTGCATGGGCCGCACAAGAAAATATCATTATTAAAACAAATACGGATACCTTCATCCTTCTTATATAAATCCCGATTAGTTTTGTATGACGTTCAAATAATTATTAACATTATCATTCCCCGCGTAAGCCATCGCGATCCCGCCTGCTATGATCCTTTCCTGTTCGTCAAAAACCTCCCCATTTAATGTGACGATCTCATTCTCAACCGAGATCTGTATATTATCCGCCAGCATGGCCAAAGAGGCATCCCTGTCTATCGCGTCTTGGATATCCATATACAGATCGTCATCTAACCCCGATGTGTTGAACCTTAAATTTTCCTTAAGCATGGCCAGCTCGTTGGCATCTTCCATGTTTTCATCTGTTCTTTTCATGTTAGTCTCCTTTTCGATTTTTTGCTCCGCAATGATGGCGATTTTTCGATTTCAAATGATCTACAACAGCATCTTAGAAAAGGAGGCGGGATGAATCAATTAGACTGGGGTTTAATAAGATAATCAAATTTACGGAAGTTTGTTTTTTAATTCGCTTAATAATGGCAGAGAGCCAAGCGGGGTGATATTAATGATCATTGGTTCAAAACCTTCAATATATTGCAGCTTGGACAGATCCTGGAATTGCAAAGGTAAGGGCATTCCCTTGCCATCCTGCTTGATCTTTAAGTTCAAATTGGATGAATTTAAATCAATACCGCCGGGCGTTACCAACATTGAATGGTCCTTGGTCTGTTTTTTTCCCGCGGCCTCCCTGGATTTCTTCCCCAAAGGAATGGACAGATTCAGGCCTCCGCCTTTATTATTATTTTTGGTGCCATTTAAATTCTGCTCGGAGGGGATCCTGGCCCCTTTGCCATATGAAAGAGTGGCCCCTCCGGGCAAAGGAAGCAAGACCTTCCCTTTTTGAATAGAAAACGGCCCCAGATTTGTACTGTTACTGGGAGACTTTACCTTTGGAGCGATCGTCGAATAGTTTGGGCTATTGAATGTGGCCGTTGAAAATGGCGGCAGCATAAATTTACCATTTGTCCCTAACTGAAAATCCCTCACCGGAAGCAATTTTAATATTACCCGTTTAAAGCTCTTGCCTTTTTCAGTACCGTTCAGTTTGACAAAATCACTATCAGAATAATTGACAAACCCTTCAGGGATCAAGTCAGCATTAATGAGATCGGTCCCATATTTCTTGATATACCTGACGAACAGCTGAAACGGTTCTATGCTGTTGTTTAAATAATCAACCTTGCTGTAAATATCGTTAAGTCTGGCATTGGGCGGGTTTAATTTTGCCAATAACGTATCAATATCTTGAGGCGACATAAATTCACCCGCTTTATATTCAGAGGCGATTTGGTTGACTTGCGGTGCTTCCGGTAACAATTCTGAGGGTTTTTGGATGAGCCCCTGATTCTGTGCCAGGGCATTGGAAGTGCCCAATAAAGTTAGGGCACCCAAAAAGACCAGGACCTTGTCAATCTTCCTTTTAAACAGGTCCTTCAGGGTATTGGCCACCATGGACTGATCAACAGCGTCTCCCGTATGTACGATCGTCAACATATCCGGCCTTAAACTAAATCCACCCGAAAAATACTTTCTTGGGATGATCTGTTGTTTATGCTCGTCAAAATCCTCTTTAATATAGTTATAAACGCCCTTTTTGAAGGCCTGTAGATAACGCTGATAAATGGCTTCATTGGCTTTTGGATCATCCTGGTTCACGCCCTTGACCTTGGCCTTATCAACATAGGCTTTTCCAAATAAGGATTCTTTGAGCCTTTTCTTATACCAGGCCGCTAATATCATCCCGCTGTAGATCTGCCGCAGATTGGCAAAATTCCATCCCTCGTTGATCTCTTTTTCCAGGGCAGGCAGAATGATCTCGCGGATAACCTGCGAGCCGATGGTATGCGTGCCATTTGAGTTTGTCCTGTCCCCCACTCCGCTGTGTTTTTCAAGTGACAGGTAGTCCTCTTCTAACATCACCTTTAAATGGCTTTGGAGAATATAGGCAGTGTTGCCGCTCTCATAAACAACAGCCTGATCCGGCACGATCCATACCTTGTTAAAGGTATTCACCGGGATATTGGTCGTATGAAATTCTTTCCAGGCGCGCTCATAGATCTTGTCCCAAAATTTCCTGCCGAGATCATCCTCAGGATAGATCAGGCTTGATGTGATCTGTTTGAGCATATAATCTTCGGCCAGCAGGTCCCTGCCCATTTCTGTTTTGCCGAAATCAACTTTAATAATACGGTCCTTTTCAAATGGGGAAAGGTTAACCCACTGGTCCTCATCGGGAATGGTCAAAGAGGCCAGGAAATATTTGACCAATCTTTTATATTCCTCTTTTCTTTGATCCCCCTCCAAATTATCATCACCTTTATTGATCAAAAAATCAAACTGCAGGGCATTGTCAGGATGAATGGTTATTCCCTGCAAATGAGCAGGTATAAATTCATGGCTTAAATGGACCATAATACCGGGTGCCGGAAGGCGCGTAATTTGATCAAGCGCCTGATCGGCATAGGCCGGTGCTTTTACAGAAGTGCTGATAAAAGCCGCTAAGATGGCTACGGAAACAGCTTTACGCAATTGATTAAACATGGTTTTGCTGAATCTCCCTTTTTCGGGAAGTATAACATATTAAATAGGAGAAAACGAAAACCAAGGGCGGGAAAAGTTACTGCCTTATCCTGACTACTTTGGCGGGATTGCCGCAAGCAACGGCATAGGCAGGAATATCCTTTGTCACAACGCTTCCTGCCCCAATAATGGCTTTTTTACCGATGGTGACACCTTTTAAAATAATGGAACGGCAGCCGATCCATGCTTCATCTTCTATAACCACGGGCTTAATCTCTTCGGGCTGTTCATCGAACCCATGATAATCTCTGTCCAGAATGAGGCAATCCCAGGAGATCATGACCCTCTCCCCAATGACCACGCTCTTACCCGCGTGGATCTCCGTTCTATCCCCTATTGATGCGCTCTTGCTTATTTTAATTGTCGCCTGGGATAAATGATTGCCAACACAGCTTAATTTTACTCCATCATAAAACCTGACATAATCAGCGATCTCGATCGTGCCCATCCTTTGATGGACCTTCACTTTACCAAAGACAAATAATATCGCGGGATCAAATTTGTACCTAATACACAATAGTTTCCCGCGAATGGCCGAAAAAAAGAACGATCTCGCTTCGTCGAAAGGAACTTTGTTTAATTTGTTCAGTGTTTTATCGATGTGTTTTAACATGGGCAATAATTGGGTAGTATACACCTCTCCAATTTTATCTCCAAATTATTTAACTGCGCCTTCTGGCCGCTTCCTCTTGAGGTCAACCATAGGCCCATCTTCTATTCAACCAGCCGCCCCATTGGAGAGGATAACGCCTGACATAGCCTTCGATGATGTTTGTTAAACCCATGATATTCTTGACGGTATTTTCTTCTTTAGTGCCTCCGGCATATATTTCAAAAGGCTTTTCTATAAAGATCCCGAAACCATTATTATTCTCTTGGGCGATAAACATGGGTAGAACAGGCGCACCTGTCCTTTCGAGGAATAACATCGGCCCCGCGGCTCTGCTGACTTCGCTATTAAAGAATCTTACCGTCACGCCTCCTTCTTTGGGCACAACCTCATCAAGCAGGATAAATAACAGCTCATTGCGCTTTAAGGCCCCCAAACTTTCTCTTAAGAATTCCTTCTTGGGAGAAGTCTGAATCATATTGATGTTCCATTTATGGCACTGTTGATACATGAATTTACTGAAATCCGCGTCCCTCATCTTACGGATGATCACATTGACCTTATATCCTCTTTGCACCAAAGAAACGAACATTAAAGGAAAATTACTAAGATGCGCCGTGACCGCTATAACCCCCCGGCCTAAACTGAGCGCCTCTTTTAAATGATCTTCATTTTCAATATGGACAATTTTATAAAGCTCTTTGGGGCGGTTTAAATAATAAAGAAGGTCCATCATGGAATACCCGATCAATTTAATATATTGATCAGCTATCTGCTGGTATTCTTTATCGTTCTTGGAATTTCCATAAAAAATATGTAAATTCTTGATACATATCAACTTTAATTTCTTGAGAAAAAAGAGGGCTATAAAAAACATGCCCTCCATCGAGACGTTGATCAAGCGTCTGGGTATGATCTGCATAGCTGCGCCAAGAAAATTCAAGAATTGAATGATAGACGACTCCTCTAAGCAGTATTCTAACGGAAATTATATCCTTAACAAAATAAAAAAACCTCACAACTTTTAAGTCGCGGAGGGTCAAGGTGTCAGTAGCCCCCCATGATTCTAAGAACTATTGGTCAACCCGAGGAATTCACGAAGATCCGTCATCGGCTGGATATTAATGATCACCGGCACAAAGCCAAAGGCGTTTTGGAGTTGTTTGAGCGTGGCGGGATCAAGATGAAAATTGATCGCCGCGCCATTACTTTGTGTCTGCAGATCCATCCTGAAAGGAGTAAGGTCGATGCCGCCCGGAGATTCCGCTAATTGCGCATGATCAATCCCTAAAACATATTGAGTGATATCAGAAAGCTCTCCCTCAGAGACCCCTGCCAACATATCCTTATGCGATAATTCTGGATATATCTTGGCATGGGAGAATATCATTTTATTCTCCATCCGTGTAAATTCTTTATCAGTCATTTCGTTGCCGGTGCTCTCATGGCCTTTTGTACCTGATAGAGGCAGGTAGGGGTCCTTCCCGCCGATAAAAACCTGATAACTTCCGATATTTGCCATGATAAAATCAAAATCCCTTTCAAATTCCATGGATAATCTGTTGCCGGGTTTGAGATTATTGATAAAATCCGCCATCCCGCTCGTATCCAAATTACTAAGCCCCTTCCAGATCGGTCCAAAAAATGGATTTACAGTCAACCTTGCGCTAATGGAACCGGCCAACGGAGTGGAAACAAAGGCCAAATGTATATTTTTAAAAAAATTCCTTCCCTTACTCTTCAGCACTTGAAGAATAGAATCAGCAACCACATTGCCTCCGTAAGAAAACGCCAGTATGCTGATCCTCGGGGTAAAATGGCCATCCATGCCCCTGAGAAACTCTTCCCGGAATTTTTTGGAGATCTCTTCCACATCGTCCTTATAATCATATTTAAAAACAAGTATATTTATCTTTTTCATTTCAAATTTCTTTAAATATTTCTCCATCCAAATTAACTTTTTCCACCGGGCCCCGGGAAGCATCACGACCGTTGGCCTGTCAGTAAAGAATCTCCCTATTTGATAAAATCCATTGGGCAATTCTCTCACAGCCTCCCTGGCCCTTAAGTCTTCGACATCTGATAAAACGATTGCCCCGGTGTTATATAAAGATGGCCCCCTTTTCATAGCCTCTCGCGCGGCGAGAAAAGCAAGGCCAGCTCCAGCCCCGATGATGAACTTCCGGCGGCTTATGAGGCCGTCAGGATCAGGTTTCAAGGGTTTATTCTCTATGTTTAAGGGGCCGATCATGGCAAGATCCGAAGATACTTCCAATAAACCTGGATGACCCAATTGCGCATTGTCAGGTTGTCTGGAAATAAAAGTCTCTTTCCCATCCATGTCCCATAAAATCCCCCCTGAAAAATACTTCCTGGGCAATATCCCCTGTTGCTTGCCCGTCATCCCAAGGGAAGAGATTGCCTCCTCTTTAATATAGTTATAAACCCCCTTTTTAAATGCATTTAAATATCGCTGGTAGATCCTTTCCTTTTCCTTTGGGTCATCAATATTAACACCAGCTACCTTGTTCTTATCCGCGTATACCTGCGACAAAATGCTGCCCCTGATTTTCTTTTTATACCACGTCGCAAGGATCAATGAATTATACACCTGATGCAGCCTGGCGAAATTCCTGTTCTCATTGACTTCTTTGGTCAATTCAGGGATAACGATCTCCCGGACGATCTGACTGCCTAATTGATCAGGGCCTTTATCCTGTGGCGCGGATTGGATACCTTCATGCCTGGCCAACGAAAGATAATCCTCTTCGAGCATGACTTTAAGTTTGCTTTCTATCACATACGCTGTCCCGGCCTTGGCGTTCTCATAAACAACAGCCTTCTCCGGCACTATCCAAACCTTATTAAATGTATTGACCCGTATATTGGTTGTTCCGTATCGTCTTTCAGCTACTTCATAAATTCGTTTCCAAAACCTCTTTCCGATCTCATCTTCCGGGTACATCAATGAAGCTGTTATCTGCTTAAGCATGTAATCTTCTGCCAGCAGGTCCCGGCCCATTTCAGTTAACCCAAAGCTGTTAGGAATAATGCGATCTTTTTCATATGGTGAGAGATTGACCCATAGGTCTTTATCAGGAATAGTTAAGCTGGCGAGAAAATATTTGATCAACTTGCTGGATTCATCTTTAAGCTGATCATTGCTTAATTCGCTGTCACCTTTGTCCAGAATAAAATCAAAGCGGAATGGATTATCAGGATGGACTTTTATCCCTTTTAAGATCGGAGGATTAAACTCTGGGCTTAAATGAACCATCACGCCGGGTGCCGGCAAAACAAAATCCTGCGCTTGGGCTGAAGGAATTGGCCCAAAGGAATTTATAATAAAAACTAACAAAATGACAAATGATTGCCATGGCCTAAAAAACAGGCTTCGAAACGTTTTATTGCTCCGCATAGTAAGAGTATGTCATATATCTATATTAATAACAAATTATGGGAACCTTATAATATAGCGCCAACCGGAAAATGCTTCAGTGGTTACACCCTTGCTTCTCGTTTCCTTGTTGGTTTTCAATCGGTTTACTTTGAAGAGGGATCCAAACGCGAAGGTGACAATCAATAAAAAAGGGACACTTTAAGGTGTCCCTTTTTATTTGGTAGCCCCAACCGGATTTGAACCGGTGTTTTCTGCCTGAGAAGCAGACGTAAGAGCCGTTT
>Ga0265322_10000868_pt1 | contig 10745 bp, 5 predicted proteins | sample 41222metaG_FD_193584 | JGI IMG/M metagenome (GOLD analysis project Ga0265322, IMG submission 193584) | Rhizosphere microbial communities from Carex aquatilis grown in University of Washington, Seatle, WA, United States - 4-12-22 metaG | ecosystem: Host-associated > Plants > Roots > Rhizosphere >...
CCTCAAGCTTCAATATATCTCTAACAATGGTCACAACACCTTCGTAATTGTGTTTTACCGTCTCTTCCTCTTTGAGGGTCTCTATTTGCTTGAAAAGTTCATTCATCCGTTTTAGGAATTTTTTTGAATCTTCTGTAAGTGAATCTATCTCTTTTCCCGTGACGACCTTCTTATCCCCATGCTCTATATCTTTTCGTATCTTCAATACCTTTTCGAGTATTATAACATATTCATCCTCAAGCATCTTCTCCTTCTTTACAAATATCTCTCTGAGTACGTCTGGTGTCTCTTTAGGAGTTGGTGGAGGAAGTCCATAAAGCATTATTGCCGCTTGAGTTGGCGTGAGAGTAGCCCAGAAATAATCTTCTGTAGCCATCTCTGTCAACTTATAGCTGACACGCTCTAATATTTGATCTCCAGAATGCATGAACATATCGATTGATTCAGGACTAGGTTTTATGCGTCCCATCTGTAGTAACTGTTTCCATGGCATGAATATCCCACGATCATAAAACGGAACTCCATCTCTAAGGAAAGTGAATATCACTGGATTTGCCTCTTTTACAGAATCCCAGAAATCAGTCAAGATATAGACCTGTATATTTATCTTGTTCTCAATCCCAGTCATTTTACCAGCATCAATACCCATACCTATGATTATAGCCCTAAGTTTGTCCTTTAGCTCAGCCCGCGTCATCTTCTTTACATCAGTATCATCGATAACTATGAACACATCAATATCCGATTTCGGCGTTGCACGACCCTGAACAAGCGAACCAGCAAGAACATAGCTCACAATATACTTCTCGAACTTCTTCAAAACCATATTCTTATGGACCTCTGAGATCTTTATCGCAGCCATCATACCCTTATCGTATATAGGCATCGACATCGCAATCGCCTGAAGATAATCGTATTTTCCATCATAACATGATTGCCATAGCTCCGTAAGAAGTAACGTCTCAATAACTAGTTTCTCATCAATATCCTTAGCCATTGATTGTATTATGGTTGACAATTTATCCTTCAATTCCTCTTTCGACATCTTCGTGCTGTCAGAATCATCAACAAGAGCCAAAATATATATCTTATTTTTATCTACAGGCGTCTCCTTGCCAGTCTCTAGGTCAACCTCAGGTTTTGGCGGAGGCATCAAACATATCCCCAAAACGTAATCAGAGAATTTATCAAGAACTTTTTTCTGAAACCTGTCAAGCTTATCCTTCATCTCTAAGAACTTCTTTTTTGCCTCTTCAGGCATATCCGCAGGAAGCTGACTATCTATCCCCTGTGCTTGAACAGGAAAATAATCTCTGGAATACTCCTTTTTATCGTCACTATGCTTCTTATCGTACCTCTTCTTGACCATGTAATCACCAACAACAATTCATGAATAACGATAATAAAGAAGAATTATTTATAAAGGTAGCGAAATCTCAAAAAGAGAGATAAATCCACTACGTTCATGATTTAATTTTAGAAAAGCGAAATATTTAAATAACTATCAGTCAGGTTACTATTAGCGAATAAATAATTATCAAATAATCACAGGTGGAATCATGGCAGATGATAAGAAAAAAGAAAGTCCTTTCCTTAAACATAAATCATTAGATGACATCTTCGATAACATGGAAAAAGACCAATCGAAGGATCTGGACAGCGCGTTTAAGGCATATGATGAATTCAGTAAAAAGGAGAACGAAAATCATTATTTTAACAATATAATAAATCCAGCAATGGATGAGATGTACAAAGCATTTTCTGAAACTCTAAGAAAGTCTTTCAAGAAGGATACCGATAAAGTAACACAAAAGAGTAAAGAGCTGAAAAAAGCTGCAGTTGCTGGTCTTAGAAAATTCTTTGAAAGAGCCGCGCCAGCCATACTTAAGACTGATGAAATAAAGAATCTTAAAGATGAAGAGAAACTCTACGAAATATTAGTTGCGCATTACGACAGGATTACCGGCAGGGACATGAGATTAAAAGGAGAAGATAAAGATGCCCCATCAGGACTAATCGATATAATCGAAGCGCTGTCAAAAGATGAGAAAGCAACAGTCGGCCACGCATTAAGAAGAATATATGACAACAAAGGCACTCATGCAATGAAAGCATACGCCAAGATGAACCAATTATTCTTTGGACATCACTTCAACAAGTATGAACACAATCCAACAAAGGTCGGCGCTTACATAAAAGGTCTGATGAAGGACAGAAATTACGGAGTTACAGATCCAGTAAAATTCTGGAAAAATGACCTGCACGACTATGTGAACATTAGAAACGGTATCGTAAAAGGCGAATGGGCAGAGGGCACAAACGCTAAAGAACAATACGGTGTTAACATAAACGAACCCAAGAAGAAGGAGAAGTAGTTCTCTTATTTTTTATTCTATCTTTTTATATTTTTTCGTTAGCTTTAAAAATAGCAATATTCTGATACATGAGGGGTGAGTCAGTATAAATCAGCAACTGATTGATTATATAAAAAAGTACAGTGCTCAAGGCTACAGCATAGACTATATAAGAAAAGTTCTCTTGACAAGTAACATAAAAGAATCTGACATAGATGAAGCCATCAAAAACATAAGCTCGGGCAACAGCAATTCGAGTAATCAGGCGTTGGAACAACAATTAAGAAATTATATACAAGTTCAGGTCCGCAACGGGTACTCTATAGATATTCTACGTAGCACATTGATAGGTCAAGGATTTGATCAGGGAGTGGTCGGAAAAGTTATCAATGACATCAATAATGGCAACGTTAACATAAATGTAAAACACGAAGTTAATTTCTCAAGCAAGACCATAATAGGCATAAGCATTGCAATAATTCTTATCGGGATTGTGATATACGGTGTTTTCAATTTAGGCCTGTTCCAAAATAGCACGCTCTTAGACATCAGCATTAGCACTGATTCATCCGCTTATCTTGCCGGAGATAACATAAACTATCAGATACAGATGACTAACATGGGCAGTCAAAATAGGTTCGATGCGACTGTCAAATATATAATAAGCGATGACGCAAACACAGTTCTTGCAAGAAAAGAAGAGACACTTGCTGTAGAGACTAACACACGCGTCAGCAGGACTATTCAGATACCACAAAATCTTCAGCCAGGAAAATATTATCTTGTAGCAACGGCAGATTATGGAAACAAGCAAGCAAAAAGCAGCATAGAGTTCGAGGTTGTTGCTACAGAGCAAGACAAGACTAACGCTGCAGCATCCCAAAACATTCCTGCAAACAATCAAAATAATCTTCCAGCACAAGGACAGCAAAATAATAATGGCCAAAATACAAATGATAATACCAATCAGCAAGTGGTTGGTGGTACAACGATAACATTTGGACAGGAAATCGATAATATAAAAAGAGAGGCATTGACTAATCCTAATGCAGCAATAAAAGATTGCGATTCAATCGGTGATCAAGAGCACATTGAAATATGCTATTCAACGGTTGCAGAGACAAGCCAAAACACCAATTATTGCGAATACATAAAAGATGATTCAAGAAAGGACAACTGTTACATGTCATTTGTGGTAGCTGGAAATACAGAAGTATGCGACAAGATTACTGATGCTAATAATAAAGATTTCTGTAAACAATTGAATATAGTCCAGCAAATGAATGAATACTATAAAGAAAACAATACAGAGAAGATTTTAGAGTTAAGCAAACAATTTAATCCGGGAGTGTACAATTCGAATCCTCAAGTCCAGACTTATGAATACCATTACAACGATACCGTAACAATACTTGCCGTATCAACAAATAATAACGCGACAAGTAATTCAAGTGGCAATAATACTAATTCTACAACTCCGTAGATAAGAACAATATTATTAGAAATACTTGTGCAACTAACCATCACTCGAATGTAGGTTTAACAATCTTGCTTAGCTGCAATAATTGATCTGATTTATCAACATCATTCACACATAACGGTGGAGGAAGTTGAATGACAGGGATATGCAATGTAGCATTGCTATACAACTGGTTATATGTTATTATATAAGGGTTTTTATCATCTGTAGAATACCCACCCTTTGGCATGCCAGTCAAATCTATATCGTTACTAGGATACTTTTCACATTTATCGCTATCGAATGGATTAAGAGGAGTCAAATCAACGCACTGTTCGGCACATTCTTTCTGGATATACCACGTGTCATTGTTTAGAAGGTTGGCTGTTATGATATATCTTCCAGGAATAAGCTGCATGGATTGTGGACTGTCATTTTTTATAACTAATGTCTGTTCCCACGGAGCATCTATCTCACTTTCTGGAAGCCTAGTAAACGTCAATATTACAATATCAGTGCTGCCAAAAGGCGTTGAATTGCTCAATATCACCTTAGTAGGACTTATCATGCCTGTAGAGTATTTGTCTATCACAACATCTTTATCGACAAGCATATCCATATACACAGAACCAAAATTATAGTTCGTTCCGGGCAATAAACTGAGAGGAAGTCTTTTCGTATGATATCCTGCTTTTGATAACTCAACATATCCATTCAAGCATGAAGATGTGTTGGCGATCAATTCTGACATTCGTGTCAAATTATTGTAGAACGTCTGGCCAAGACTGCATATGGCATAAGTTCCGCATCCATAACTCACATCAACATTCGGCAGCGACCCTTGAGTTTTTGCATCGTAAGTCTTTATATGAATTGAAGAATTCTGTTGATCCCTAGTGCAAAATAGTTTCTGTGCCATATTGACTACTGGCACATCGACGTTTGATTCCCCTGAAATGACGTTTTGCGCGTCAGCAGAAGATAAACCCATACCCTGAAGCGTCCCTGCAACGACGTTAGCGTTAGGAGGAACACCTGTAAACTCGCTTTTTATGAAACTCGGATCCCAATATATCCTATTCATACTAGTATTAAAGTAGTCCTGTATCCGCATATTTTGTTTTAGATTCACTTCTATTGAAAAAAGGAATTCGTAGAATTGACCTGGCTTATATTCGTCACGTATCTCTACTATTACTGGATAAGATACATCATAATAAAAATTATAGTCGTTTATCTTTGATGGAGATGTAAGAGAAGTTCCAGTCTGCGTTTTTGTGAATGGACCTATTATCTCACCATTAGCTGGCTGAACAAGAGTGTGAGCGCCTCCAGGATATATAAAATTTACATCCGTCTTAGGATAAGATACAGATGATGGTATGGTCAAATAGTTGTAAAAATTCTTCTCATACGTATCAAGTATTCCTGAAGATATTATCTTATAATTTTGTGTATTATTCAACTGCATCAGAGGAATAGTTGTCCGAAGAAGTCCATCAAATTTCTTCATAGTTTCAGATTGCGACCAGAAATACAAATCATAACCTGAAGTCCTCCCAAAAATTGGCGGTAGAAGTTTAGAATCAAGTCCAGAATATGAATATATCAAATATAAAGTCATCCTCTCCAGAAAACCGTTAGAGTATTCTGTCTGAGTTATATTCAATGCCAAATCATAATATTTTTTCAATGGTATATCAACAATGGAGTAATAATCCTTGAGCGTCGAAGTTTGAGATCGGTAAGTAATCGTTAATGGATAATATATTTGGACAGCCACATCAGAATCCCTAATATGTGAAGATACATACAAGTCATCAGTCGGAACTATAGAATATCCCCTAGCCGTAAAATCAGAAAAATTATTGAGACACTCAAGACCCTTAGATGCGGCATAGGCATTTATCTGAAATTCAATATCTTGAATGAATGGAGTATTGGATTTTTCTACGCAATTAGAGCAACTACCTGACGGATCATCATAATACCAGTAAGGTATCGCCGTACTGAAACTGTTTGAGCCAGAATTCAAAGTTGTGAAGTCACGATCCTCAGGAGAAGCAGCGTCTACAGAAAATTGTCTGCCAGATAAGGCCTGATTTGATGGATCTATATACCCTCCATGCTGTCCAAGGAGTACTACAGCCTCTTTAGCAGAGTTTCCTACGCAATCTTCTACGAAAACTTGAATAGGTTTTACGTCATCTCCTGCAGGTGTTCTTTGCAAAGAGAGGGTTGTAGTCTTGACCTTGTTGAACATGTATATTCCTATACCTGCAATTATTAATATTACGAGAGCTAGTACGATAAAAATAGTTACCTGACCTCTCTTCATCAAACACCTCTTTTTAATAATTCTCTGAAAATATAGAGTTTCATTAACACAGCCAGTAATACAGTTATCAAAAATATTATCAAAATAGCCCAATATTGAAATATTACAATAGCAAGCGATGATAGTACACTATAACCAATCAGCATCAATATAAAAAATGCCACATTCTTAAGTCCTAATAGCGATATAATATTTCTGAATATAGATTTCCACGTGGATAGATAACTCTTTTCCTTTGAAGTAACTTGCACGACACATATCAAATACCAATAGAGTACACACAATACAAATGATAATATCATAAGTATAGGCAGGCTATTGATTTGAGTGAGTATTATAAGTCCAAGCGATGCAAATATTACTGAAATCAGAAGGTATTGTAACCAAAGGTACAACAAATTTATCTTCGAAGCTCGTTCAGTAAACGAATTTACCTTCCACAAATCCATGACAGAACTTACCGTTACATAAATTAAGAATCCAAGTAGAAGTATAAATATTTCGTTCATAATAAAAGTATTGAACACAACAGACTTATCATTGAAAGAATGTATCAATCCAATATTCTGAGGATCGGAGCGTATCTGCGACGCTATATTACTCAATGGTTCTATCATCAAAAATTGCCTTACAGAAAGTATATAGATCGGTGTGAGCAGTATTATCAAGAGCAAATAATGTAAAGCCTCAATTAAATAAATCTTCCAAAACTCCTTTGATGTATTTCTCTTATTCCTAACCATAGTTCGCCTTTGATTCATATATAGGTGACTCAAACAATTCGTTCCCGCTAGAATCTTCTATAACAGCATGATCATATGTTAAATTGTAATACTGTGATTCATAACCGGCTGAACCATAAACATATCCGGCCACGAGTCCTTTGGTATCAGGAAAGTATTGTCTTCTTCCAGATTTTCCATCCACAAGATACAGTGAATAATTTGTCGCACCATCAATCGGCTGAACATACCATGCGACAGTATATAGCGTAATATTGTTTATTTTATAGAAATATTTTTCTGCATTGAGTGTTATAGTCATATCATATACGGTTGAGGGATCTTTGCTTACTAGGGTTTGAGGTCCTGGAGGTTGTACATCTGTAGATAGACCATACGCACATGCCTCTACCTCCCAATCATCTACAGGATAAAAAAGTAAGTATACCTGATTATTAACAGTTCCAGTGTTTCCTGGCCAGTAAGACGCCAATGAATCAACCGTCTTCGAGTATATGTTTCCCCACTCCTCGCACCCTACAGAACCGACAGCACATGACGCGGCAGCTAACCTTGAAGCTGCAATTAATATAATCAGTATCACAAATGATTGAAGTAATATTTTATTTTTCAAAATTAAATCCCCTCTATTCCTATACAATAATCCTTCTGCGCTGCAGGATCGCCAGGCCTCTCACTGCCAAAGTATGATTTCCATTTCGACGGACTAAATATAGTCTTTAATTCGTTGTATTGTAGGAAAACACCTAAAGCTCCACATCCTACATCATACCATCCTGAAGCCAAAGTAGTCTTTTCGGCATTTGAAGGAGTGCTTCCAGCATAAGCGTTTTTATAATCACTGCAGATAGCAGTATAACCTAATTGTATTCCAACATTAGTTGCATAAACAAGCCCTGCTTTCAAAAGCCCAGGAATTATTACTGACGTAAATAGATTGTCTGAAAATTTGTATTCTGCACTATCGAGATATAGGCACGTATAGAATGCCTGCCTCTGCTCACAGCCTGTAGTTGGTTGACCAGCCGCAAGCTGCGTTTGCATACAACTCACATACATGCAATCAAGCTGTCTCTCCTTCTGCATATTATACAAGATAGCTGGTGCGCATAGATCATCATAATACCAACTCTTATACGGATTTATTATCCACTTGTTTGAAGATAGATCGCTATAGAATCTTGCATCCCTCTGACTCACACCCTGACCATACTGTGATACAGCTTGAGTTATAGGACTTGGCAAACAATCAGTACCGCCTCCGACGCATTGTCCAGAAACAGTGTTTGTAGCATGACCAGTAATTCCAGAGGACACAACATTACCGTTTATATCGTATACAACGTGTGGTACAACCGTAAGTGCAGATGAAGTTAATGCAGGATTTAATGGTGACGTGCTGACAATCCTTCCAAATCCTACTCCAAGTATCATAGCTTTTTGAACTGTGGATTGCCAAGTATTGCCATTACCAGCCATACTTAATGAAGTTACGCTAACTGTCTGTGCCTGACTGATTGGCACTAATTGGTAAGATCCTGAACTTGTCTGTTTGTAATTATAGTATTCGCCGTTCGTTCCTTGATAGACTGTTCCTCCGTCTTTTGAGAATGTCGTGTCCTGGCGTTCAAATGTTACTCCATTAAATTGTAGTTCTGAAGGTATACTCTGTATGGATGATAATCCCGGTATCTTAGATAGGGCGGTCGCAGCTAGTGTGTGCTGCGCAGGAAAATATTGTTGCGATAATTGTTGATCAAAATTTGTATACGTTAGCGACCATGTGCCATCGCTTTGTTTGGTATAAGTATAATATTGAGGACTTGTACCACCAAATACATAATCCGGATTAGGCACTAAAGCTATAGTTGAAGATGCAGCTGTTGCGTCTGCAGAATTGTAATAGACCTTATCCGTAGGGCTGTAAGTGTATTTCACACCTGCAACGGCTTCAGTCGTAGATTTTGCTGTAGCGGACGAATCAGCTTGTGAAAGAGCCGAAGATTTTATTGGAAATGATGGAATGTTAGCTGGCAATACAGCTGTTTGATCCGGGTTTGTAACAGTATTACCAGCCTGCTGACTCGTAGATGGTCCTGTAACTCCATAATCTGTCGGGTTAGGCGGAGTAATTTCTCCACTGACCATTCCGTTGTTAATTATCTCATCATACTTGCCGTATTTGCTGTCAAAGGCCGCTTTTTCTTCAGCATAAGAATTATCCCCTGACTGCAATTGTTTAAGGTCAGCCTGATACTGTGGAAGATCTGTCTTGTACTGAGCAAGAAGTTTTAGGTCGGCCTGATAATTAGGGTACATATCGCTAAAACTGCCCAAGGCCTTATCGTATTGCGCCTGTCCGCTACCAACATAATTAACACTTTGTACACTTGTAATCTTACCATTTGAATCTGTCAATGCATTCACAACTTCTCCGCTTGAAGCATCATAGACTACTCTAGAGATTATTTTACCATTGGAATCTCTCTCATAATTTACGAAACTTCCATCAGGGGTCGTAGCCTCTAAAATACGTCCACTTGCATCAGTCGTTGTGGAACTTCCATCTTTGTCATAGCTTGTCGCGAGTATCATATTATCATTATTATCGTATATGGTAGTCTTAGTTATGGACCCACTAGCATCCTTCGTAGATACTGTTGTTGATACCAGATCGCCATTTGCGTCATACTTCTTTTCAGTATGTACATTTCCATCATCAGAGGATTGGACAGTGTTAGCCCTATTCTGACTCACTTGGTTAGACAGTGTTTGAATATCTGTTGCAGTATTTATCAATCCCTGGAATGTATACAATTGGCAGGTATATAGTATGCAACTATATTTTATTATGTAGCCGTAAGGAGAGCCGCTAGTAAATCCTGTAGGCCAGATATAACTTTGGGTAAACGTATCAAAAGCAGTCAAAGGTATCGAAGCCTTCCAAACAGTGTCTCCAACTCCTGGAAGTATCGCTTCAACAACTAGAGCCACACCATATAATACCGTCTTCAACGCTTGAAGCAATCCATTAATTTTTACTATAGTGTCGGCTATATCACATAGTGTACCAAATATATTATCTATGCCCTTATAAGTCTTGATTGAACTTTCTAAATCATTTATGTGATTCTTCTCAGCAATTATTTTATCACTAGCCGCTTTATCCGCAGTCCCAAGAGGTTGAGAGAAGGTGCTTATATTAAATGATATCTGCTCTTTCTCTGGTTGGGTGAACACGTAACTTCCTTGACGTATCTGCGCTGAAAGCGTGCAATTAACACCAAGCGAACTCTGTACATATCCTGGAACTCCGCCAATGTCTAACACTAATGTCGGTTGATCAGAGTTTATCACATAACCAGTGCTTTGTATCATATTCTGGCCATCGTCGCTCACAGCCGTGCATCTATCGACACTCCAATCATATATCTGTGCCCTTCCATTTGTCGTAACCTGAAGAGGTATGAACGTTCTTATAGCCTTTATAGACATAGTCCGTTCATCAAGCATAAGATTACTAGGATCAGCGCTTATCTGACTTATCACGTTAGGTACAGAATTACTGTTCGCTTGACATACCTCAAAGTTATAATCCATTGAAAGCGTATTTCCAGCAAGATCACTTATTGTCACAGGAACAGTATGACTTGGAACGTATGTCGAAACAAAATCTTTCAATGTTAAACTACATTCCCAATCATCACCAGATTGTCTTTCGCAATCTCCTGTCTGATTATCATCAGTAGAGAAAGTGGAACTATTGACATACATACGCAGCGATGGAGATTCAGACTCGTGAACAGATACATTTAACGTCATATCATCTCCCGTGACAGGACATTTTGTAT
>Ga0265322_10000871_pt1 | contig 10704 bp, 12 predicted proteins | sample 41222metaG_FD_193584 | JGI IMG/M metagenome (GOLD analysis project Ga0265322, IMG submission 193584) | Rhizosphere microbial communities from Carex aquatilis grown in University of Washington, Seatle, WA, United States - 4-12-22 metaG | ecosystem: Host-associated > Plants > Roots > Rhizosphere...
CAGGTGTGATAGGTTTAGGTGTTGTAGCAGCACCAGCCGCTTTTACTTGCGCTTGTAAGTCATATGCCTTATTCTTAGCTTTATGCGCAGCAACGTCAGCTTGAGAGTTTGCCCAATAAGGTAGTTTGCCCTTGCTGATTGCCTCTAAGGACTTGATTAGCTCGTCGGCAACTTCGTGAGTACTAGTGATAGGTTTGTTAAAGTAGCGTTTGCTAATAGTACCCTTAACTAAGTCTTGTACTAAACCCTTATCTTCTAAACTTTTAGTTAGAGACTCTATCATGGCTAGTGGGACATCCCCGTTAAGGACTACTTCGACTTCATTCTCACTGATCTGATTAACTTTAATCTTACTCATATTCTTCACCCTCATCCTCAGACTTCTTTAACGGTTTCTTAACTGGATTTTTAGCATCTTTAAGTTTCTGTTGGTGCTTAATCCCGCCAATCTCATCCTTTTGCTTACCCTGTAACTTAATCTGTGCTTCCATCTGCTTAAGTTTAAGCTCATGTTCTTTCTTTTTAAACTCCAACTCAAGCTTCATCTCTTGCTTCTTCATCTCGAGCTCAAGTTTCTTTTTCTCAACCTCAATCTGCTTAAGCTCTTGATTTACCTTCTTGTCACCTTCGGCATCTGGAATTTGAGCCTCTGCTTGTTTTAACTCGATCTCAGCGAGCTTCTTGCGGTGCTCTTTCTCGAAAGCTGAGTCAGGAGCGGAGTCTTGAGCTTGTTTAAACTCATGATCCAATATTCTTTGTTTATGGTTTCTCTCCATAGCAGGGTCAGTAGAGGCTTTTGTATTTTCGTATTCCAATTCTGACATCTTACGCTTATGTTCTAATTCAGCTTTTGAACTCTCTTCCAACTGTTTTCGCTTGATATCACCCATTGACTTTTCATTGTTAACATCTATCTCTGACATAGCACGAGTAGCGTCGGCTTTAGCTTCGCCAGATTCGTCCACTTCAGGAGAATGATGTCCGTGAACTACATAAGCAATCTCAGGCTCAGAATAGCCTTCTTCACGCAGTAGTTGCCTTAGTTGTTCCTCTTTTGCAGAGTGATCTTCATCATCACCCTCTTCACCTTGTTGCTCCTCTTCGCTACCACTGTCACCTTCTTCAAGAGGTTGGGTAGAATTTTCATCATCTTCAGGGGGCGGTGATTCGTCACCGTCAGAATTACCAGGCACATCGGAGTCTTCTTGAGGCTCTTCACCTTCTTGAGGTTCTTGCTGTTCGCCTTGAGCATCCTCAGGGTTTTCTGGTTGCTCTTGCCCTTCTTGCGGCGGTTGTTGCTGTTGTTGCTCTTCTTCTGCTTTATCATCTTTCAATGCTTCCTCGACATCCATTATGGCTGACGAGTTATCTAGAGCTTTCTTTAGCTTCTTCCAACGTTCAACTACTTCTGAGTCTTTTTTGTTAACTGTTGCCATCACTCGTTTGCCATACTCTTTCTGCTTAGCTTCAGAGGTAGCTTTAGGTGCAACAGTATCGTAATTCAATACTGGATCTTTAGGGTTGATAGATGGGTCTACAACCACTTTTGCTTTCTTTTTAGGCTCTTTCTTTAAAGGTTCAATGCCAGGCACTATTTCAGTTTTGCCATCTGGTGTAGTTTCTTTAAAGTCTTTTTTAAGTTTACTCATATTTTATCGCCCTTTTTAAGATTATCTATAGCCCACAACGGTTGAAGGTTGGTATAGTGGCAAGCGTCTAAGAACTGTTTCCTATCAGATAGGTCAAAACTAGCTAATGGCTTGATATGATCTATATGCCAACCTTTACGACCATGGTTGTCCCAAGTCATATATTCATGCTTACCTCTAGGATTTCTAGTAAATTGAAGCTGTAAGTGAATCTTTAGTTTAGCTATAGAACAACCTAGATCTTCTACTGCCGAACCAACCTTTAAAAACCCTTTACATGCTTTATTAATTCTAGTGCGAAGTTTTATAATGATCTTAAAATTTGGATCTATCTTACATCGCTCTCTAACATATTTAACTTGATATTCATTTCGCCAATTTGGATTTAATTCGTTGAAACGCTTATTCTTAGCTATAACCATATCTTTATTAGCAGCAGTCCAATTAACTTGATTCTCTTTTTCTTTTTCAATATTATCAAGGTAATACTGCTTACGATACTCAGAAAAGCATGTTTTACAGTAAGAAGAAAATTGATTAACTCTTCCGCTTTTAGGAAAGAAGTCATCCGTACTCTTTGTTTCTCCGCACTTAATACATTTTTTATCCATTCTATAATTATACCTTTAATAATTAAGCACTTAATGTTATAAAAAGTCGCTTAAGAAGCGCTTCTGATAGTAACCTCTAGCCACATCAGTCTGCTTTTCAATTAACTTTTCTAAATCTTCAAGTCGCTGCTTAAAATAAGCCGGACCGAGTGAACTTGAACTTTGTGAAGTTCCATCAATGCCGATACTTACAGAATTATTTGGAAACAATAATGGCCCCATAATTGATAGCACTTTGTAAGCTGCCATACTCTCTATCAAGCTAACCAACATAGCTGGCACTCTATCCCGCTTAAAACCGGAGCGATACTCGATCAATATTGCCCCTGGCCAACTTGATAATGCTTGACTGTTAAACGCGTGAAACCCCATACCACTGTAAACACTCACTATTAGCCCTGATATACTTACGCCTTGAGCCGGCACTAATTGTATAGTTCCTTCCTGTGGCTGTATATGTATGAACTCCAACGGTATGTCAACTAGTGGCGGAGTTGCTGGCCCTGTTAAGCCATTGTTAAAGGTGAGTTGAAACTTACTGACATCTAATATTGGACTCTGGTTAGTTTTGAAGTAGCCGAAGGACCAGAACATCTGATGGCGCGAATAGTCATGTCGTTCTCTAAAAGTGACAGGAGTAATGTAGAGTGTTAAGTCATGCTCTAGCTGAGAGATGGCCTCTTGTATATACTGGTTTAAAGTGTCATCAGGCATCTCTTGATTAGTTAATGATGAGCGCAATGGTATACCAAACAGAGAAGTCTCTCTTAGTTTCTTAGCATCTGGTAGCGGTAAATACCGCATTGTCTCGTTATCTTGGTGTTTTGCTTGATACGGAAAAGACTCTTGGCTCTGAGTGCGAGCTATGCCTTGTGGCTGAATACCGTAAACATTGCCGTCATACCCGTCATAAGGTGAGACACCATCATCTTCAAAAGGGTTGTCTCCATTGTTACTCATTTTCTTCTCCCTCTGTTTCTGGTGTTGGAATACTTATAGGTTGTGAAATTGGCTTAGGTTTAGCTTCTGTGCCAGTGCGTCTTACAGCATGAGCGGCTCTTGCTGTATTAGTTCGTTTAAGTCGATCAGCTATATCTGCTGCCATTGGGTGACCGCTTTCTTTTATCTTATCTGTTAGGTCATTGCCTTTTGGAGCACCTGGAACTCTTGCTGCCATAAACTTCTTCTGAGCTTGTCTCACTTCGGTTGGTATCTGATCCATATTCTTTAAAGCTTGCTTTTGAAGTCCAACTATCTTCTTACCAGCGTGCGTCGCAAAACTAGCCTTGCTTGGATGATCATGGTCATAGTCATTTACGCTTTGTATCAAGCCATGTAAACCAGCCTCATCCATAACACTTGGACCTACATCGCCTAGATGCTTAGGATCTAAGCCCATCTGGTTCATAGCGCGCTTTCCACTCATCTGTATAAGCGGATAGTGATGCTCGAAGAACTGATTAAACTTAGGATCTTGAGCAGCATTAGGGCCTAAGATACGAGTAATGTCGCGCTTAGAACCTTCGTCGTAATTGCCAGTCTCATCAAAATTAGCAACCTTTTTCTTCTTGTCGTAATCTTTAGCAAACTGCTTCATAAAGTCTTGGTTGCCCATAGCGAATGTAGCGGCAGGGTCTTGACTAATGTTCCCCTCAGTACCCTCATCGCCTTTAGCTCCACCAATATGCTGTAGAGCCTCTTCAGAGGACATTCCAGTACCTGGACTCGCTCCACCGTCTATGATGTGTTTAATCTGTGCTTGCTTATTTTCAGCGGCAGCATCTTGGCCTTTTAAACCTGCTTTGTGAGCTTCATCGTGGGCTTTCATCGCTGTCGCCATGTGATCTGGATTTTTAGCTTTCCACTCTTTCTCAAAATTATCATCCATGTCCATCTGTTCTACTGGATCTGCGTTCTGATATTTCGGAGAGGATGCTAGTGCTTTGTAAGCAGCTTTCCTATCGTTATGGTGCTTATTTCTAGCTTCGATGATGTTGCCTTGATGGGCTAATTCTGGGTTCTTAACAGGGTCAGCACGAAGTTTTTGAACTTCGCGAGCTCGTTGTTCCCATGGTCTAGTGTAAGTTCGTAGCTGCTGAATCTCTTCTTTAGTAGGTTGACGAAAGCGACTAGTCTGCCCTTCCTCTTTTTGAGGAGTAGGTTGCTTAGCACTTGTAGGCGCTGCTTCAGCTATATGCGCTTCATCTTCATCTTGAGGTGTTGCTGCCGGTGCTTCTTCATCTTGTTTATACTCTGGATCATTCTCTTTAAGCCAACTTTCAGCACCATCTTCAGAGTTATCAGGATCAAACTCGTTGAGATCTTTCAACTCATCCTCACCTTCATCTTCGTTAGGGTCGTGTTCATCAGAGAGCTTTTGTCGTGCCTTTAATAGAAGTTCTTTTAGTTGATTTAAGGTGTCTAACTTATTCATTATTTACCACCTTTAAAAATTGCCTGTAGATGTGGTGGGAGCTTAGAGTGGTCAATCTTAGCCGACGGTGTTGATTGCTCAGCAGGTTGCTCAGTCTCAGTTACAGGTGTAGCAGCGGGGGCAAGCGAAGCAGTGTCACGAGCTACATGACTAGGTTGTTCTAATAAGGGCACACCAGTGTAATGATGCTCAGGTTTAGTCTTCCCTCTGAGTTTAAAAGCCTCAGGATCCTTAGCATGTGCTTCTTTAAAGTTGTTAACATATTGCTTATGGTGTTCACCTTCATTCCAACTATCCATAGCGTTAGCAAATTGCTGTATCTTCTCTGGAGAGAAGTCATCTTGCTTCATATCAGCAACAGAGTGAATAGGGTGTGTATCAAAAGGATGTGGGGTGAAAGACTCTTTAGCACCTGGATCACTTACATGTAGATATGCTTCGTTGGCATCGATCTTAGCTGGATTACCTAATTGAGTCTCTTCGAATGGGTATCCGCTAGAATGTTTAGAGTTTTTTTGATCTGGATGTCCACCATGTGGTGCCATCTCCAGGTAACGATAGTCAGGGACACCGCGCTCGTTCTTATTGCGGTCTGTATTTTTAGGTCTTCTACCTAAACCTTTAGTGCCCTCTTTAAGTTTACCATTTTCGCCTCTTTGCGTGGTCGTATAATTCGCCTCCCAAGGTTCCATAGGAGTGTAGTCAAAACCAAGTTGGCCGCCGGAGTGGGCAGAAGCTTTAGCAGCAAGATGTAGCAATGGCACAATTTTCTCTAAATGCTGATCAGCGGCTTTACGATTTCCATTTTTTAATGCTGCTTTATGGTGCGAAACATGGTGACTTAATGCGTCTCTCAGCATATCAACATCTTTATTTTTAAGTTGACTAGCCCAAGAAGTTACACCAGCGTTGGCAAACCTACCCATCGAAGCATGCGGACGTGCCATTTTCTCTAACGATTCTAACACTTTATCAGCAAGTTTCTCGTCATCAATATAGGAGATTAATGTAGATAGGGTTGGATTATCTGTGGCTTTCTTAAGTAGAAGCTCCTTGAAGGATTCAATACTCATAAAATCACCTCAATTAGTTGCCACCATAAGGATTTTTAGTATTGTCTCTGGCCACTTGAACCCAAGCATTGGCTCCAGCAATCACTACTGTGACTACACTGCCAAGTCTTTGAGGAGGTAAACTACCAGGAGGATAATTTAGATTAGGTGATCCTTGTGGCAAACCGCTCCCGCCGTTGAACTTTTCGATTTCGCCAACACCCATAGTCATAGCGAGCGTACCATCTATTGTCACTGTAGTGCCGGCAGAAGCTCGCACTCTAAATGTTTGATATGGTTGTATAGTGAAGGTGCCTTGTGCTCCAGATAGCACTTCCTGCCAAATTTGTCCACTCTCTGAATGTCGTAGGGCCTGGGTGGCCAAGTTCGCGCTTCTCATTGTTTATTCTCCCATTTGTCTGATTTTAAAAAATTATCTTTTGCCCATAAGGGCTGAATATTTATATAATTACAAGCTATAAGCAGCTGTTCTCTATCTGATAAGCAAAAACTAGACAATGGCCTTATATGATCCATATGCCACTCTCCGTAATTATCCCAAGTCATGCCGGGCTGGAACAGAGATTCCAAATACTCTTTAAAATCTTTAATAGAGCAACCTAAATCACTTACGGCAGAACCTGTTTTATAACCTCTACTAACGGCATCAATAAGTCTAGTTCGCAAGCGCTTTGATAATTTATATTCAATATCGCTTGCGTAACGCTCTCTAGATATTTTATTTAAGTATTCTTTGTTTTCAGATCGATATTGTTTTTGATACAATTTAAGCTCTTCAACATGAGAATTACGGTAATCTTTACTTTTTTGTAACGCATAAGATGTATTTTTAAGATACCAATCTTGGTTTTTCTTAGCTTTTCTGTCTTTATTCAATATATCCCGAGACTTATGACACTCTTTACAATGAGACGTACGACCATCTTTAACATTGCTGCGTTTAGAAAAGCTATCTAATGATTTAGAAATGCCACATTTTGTACACGTTTTCATGTACCTATTATACTATAATCCCGACTCAAATTTTCAGGTTTTCTTAAAAAGCTCAAAAAGCGATCTTTTTAGTCTATTTTTAGGAGTAATTCCAAGTGGTTCGAACATCTTCTCATACTTTAACACTTCATCCCATGCTTCTGTTTCAGAGGTCCATTTATAATGCTCATTAGCTTCTATCTCTATAAACCTTTCTAGTTCATTTAGGTTCTTATCATAGACCACATAATATACTAATACGACTTTCTCTAAGAAGGCTATCTTACAAGTCTTGAAGATGCTGAAGTTAAGTTTATAGCCAAGCAACTCCGCGAAGGCGGCAACAGACTTTGAGCCCTTGCTATCTGTCTTAATGTTGACTTCTATGCGATTATTATTATTACTATCTGTCGTCTTTCGTTTTATAGTGAGTTCACCCATGTTGTCATGGTAGCGATACCTGATAAACTCATCACTCTCGTTAACAAAATAATCGTCATAAGAAGAAACCATAACCCACTCAGGAGAGAGTGGCTCTACTAACTTATCAAAAGCGTCCATAGCAATAGAATTGGCATAATATTTTAATTCCAACTCTTTATGCTCCATATTATCGCACCGTTCCAACTTTTAAACTATCTTTCTTCTCTTGTGATAGTAAGTTTTCTCTATCTCGCACTTCTGCTCCGCAACTTTTACATTTATGTTTTTGAAACTTACCAACACTAGTGTAATAGTAACCGTTTTTCTTAAATTCGTGACCGCCACATTTACATACGTGCTCAGCAGAGTCACTATATAGATTGAAGTTGATACTGCTATCCCAAGGTATAAGTTTGGTGTAAAGCTCTTCTAGTGAGAGAACGTCATTACGATTATAAAGTTCCATTTCATTCCAAGCATCTAAATTGCCAGCTAGACACTCTTTCCATAAAGCAAATCCTGCAAACTTCTCATGTTTTAATTTTTTGTGTACAACACATAACTTATCTGACATGTATTCCAACCCGTTAGAGGTAAAACCAAAATGTCTCTTAGCAATCAATTTAGTATCGATGTGTTTATAGCTGCTAGTAGGTTGAAAACCATTTAGAATAAAGCGAGCATTAAGTTTCTTTTGATCAAAAGATTTTCCATTTTGCGTAATCACGATATCTGCCATATCTAATAAGTTCCAAATAACTTGTAACAATGCTTTATCATCTTCTATATTTTTAGAAGCTCGTTGATCCATATACATAACTTCATTATCGGGGGCACCTAACCATTTGGCAGACCACGAAAGCACATGCCAGTCAGAGTGAATCTGATTAACTCCAAGAGTTTGGTCCCACAACTGCCAAAAATATCCGAGCAGTGGTGCTGTCTCGATGTCATAGATAAGTGTCTTAGGGCCAGTAGCAGGTGGTGCGAATATTTTAAAACCTGCTTTCTTAACTGTTTTAATCTTCTTAGCTTTAACCATTAAACAACCTCTAATCTTTTGATAATTTCATTGTGAACTTCATTTATTGATTTTCCGTCTATCTCTATTATACAGGATGTAAATAGTTTAGAGTGCTTAAACATGTTCTCTCCAACAGATTCTAAGAAAGAAACCCCTTTAGATTCCATGGCATCACCTGTGGCAAACTCTTGTTTAGCACTCTTAGCTCTAGACAAACCGTCACCAACGTTACCTGTGAGGTAGATAACCTTGTCATAGATGTGCTCTGCAACAGGTAAAAAATCAGGTGGTCTAATGGCAGCATCTACGTTACGAGTGGCCATATCTTTAAGAAACGCAAAATCGTTGCCACAGGCTTCTCCGTAGGCATAGCCAGAAAGGATACCACGGTCTTGGATGATGTAGTCATATTCGTATAGGGCAGGCATGATAACACGCTCTAGGTGAATAGATCTGATGGCCTGACTGATGTATTCACGGGATAATCGTGTCATCTGGGCATCATATTGATTATCTAGCATGATCCCTCGCAATACCATTGTAAGGGGAGAATGAGAAGTGCCTGGCTCTTTCGTCGCTAAAACTTTAAACCCTTTAGATCGTAGGTGGTTTACAAGAAGATCAGTTTGAGTCGATTTCCCCACACCCTCAGTTCCGCAGAAACAAAAATATTTTGCTTTATTTTTCATATATTGTTTTTATACTATATACAATATCGGTGTAGTTTTCTTTAAAGCTTTTTAGGTTTTATAGGTGGCACAGGCATAGCGGCTTTCTCTTCAGCCGTGAATACCTTTACGGGTCCGCTTAGTTTTTTAGTTTTGCTTGCTAACTTGGCGGCAGATTGTTTAGCAGAGAGTTGACCAGGTTTAGTTGAGTAAGCCCTTACAGCGGTATTTGGACCTTCGCCTACAACTTCGCCTGTACGAGATGCTTTTCTCTTAAGATTATCTGTAGCGTTATATTGACTTCCACCTTTAAACTTTCCGTAGTTAGATTTATTAACCTCTTCATTTATAGTTTTCAATAAGGAGTTAAGTTTTGCTAAACTCTTCACTACAGGTGTTATAGGTGCCGCTGCTGGTGGAGCAACAATATCCTTAACATGAGCATAGTCTGGGTGTTTGTCATTCATAACTTCGTTGTGGAAATTATGTGTAGCTTCGCGATGCTCAGGTGGCAAACCAGCCCAATGGTTAGGAGATAATCCGTAGTGTAGATAGGCAGGATTGTAGTCTTGGATATCTTTTGGCAACTCCTCTTTAGGGATAGCCTTCATTATGCTATAAGCATCACCAACACTACCATTAGTATGATGGTCGTGTACTTGATCTAGTAAGTTTTTAACATCTGATCTGTTCTTATTAGCTTTGCTAGCGGCCATGATAGCAGGTGACATCGCCTTGTTTTGATTCGTGGAGTCGGCTAGTTGCTCTTGTCCACTTTTAGGTTTGACATCGGGATTGAAGTGGCGGGCAACTTCTCTCTCTAGTTCTTGTTGGGTATACTCTGAACCAGGGAGGTTTTTCTCTCTTTCAGAACCCATCTTCCTTCTTATCCTATTAGCTTCTTTTGCCTTATTCTGTGCTGCTACAATATCTAAGTTTTGTTGTATTCTTTTCTGATTTAGGTTGCTTGTGGTAGTATTTGCTATACTTTTAGCTTCAGCAAACTTGTCATTTTTAAGAGGAGATGCTAGTTTGGCCACAGCAGCATTCTTTTTAGCTGCGGCGGCATCTTTTCTAACTTGGTTCTGGCTAGCATTATCGGTGTTAAGTACGTCCCAAGCGGCCTTCTTCTGTGCTGGCGAAGAGTTAGGGTCTTTGTAGATCCCAATCTGCTTCTTGATACGGTCAAAGAGAGCAGTTTTAGCAAAATCTTCATTTTTTAACAGGTTTTCAAACTCTTTAAGCATAGGGCCATTATATCAGGGATGAGCTTTAGTAGATGTTCTAATGTGTACCTGTAGAGCATCATTAAGGTCTTGTAAGTGAATGTCACCCAAAACTGCGCGATACATCTGCGTATCCAATCTTGATACACTCTCTATACATATATCTGGAACAACATCTAAATCATGTAGTAGCATAAGTAGGCTAATTTTAAGCAACTTTTCAGTCTCTTGTGCTCTCTTACTTTTCTTTTTGGCCATGGTTTATCCTTTCTTTTTAATTACTATAACTTGTTCATCAGAATTTGATATATGTGATAGGTTTTTTATAGACTTCACTACATGTTCTTTATATCGGTTTGTATCTTTTACTATAAAAATAAACACTTTACAGTTAAACTTCTGTAAGCATAAATCTATATAATGATCTTCATCTTGCGAAGACTGACCGTCAAACCATATCTCAGTATTGCCATAAGGAGGGCAGGTTATTAGGGCGTAGTATTCGTTAATATCGTAGAGATCTTCTATCGAGGAGATAGAAAGGGTTACATTTTTAAGTTTTAAAAAATCAACTATTTGTGTCGCCTCTTTAATAGTTTCTTCTCTTATATCTGAGCCAGTATA
>Ga0265322_10000872_pt1 | contig 10702 bp, 13 predicted proteins | sample 41222metaG_FD_193584 | JGI IMG/M metagenome (GOLD analysis project Ga0265322, IMG submission 193584) | Rhizosphere microbial communities from Carex aquatilis grown in University of Washington, Seatle, WA, United States - 4-12-22 metaG | ecosystem: Host-associated > Plants > Roots > Rhizosphere...
GATGCCGTCTACTGCAACGGTAGCTGTCAATCGGAACACTTTGTGCATCACGAGGCAGAGTGCATTGGGAAACGTGCGTCTCGCAGCAAGCAGGCGGCAAAGCGTGCCAAAGTGATGAAAGAGTTTCACAAGAGAAAATTGCATTCAGGCTCAAAGAATGGACCAATCGTGACCAACCCAAAGCAGGCGGTAGCAATTGCATACTCTGAAGCGCGTAAAGCGGGACACAAATGAAGAAACAAGAGTGTCTATTTTGTCGAAAGCACACGTTGCCGTGCACGCATTGGTTCACCTTTTACATTGAAAACCCGGGTGGCGGTGCAACCTACTCTGTCTATGCGCCGTCATACACTACGATTGCGCAAGTGAAACGCGCTCACAGTGCGGCAGCAAATGTGACTGTGGACAGCTTTAGGCTAGCCTTTGATGGTACACGTTGCCAAGATCACCAAACACTACAAGAGTGTGGAATTGGGGAAGGTTCAAGGGTGTGTTTTATTATTATGCAATGGGGTGATTGATAGGGTCTCTCATTGATGGAGGTTGAACTCTACTACTACTCAATCATTACATGTATGGTTGCTCTGTCATTTATTGCTCTCTACTACGAGTGACAAATTATGCAATGGAACGTGTCAATCGTACCAAATGAAGTTTTAAGTGTCTTTTCGTTGTACACTACCACTACCGTGTCGTCGTCTAGGCACCATCCTACAACTTGCATCGGCGCAATAAAATTTATTTGATATTCTCTACAGTACACATCAACAATGGGTAAATGTCCCATCTTTAAGCAATCTACAATTCCCCCATTCATTAATTTTTTTTTTAGAAAAAAAGGGTCTCACTTATGAGCAAAAAACCCAAACTATACAACTTTCAGATTGAGGGAACGCAGCGAGCGGTAAAGGCATTGGTATCTGAGCAGATTGAGACTGTTGGTGGATCCTATCGAAAGGGTCACTGTTTCCTACTGCATGATGAGATGGGATTGGGCAAAACGATACAGGCGTTTGAAACGTTAACAGAGCTCATCAAGCAAGGTCATAATGGATCGCTACCAGTGCTCATTGTGGTTCCCTCTTCTTGCATTCACATTTGGTCAAAGAATGAGTATTATTCGCAGGATTTTGATGTAAGGATATTCCTTAAAGAAGGTAAGATAGTGGAAAATAGTCGCTTTGCTTTTAACCCCCCAAGGCGTCTCTACGGCAACAATGTTAAAGCTGACCAATCGGACAATCATTATAACCTCTTACGATACGCTTCGCAACGCTTACAAGTATTACATTAGTGCACAGATTGACCATGGCGGACTATCCAACGATGAGTTGATTCGCTACTGTCGGGTGCACGGTAAATCGATTGAGCGTACCAAATTTTTGCAAGAGGATGCGCTACGTCGAGAGCTTCTCGACATTTCACGTCAAATTAAGCAAAAGCCGGGGAAGAATCATCTAGTATGCCCTGCGTTTATGAAGCAACGCTGGGGACTTGTTATATTTGATGAAGTGCACAAGACTCGCAATACTGCTAGCAATACGACCAAAGCCATTGGATTTATCGATGCGCAATATCGATTGGCGCTTTCGGGTACTCCCATGATGAACAATGGATCAGAGTTGCTAACCATTTGGAAGTTTGCGCTCAATCTATTTGATTTGGATTGGATCAAGATTGCTAATGACCCCGATGGGGAATACTGCAAGCGCATCATTGATACCATATCAATGGGACGTAAAAAGGCCAATATCCCAGAGCTTGCCATGATTTTGCCAGTGCGAAAAAAGGAAAATGAGGAAACAATGATTCCTTGGGCAGATGAAGCTCAAAAGGCACTCTACATTTCAATCAAGAATGATTCAATCCATGTATTGGCGCAAGTTGAAGCTATGAAAAAGGATCCATTTGAAAGTGGCCAAGATTTTCAACGCCGCCGCCTATCAATGCAGCAGACATTTATGAGCAAGATGCAAATGTTGCGCCAAATTTGTCTATGCAAAGAGTTGCCCTATCTTATGAAACATCAAGTGTTTCCACCGCAGACTGTGGCAGTGTGGAATTCTGCCATTCATCGTAGCTTTTCTCGTTGGAATCGCGATCAAATCTTTTCTCTTCTACTCGTGCTGCGTCGTTTAAATTTACTTCTCTATCAATCTATGCGTAGGCGCATAGTGACAACGTTCATGGCAGAAGAATCTCAAATGATTCAACCGTCTCCAAAAATGATTTACATTTATCGGCAAATGCAAATGATGGAACCAACCGATAAGATGATTGTATTTTCAACATTTAAAGTATTTCTAGAGCGCGTCATGACCCCATGGTTGGATCAGATTGGAATTCAATCTGTCCTCTTTTGTGGTGGATCGCGCCCAAAGCAACAGCGTGTACTAGATGATTTTCGAAAGAATCAGTCCATCAAGGTCATGCTGATTGTCAAATCTGCTGGTAGTGAAGGTTTGAATATGCAGTTTGATGCAAATAGATGTATCATTGCAGACCCACATTTCAATATGGCATTGGATGAACAGGCTGCTCAGCGAATTGACCGAATTGGCCAAACCAAGGAAGTCATTGTGCGCAAGCTATACATGGAGGGGTCTATTGACGAGGCAATGCGCATTATGCAACATGAGAAGCAAGTGAACGTGAATGCATGGACTGGGGACGGAGTGCGCACGATGCAGACGCATGGACTGTTTTTGAGTAAAAGAGATACGGTTCAATGATTTTTCAAAAAAAAATGAAGAGTGTTTCCATTTTTATCATTGATAACACAGTCACCGTTGCAGACGGTGGGTCACACCATTATATCGCTTCCTATTCCGCCTCCTTTAAGTGTATCGACAACAAAGACCCACGATAAATGGTACATGGAGGTTTCTGCCACAACCGCGGCAGTTGCTTTTCATTCGTTTAAATGGATATATCGATTGGACCCCTCATCGATAAAAATGAATCTCACTAGTGGGTGTCTAAATTGTGGGAAATACGGCACCATCCACATTTGCGAGCAGTGCCACGTGGCAGACTACTGTAGCCGAGAGTGCCAGCTTGCACGCCTCAACAATCATGGATGTAAGCCAACAAAGGCATACCTCGATCGTATCAATGATACGCAGTGGAACATCTACTACCGCTACAAGTTTGAACAGGATTTCAATGGGAAGACACGTGTTCTACGAAAAGATAGACTAGTGTACAAGTTTTGCAAAACAGAAGCAGAATACTTGGAGACTATTGTCTTTTACGAAGCACACCAAGAGTACGGCATTGTACCAGTGATTTTTACAACGATTGACAATGCGTGGCTAATTGTGACGCACCTAGTCGAGGGATTTACTCTCTTGGGTGAATCGTTTAAGCGATCGCCCACAGTACCCACTTACTGCAAGGAGAAGCTGCAGTATGCCCTCATTATGGCATTGGCCAAGTTTAAGAGCAACTCTTTTGGTCTTGACAGCATTGGCAATCTTCAAAATATTGGATACAATGATTGTGGAAAAATTATTTTTTATGAAAATAACGGTAAACAGTATGCGTACGCGTCCAAAAGTCAGATGATTTTTCAATTTTTACAACTATTGAAATTTAGAGAACCACGAGTTTTAGGAACGATTTGGAACGAAGAAACCATAAAGAGATATATCGAATAGAGAAAAAAAAACATGGAGCGACCCTTTAAAAGAAAAGCAGGTGCAATTTATTTTGACGTACATCCAATGGCGTTATGGTGGCACCCCACGAAAAACGGAAACATTATACCTGCTAATGTGGCACGATCTTCAAATACAAATTTTTTTTTTCACCACGATGAATGCGGACATGATTACGAATCAGCTCCTTACTGTATCAAAGAAAATCCTTATTGTCCATATTGCATGGATTCAAGATTTTGTGGTGATCCATTGTGTCAAAAATGTTTCGACCGATCATTTGCATCAGTTGTGTTACAATACTTTATTTGGCACCCAACTTTTAATTTACCAATAAAACCATTTATGGTGGCTAAAGGCTCGAAAAAAAAGTATTATTTTTATCACGAATCATGCAAACATTCATTTGAAAAGACACCATGGGAAATCACTGGAGGAAAAAATAAGTGTGGTTGTCCATATTGTTCAAAAACCAATCATCATTTATGTGGAAACATTGATTGTGATAGTTGTTTTAAACGATCATTAGCATCAGCAAATATGGTTGGTTTAATGTGGCATCCAACAAAAAATGGTGATATTTTACCGCATATGGCTTTTAGAGGTATGAAAAAATATCATTTTAAGTGTAAAAAATGTAACCACGATACGTTTGTTGCCGGTGCATCTGCTGTTAATGCCGTGAGTTGCCAATTTTGTGGAAATGGAAAACATTGTGGTGATAAACTATGCCAAATCTGCAAATGCCACTCTATTCTATCTCTTGAAATGTCAAAATATTTATCGTCGAAAAATGATCCTAATGTGTGGATGTTATCAAGAAGTAGTGCTGTGAAAGTCATATTTGATTGTCCGTATTGTGGATTAGAATATGAATCACAGGTGTACTGCATTTCAGCTGGGCATTGGTGTGGGTGTAGAAAAAAGCAGACTGAAGCTAAACTTTTCAAATTTTTAATATCATTATTATCAGTGACAAGAAATGTAACATATGAATGGTGTAAAAACGAAAAGACTGGTAAATTTTTACCGTTTGATTTTTGTATAGATGGGCGCATTCTTTGCGAATTGGATGGTGGCCACCACTTTAAAGATGTAAATTATTGGAAAAGCAACGTTGGCGAAAGACAAGAACGTGACATTTATAAGATGAAGATGGCGCTTCAAAATAATTTTCGCGTCATTCGGTTGTTTCAAGAAGACGTATGGAATGATAAAAATGAGTGGGATACAAAGCTTAAAATGTTAATTGAGGACAATACGTTGAAACTATCCTTTGTTGCAACAAATAATGTGTTGGTCACAAATACTTATGATTTATTTATGCGAAAATGCGTCGAGTGAGGATATTGAAAATATAAATACCAGAATGGGAGGATAGTGTTCTATGAAAACAATGGTAAGCGTTGTAGCTATCCAAACAAGAGCCAAATGATTTTCCAGTGCTTGCAACTGTTGAAATTTCGCGAGCCGAGAGTGATTGGAAACGTTTGGAACGAAGAAACAATAAAGAGGTATATTGGGTGAATTTTTGTTCCAAAAATTCACAGATGGAGGGTCTCTTAATTTTCAAAGTCAATGGACAAACCATTTCCGTCGATCGGGTCGGCAAAAAGGTACTGCAGGAAGCAGTAGACGAAGCGTTTGCCGCGTCAAAGCTTCAGAATACGCACATTGTGAAAAGCGTTCACGTTGGTCACGTTGGTGCAAAGTGCCTCACCTCTGTTGCGCATACATCTATTGATTCGGTTGACCAGACCAAGCACATTCATTTGGTATTGATGCCAAAGCATTATCTAATCATTGAAGATGAGGAACACTGCTTGGAATCCATCATTATTAACAGCAGTGACCTTTCGCGCCGTTTGTGTCAATTGTGTTCTTCTTCCGATGTGTTTCGCTCTACCGAAAAGCCAATTGGTGCGCTCAAAGTGTTTGCACATATTGGAACACTGCGCATCGACCAGTCGGCTCTCGACGCGCAGTATAATGGCTTTTACTCGGAAATCCTTCGATACTATGACTTGGAAAAGGAGCGAGTTTTTCCAAATGGTATCATTGGAAACTCTATTCGCTTTGAGCATTTGGGATTCTTCTTTATCATGGACACACCCGTCGTGATTCATGGTATCAGAGATACATACATGGGCGGCACCGTCCTTTATTCTAGCTACCATACTAGTATGTTTAGAGGAACGACGTGGTGCGCTACGGTTCAGTACACTCAATTCGTTGATAACAAATTGGGAACCTCGAAACAAAACGTTTCAATTGGCGAGTATGAAGGTCACAAGCCATTTGCCGAGCTAAAGATTGAAGTATTAAGCAAGGAGTACGAGGAAAAGCTGAAACTTCGCGGTGAACAGTTTTTACAGTATACTCAAAAGGATCCACAACACCGGTACTATGATGGTACGTCATTCTACAAGTATGGCTATTGTTCATTGGATAAGACACATGTAAAGGGAAGAGTAATGATTGATCCCATTGGTTTTAATGAGAATAATGCAAATTATACAGTTTATCGTAGTCACGAAACAGATTCGAAAAGCGTTGCGCTTTGGACATGTTGGCCAACGCTTCCAGCCTTTTGTTTGACTTCCATGACGTGGGGAGAAGTACATGTTGATCTTCTGAAAGATATTGCATTTAACGAGCAGGCGTTTGATCGTTTGGTCATTGAAGAGGATCAAAAGCAGCTCATTCGTGCCATTGTTGAAAATCCTTTTCAATATCAAGATTTGGTGGAAGGCAAAAGCATGGGATCCATCTTCCTATTGCACGGCCCACCCGGTGTTGGAAAGACATCATCGGCAGAAGCAGTGGCTGAAGTACTCAAGCGACCATTATACAAATTTACAAGCGGTCAATTGGGTGTTACCCCTACCGAATTGCACAACAATCTAAATACCAACTTGAAGCTAGCGCAACGATGGCACGCAGTTGTTCTCATTGACGAAGTTGATATTTACTTGGAGCGTAGATCCGATAATGACATTGTTCGTAACGCCATGGTTGGAATCTTTCTCAATCTGCTCGAATACTATCAGGGAACACTCTTTCTGACCACTAATCGAGTCAAGTGCTTTGATGAGGCATTTCAGAGCAGAATCAGCATTGCTCTTCACTATGAAGAATTTGACAAGGAGCGGCGTAGCCAAGTGTGGAAAAAGCATCTCCACTATGCCAAATTGGACCATTTGCTCGTAGACTGCGACCTTTTGGGCTCATTCAATCTGAATGGTCGACAAATTGGTACATGTATCCGCATTGCAATTAGCTTGGCCACTAGCGAGGGATTGAAGCAACCTACATACGATCACTTGAAGCGAGTGATTTTGCTAAACGAAAAATGGATCAATAAGTAAGCAAGCAATAAATTGAATTTTCGTTCCAAAAATTCACTATGAACGAGGGCCAGTCTATTTGTCCATGTATACCAATTTGGATCAGAGAAGAAAAGAAAAATGCTGAACATGGCATGTGCGGTGAGTGCAAGTTACCACTTGACAGCAGCATCTCTACACGCGTCACTTTCTTTATATTATGCCGCAACACAAAGTATGAACTTCACATGTATACACGCCCAATACATACAGCGTGTGTACTCAAACGAAAAAAGGATCCCAACGGGTCTTTTATTGAATTTAAGACTGAAGACATTTCAGTGGCCGATAATATTCTCGTTTCCGTTCAAAAGTATTGTCGAAAGCTACTGCGGGTACCAATGTATCATTGTGCCGTTTGTCAAGAAGAGTGTCCATGGAATAGTCGATGTGGAGCATGTCAACGGACAATGTATTGTGGTTACGACTGTCAAGCGGCAGATTGGCCAATTCACAAGGAATCCTGTAAACCTATTAATTGGGATCCAACTGTACCCATTGTCCTTGCTATACCAAGGAATTTAAAATCCTGTACAAGCACCCATTGGATACATGTTACGTATGTGGTCGAGGTGCGTATAGCAACTATGATACTACCCTTACAATTTGTTGTATCATGATACCGTTGGGAGAATCCTCCAAATTGACTCATTCGACGGATGTCGCCTTTTGTTCGTCTAGATGCAGAAAAAAGATTCAAGAAAATTAATATATTTGTAATCTGCGGTTCTTTTTCCTCCTTAAAACCGAGATGGATTTCTGCGACGTTTGCAATGGTCCCGCCAACTTAATGTGCGGAAACTGCATGGATGCTGTCTATTGTAGTGAGCAATGCCAACTGCAGGATCATCCTGAGCATTGTAAGGATTGCATGCATCCCTCCCAAATGAGCCATGAGGACCTGGTGGAGGAGGTGCGTATGCATTTGGAAGATAATGCTGGAGAGGATCGTCACATTGGCGCACAATTGATTGGACAAGCAGCCACTGAGCAAACGACGGAACAATTGCGCAATTGGCTGATTGGCGCAATCTTTGATCCGGCCAAGCGGCATTTCAATCGAACGCGCGTGCAGCATCAGCGACGCGCGGTACGTCGCGAGAAGCGATCCTCTAGGCGCCGCGGCCGCAAGGCTAGACAAGGCACACGACAGGCAAAGGCGCTTGGGCGGGAAAAGTATAGTTTGGGAGTGACGCAAAAGCGAACGGCGCGCGCTGAACAGAGAGAAACGCTGGCTCAAAGCAGAAATCTTTAACAGTCTTCAGTGGTACTAAAGATGCGTTCTCCCCCAATGTGAATACCGTCGCGAGACCCCCGGATCGATGTTCCCGCTCTACTGTATTCAGAGACGCGCCGTTCAAAAAAGTTGGTTTTCCCAGTCAAACTGATTAATTCCATCCAAGTAAATGGATTGGCAGCTTCGGGATATAGCAGGCTCTGTCCACCTAGCTCACGAAACAGGCGGTTTGCGCAATGCTCAATATATTGCGACATGAGCAGTGCATTCATACCAATCAATGCAACCGATAATGCCACTGTAATAAATTCCTTTTCAATGGCTACAGCATCCATGATAATTTGACCGACCACAGTCATTGATGGCTTATCGATAAGCATCTTGAATAATAGACATGCAAAATCACAATGCAATCCCTCATCTCGTGAAATGAGCTCATTTGAAAAGGTGAGCCCAGGCATGAGATTACGTTTCTTGAGCCAAAAAATTGCACAAAAGGATCCACTGAAAAAGATTCCTTCCACGGCTGAAAATGCTACCAATTGTTGAGCAAAGCTAGCATTGGGATCATTGATCCATTTGAGAGCCCAGTTTGCCTTGTTTCCAATGCAAGGAATGGTAGAAATGGAATTCAATAAATGGTGCTTTTGCTGATCATCCTTGATATATGTATCAATTAAGAGGGAATACATTTCCGAATGGATATTCTCCATTGCAATTTGGAAACCGTAAAAGCAACGCGCTTCGGGGATTTGAACCTTGGTCATGAGATTGACGACCAGATTTTCATTCACAATACCGTCTGAAGCAGCAAAGAATGCCAATACATGGGATATAAAGTGACGTTCGTCATCTGTCAGTCGGAGCCAATGCTTGCAATCTTCACCTAGATCGACTTCATCGACTGTCCAAAAGCAAGCCACCTGCTGCTTGTACTTTTCCCAAATGTCATGATAGACAATGGGGAACAAGACAAAGCGCTGAGGGTTCGGCGTCAAGAAAAGCTCCATTATTTTTTTTTTTATCTCTGAGGTGTTCTAAAATGAGCAACTGGTTCAACCTTTGCGAGATGGCGACGTGACTATACTGACCAAGTGTGATCATGAAGATGCATTAGGTCAACCTACGGCAGGATTGCTATTATCAATGAAAGATGATCAGAGAGCACAATGCTACGGATTGATACTTGCTAAACAAACATCTCAATATACAAGATGCACAAATCCGTTTTAAAAAGCTCATGTATTGGTTGGAAAAAAGCTTGCAGTTACTAAACAACTTGCACAAGAAGCCGCTGATGCTGGAGAACCATTAGGAATGTTGTGTTGGGTGATGTGCTGCAATATGAAGAAAACTTGTGTACGGGATACAGGGCTGCAAAATTGGGATATATTCCAGGAATATACAAGTATCGCATGGTAAAATATGAAAAAGTGAAATGTATCATGCAGTAAAGTTTCCTAGTGAAGATGCATTTATAAAACGCGAGTGGTGTCAAGATCCAGTTAAATTACTCTACTGTAAGTTTGTATTGGGGAAAGTATGTAAATGGGCGGAAACGCTTCGTTTGATTTGGTTACCCGTAATTAAGAAAGCTGTTGATACTTGGAGTATCATTGCCCGCAGACTTGGGGTTGTAAAGGATATTCGAATAATGATTGCAAAACGGCTGTGGAAACAAGGATATGAGTGGATAATTCGAAAGAATTGGGAACACTTTTATTGTTTTGCAACCCTAAATGAAAAGAATCATTAATAGCAGTCCAAACACTGGTAGCAATGCTCCCGCTGCAGCCGTGGCTCCGGGTGTACATGATGATTGACACATGAGTGAAGCACATACCGCGCATGTACCTCCATTGGTAATTGGAAACCCAGTAGACTGCGATCCACTACAGCTAGAACTACTAGCATAGCTAGAAGCGGTAATAGTGCCACCGCTGCAAGCTAAATTATAGCTTGCAGATGATCCAGTGGCAATGCATGTATTGGGAATGCCAAAAAGTGCGACAAACGGTGTTCCAGTACAACTTCCGATAAATGTACTCAACCGAATCATCCCCGCTGGTGTAGCTGGCATGGATGAGACGCATGCAGATTGTTTTCCATGTGTTCCAGCCACCACTGTGCATGGTCCAAGTGAAGAACCAATGCACCCGTTGCTTGTTGTGTCCAAACCAATTGGTGATCCAGTGCAACTGGAAGACGCAAAATAGTAGTTGATTGCAACCTGCGCATTGCAAGTAACGAGAAAAAGAATGAGACCCCTAAGCATTTTTTAATCTTTTAAAAAAGTCATGGATTTTACGCTGTTCCATGTAATCTTCCTTTTCCATCCATTTCCACGCACATTTCCACAATTGCGCACCAATCAGTGTGCGAATATCCTTGATGACGCGCAATCGATATGCAACAATCAA
>Ga0265322_10000873_pt1 | contig 10701 bp, 8 predicted proteins | sample 41222metaG_FD_193584 | JGI IMG/M metagenome (GOLD analysis project Ga0265322, IMG submission 193584) | Rhizosphere microbial communities from Carex aquatilis grown in University of Washington, Seatle, WA, United States - 4-12-22 metaG | ecosystem: Host-associated > Plants > Roots > Rhizosphere >...
CCCCCCCGTTGTTTTCTTCGTCTTCAATCGACCAGACTGCACGCAGCGAGTTTTCGACGAGATTCGCCGCGCGCGCCCTCCGCGGCTCTACGTCGTGGCCGATGGACCACGAGTTGATCATCCTGACGATACAGAGCGAGTGACAGAGGTGCGGACGATCATCGACCAGGGCGTAGACTGGCCCTGCGAGGTGCGTACGGACTATGCAAAGACAAACCTCGGATGTGGCCGACGTGTTTCCTCGGGCCTCGACTGGGTTTTTGCACAAGAGCCTGAGATGATCGTTCTCGAAGACGATTGTCTGCCTGATCCGACGTTCTTCCCATATTGCGCAACACTGCTCGCCCGCTATCGTGATGATCCGCGTGTTGGGCAGGTATGCGGCTGCGCTTTTTTAGGTGCGCAACTACAGCGGAATACAAGCTATGTGTTCAGCTGGTATGGGCCGATTTGGGGCTGGGCCTCTTGGCGTAGGGCGTGGCGTTTTTATGATTTTGCGATGAGCGAGTGGCCGGCGGCCCGAGCGAGTGGGTTTCTGCGCGAGATCACTGCATCGCGGCGGGAGGCCGCCGTTCGCACCCGCATTTACGACAATCTAGCAGCTGGCCGTATTGACACCTGGGACTATCAATGGGGATTCGCGAAGATGTGGCACAGGCTGCTCTCAGTCGTGCCTTGTGTAAACTTAGTGGAGAATATCGGTTTTACTGCGCATTCCACCCATGCCCACCGCGAAAGCTCCGGCATTTCCCGTGGAAAAATGTCTTTTCCGCTGCTTCACCCAGAAACTGTGACTCCGGACGTCATCTTTAACCGCCAGTTTTCCGAGATCATCGCTCCTGGTCTGTCGCGGCGGATAGTTAGTCGAATTAAACGCACCATGGGTCTCGCATGAAAGTGACATTCATTACCACGGTGGCCCACAATGTGGGTGACGATTTCGTGCGCGACGGGATCTGCTATCTGCTTGAACGCGTACTCGGACCGTTTGAGGCACGGCTCATTCATAAGCACTTTCCAGTCACGGCGAGGAGGGGTTGCGAGCAGCTGCATCTGCAACCGGTGGTCCATATGCTGCGACGGTTGCCCGGTTTTCGTGGTGACCGGCTGTCGCGCTGGCTTGATGCGCGGCCACTCGATGCCTACGGCGATGCGATCCTCGAATGCGATCTGCTTGTGCAGTGCGGCGCCCCTGTGTACTGGCTCAACGAGCGAAGTGCTGCCCAGAATAACGAATGGTATGGTCCGCTTATCAAGCGCCGGTGGCATGCACGTTCACCCCGGCCACCATTTCTTAATTTAGGCGCAGGCGCTTGCCAAGCGTTCGACAGCGATGGCACTGAGTTTGTGGGTGCCGTGGCGATGCTGGCTTACGTCCGCGAGCTTTTCGACCTTTGTGCCTTGACTACCGTCCGCGAGGGACTGGCAGAGAAGATTGTCGCTCTTGCCGGACGTTCTGCTCGGGTACTGCCATGTCCATCATTATGGGCGCGGCATTTTCATGGACTATCTCCGGCCGAGGGCGAGTACGTCGCGCTCAACTTTATGCCGCTGGGTGGGCATTACCAGTTTGATCCTTCGTTTGATGCCAACCGGTGGAGGCAGGCGTTTGCGGATTTTCTCAACCGCGTGGCCGCGGAGGAACCGTGCCTGCTGGTCTGCCATGACCGCGCGGAGGAGGCGGCTGCGCGTCGCTGGTTTCCCAGCGTAAAGCGGTTTTATTCGGCCGATCATCGCGACTACCTTCGGACCTACGCCCGCGCCAGATACGGCTTGGTCAACCGGGTGCACGCCGCGTTTGCCATGGCCAGCTTTGGCCGGTTAGCTGCCGTGATCGGCAATGACTCACGGGCCCACATGGCGGAGTTGATCGATGTGCCAGTCTTCGATGTACGCGCGATGGATGCGGCACGTCTCATGAATGTGTGGGAACAGGTAAGGGCCCGCTCGGGCGATTATACCGCACACATCGGGAAACGTATCGACGCCATTGAGCAGGACTACCTTGTCGAACTCCGTCTGGTGTTGGAACGCCATGGCCTTGTCTAACTATTCTATACTGGCGCGTTGGCTCGATCCGCTCCGGAGGGCCCATGCTCGGTTTTGGCTTAATCCACCTGCAGGCGTTGTTCCGTCCGAACAATATGCGGCGGTGATCATGAAGCCGGACGGGATCGGTGATTTTATCCTCGCTTTGTCAGCGATCCGGCTCGTGTTGCAGCATCATGGCGAACAAAATTGCGCCTTGCTGATTGCGCCGGCGGTGGAGGAACTGGCGCGGTTGGAATTTCCGCGCGCAATGCGGATAGTAATTCCCGCGTTTCCGCGGCACAAACGTGCGTTTACCGAGTGGCGGCGAGTACGTCGGCGTCTTGCAAACGTGACGTGTGGATCGCTGGTCTGCCTGCGCCATCAGCGCTGGGACTACCATGAATTGATGCTGTCGTGGATCCGTAGTGAACAGAAGTTTGTTCTCGACGATACCCAAGCCGCGGCATGGACGGTGGGACGCAATTCATTCCGGTACGAGTGCGAGGGTCGCATCGCCTTTGCCGAGCCAGCCGCGGCAGTGCCCGCCACGGCAACAGGACGCGATTGCCGTGAACTGCGGATGCATCGCCGCCTCCTGGCGGGGGTGCTCGGCGAAGCACCGGCTGCAGTGGATATTCTCCCACGGTTTGCCCGGCTGCCGCGTCCTGCGGCGGCGGACATAACGCTGGTAGCGCCTTTGACGGGTGCACTGATCAAGGATCTGCCCGTCGAGTTGGTCGAGCAGATCGCGCGTCGGGGAGGGCTTCCGGTCGGGAAGCAAATCTTGCTGACGGGCAGTCCCGACCAAGCGATGCGGTTGGAGGTTTTCCGGATTGCCCTGCATCGTGCTGGACGAACCGACGTGGACGTTGAGACCACCGCATCCATCGTCAATTTTGTCAGGCGCGTTGCTTCCGCCAACCTAGTGCTGACGGCCGACACCGCCGCGGCGCACGTCGCCACCGCGTTGGATCGGCCGGCGGTCGTGGTGATCGGCGGTGGACACTATGGTCAGTTTGGACCGTGGTATCATTCTGGCCGACAGATCTGGCTCACGGTTCCGATGGATTGCTTCGGGTGCGGCTGGCGTTGCATCCATCCCGAGCCTTACTGCCTTACACGTATCACACCCGAACAAGTATGTACGGCGATCCGTCAGGTGCAGACGACAGGGGAGGTGCCTATATGAACCTGCTCGTGGTCACGCCGACGCTGGGGAAATCTCGCTGGCTCGAAGAGACGGTTGCCAGCGTCCACAGCCTGCCGGTCGCCTGCCGCCATATCCTTGTCTGTCCGGAGGCGGAGCAGAGCGGTTTGGAGAAACGTTTCCCTCATACCCAAGTCATGACGGAACCAGACGGCGGCATGTATGCAGCCATCAATCATGCGCTGAAGACAGCCCCGGCATGGGAGGTGTTTACTTATATCAACGACGATGACCTGTTGCTGCCGGGGCTTGCGGCGAGCGTGCGCGCGGCGGCCTCCGTTGGCGCCGGCCGGCCGTTGCTGGTGTACGGCCGGGTCCGGCTCATCGATCGCACCGGACGGCGGATCGGCGCGATTCCAATTTCTCCCCGTCCCGCGCTCAACCGCCGGTTGTACGCCCTGCGCCTTGAGCCGGTCTACCAGCAGGGCACGCTCATCACCCGGGCGGCTTGGGAGCTGCTCGGCGGGTTTGATCCGGCGCTTCACCTTTGCGGCGACTCGGAATTGCTGGCTCGAGCCTGCCTGTCGGGTCTGCCGTTTCGTCGCGTAAGCCGGACGGTGGCGGCGTTCCGCCTGACCGCGGGGCAGCTGTCAAAAAACCGCGTGGCGATGGAAGCGGAGCGGCGCTGGATTGATGAGAAACTCGGATTGATCACCCCTTCCTCGTGGCACCACCAGGCCGCGCGACTCGCCTTCAGGATTTTCAACCTGCCCGTTTACGCTGAGCGCATCGCCCGGCACGGGTTTGTTTCATTCGACCAGATGCTGGCGCGGCTGGGATGAATGGCCGGCATACGCCGCGCCCAGCGCCCCGTTCTGGCAAATCCGGGAGGGTTACTCGTACCGGTCCGAGTCAAACATGGGACTCGTTGCCGGCGTGAAGACAAGATCTACCTGCCAGAGCACTCCGTCCTTCGGGCGCCGCATCGGGTCAGCCAGGTCGCAGCAGCGAAAACCGCGCGGTTCGAGCCAGGCGCACAGCTCGTGGAACCTGAGCGCCTCCGGCCCAAGCCGGAAGTTATAGGCCTCGATGATCAGCAGGCTGGCTTGCGCCAGCACCGTGGCCGCCCCTTCCAAAATGGGCAGTTCGTATCCGTGGGTATCCAGTTTCAAACAGAACGGGCCGGGCAGCTGGCGCTCGGCGACGGCCGTGTCGACGGTCTCGACTGGCACGATGCGCGCGCCGGCGGCTCCGGTCGTCACCACACTGCTGCCGTCAAGGCCGGGGTCGACGGCGAGAGCAATTTTCCCACGCTGCGCGCCTGCCGCCGCCGCCACGTAGTCGAAGCCGAGACGGCGCCGCAACGCCTCCAAGGTCTTCTGGCGTTCCACCAGCGGTTCAAAAAGCAGGAAGCGGGCATTCGGAAAATGATTTTTCGCCAGCAGCGACCACGAACCGTCCGAAGCCCCCACGTCAATCACCGTGCGTACCGGCACGCCGCGTTTGGCGGCTCGCGCCAGAACGCCTTCCATTTCAAAAACGCGGTCGCGGCGCAGCAGGTGCAGTCCCAGCGGATGGAGCAGCCGGTTGACACCGCGCCGCAAGCGGGCTTTGCGTGATTCAGCCATGGTCAGGATTCAAGGGAGCGGAGGGCCAGTTTGCGGAGGTGTCGCACGACGGAGAGAGCATCCCAGAACCAGCAGGCGGGGGCGGGGAAATGCCGGTGCCGCACGGCGATCTCCTCCTGGTAGTTGGCCCAGTGGCCGGCGTCGCTCAGGCCGCCCGCGCCGCATTCGGCCACCCGCAACTGGAGCGGAGTAAAGCGCACGCCGGAGTGCCACAGCCGGAGATTGAAGTCATAATCGGCCTGGCAGGTCAGCGTCTCATCATAACCGGCTCCGGCAAACTGCGTCCGGGGATAAAATGTCGCCTGGTGATGCACGAAATTACGGCGGATCGGCCGGAATTGGCGGACAGGGCGATAAAGGCGGCCGTCGCTGTATATTGCTTCGCCGGCATAAACGCCGTTGGTGCCCGGTGCGATTTGGGCAGCAACGCGCGCCAGCACGTCGTCACCCGCCAGCCGATCGTCGGCCCCGAGAAACAGCAGCCAGTCACCCCGGGCCAACCGCACCCCCTTGTTCATGGCGGCATACGCGCCGGCATCGGCTTGGGAAATAAGCGCGGCGAGACGGCCGCGATGCGCCTCGAGCCATTCATGAGTCCCGTCGGTGGAGCCGCCGTCGATGACGATGATTTCAAGGGACGCGTTCTGCTGCGCCCACACGCTTTCCAACGCGGCTTGCAGGCGCGGTCCGGGGTTTTTGCAGACAAGGATGACGGAAATCACAGGCGGGGCGGACATTGCCTTGCTGCACGAGCTTCAACTAGGATACGCCATTGTCGATGCAGAACCCGCCGCTCCTCTCGATCATCATCGTGGCGTATCAGTCTCGCGACGAGATCGGGCCTTGCCTGACCTCGCTGCCCCGGGAGATCGCCGGCGGGACGGTCGAGGTGATCGTGGTGGACAATTCGCCGGGCGACGGAACGGCGGAAATCGTGCACCGGGATTTCCCCCGGGTCAGATATTTTACGTCCGGCAGCAACCTCGGTTTTGGCCGTGCCAACAACCTCGGCTACCGGCAGGCCTCCGGCGAGTACGTGCTGTTCCTCAATCCCGACACCATCAGCAACGCGGATGCGCTGGAGCATTGCCTGAGACGGTTGCAGACGGAGCCAGATATCGGACTCATTTCACCGAAGCTAGTGCAGCGGGACGGCTCGATGGACCTGGCATGCCGGCGCTCGATCCCGACGCTCTGGGATGGGTTTTGCCGTGCGACCGGCCTCGCGGCGGCGTTTCCACGGACGGCGCTGTTTGCCGGCTACAACCTGACACACCTGCCCGAGGATGGCACCTGCGACGTCGGTGCGATCAACGGAGCCTTCATGATGACCCGGCGCGAGGTGCTCGGCCGGGTCGGTTTGTTTGACGAGACCTTCTTCATGTATGGCGACGATCTCGACCTGTGCATCCGGATTGCGCGGGCCGGATACCGCATTGTCTATGACGGCCGGGTGCAGATCATCCACCTGAAGGGCATGAGCGTGGCGAGGGACTATGAGCGAATGGCCCGGGCGATCTTTGATGCCAACCGCGATGTGTATCTCAAGCACTTCAATCCGCGCGACTCGACGCTGGTGCGCTGGAAATACCAGCTGACGTTTGGTGCGTGGAAGTTGATGGCATTGATGGTGGCGCGACTTTCCAGATACCGGCGAGTGAAGCCGATGTGACTTTGTCACTCAGTGAAATCCGGTCTTGGACTGGGAGGTGTTGAGAACATGTCAACTATTAGTTGACATGTTTCGGAGGACCAGCCGCGCAAAGACGGGCAAGTTTCACTCCGCGACGTTGCGCCAGCGCACGAGCGTCAGCAGCAAGATCTGCAGGTCGAGCCAGAGCGACCAGTTCTCGATGTAATAGATGTCATACTGGATGCGCTGCTCGATGGCACGGCCGCCGCGCAGGCCGTTGACCTGCGCCCAGCCGGTCATGCCGGGCTTCACCAGGTGGCGCGGGAGATAATGCGGGATCGTGCCAGCCAGCTGGTCGACGTGATAAGGGCGCTCGGGGCGCGGTCCAACCAGGCTCATGTCACCGCGCAACACGTTCCAGTATTGAGGCAGTTCATCAAGGTTCCACCGGCGGATGAAAGCGCCGATGCGCAGCAGCCGCGGATCGCCGGACTGGGTGCTCACATTCGCGTGGTCGAGCTCCGCGGCTCCGGGTTCCATGCTGCGGAGCTTGTAGAGCGCGAAGGTCCGGTGACCGGTGCCAACCCGCGGCTGGCGGAAGAAGACCGGTCCACGCGGTGACTCGCGCTTGATGAGCACGGCGAGCACGGCAACAACCGGCGCGGACAGCAGGAGCCCGATGACCGCGCCGGCAAGATCGAGGCCGCGCTTGAGCGCGCGGTTGAAGAGTTTGTTGATGGCCAACTCCTCCACACCGAGCACGGGCACGCGTCCGACCGTCTGCAGGCGCAGTCCGGAAACGAAGATCTGAAACACCGAGGGGATGATTTTCAGGTCGACATAAGCGCGTTCACATAGATCGACGAGGCGGGCCAGGTCGGTGCGCGGCAGGTCAAGGCGGGCGGCGATCAGCACGTCGATGCCGTGCTGCGCGAGCAGCGCCGGCAGTTCCGCGAAGCCGCCCAGCACGGGCAGTCCGCCCGGAATGGACGGGCGGCTCTGCCCATGGGCGGGAAATTCAATGATTCCGACAAGGCGGAAGGGATGGGCCGGCGTGCCCTGGACATCGTTGGCGAGCGCGTGTGCTTCGGCTGTCCAGCCCAGCAGGGCCACGCGCTGCTGGATAAGCTCCCGCCAGCGCGGGGCGGAGACGACGGCATAAAAGACGCTGCGCCACAGGTAAAGGAGCAGCAGCGAGGCCACGCACGCGAACACCACGAAAAGGCGCGAGATGGGTGGTTCGAACTTCAGCACGAGTGACACCCCGAGATAGGCGAAAAACCAGAAGGCGGTGCCCTTGAGAATGATGTTAAGCGCCTGGTAGCGGCGCAGCAGCAGGCGTTCATCGTAGAGACCGAGATGGAGGAAGGCAGCGATGAAGAACGCCGTGCCCAGCAGCAGGAGCGGCAGGTAGTCATGCAGGCGGGCGCCGGTCACCTCGATGAAGATGGAACCGGCGGGAGTGTGGTAGCGCAGGCCGTAGCCGATGAGCAGCCCCGCAAAAACGCAGCACGTATCGCCGGCGAGGAGCACGGCGGGCAGCGTACGCTGGCGGAAGGATTTTTGCGCAAGTCCGTTCATCGCGGCGCTGGGGCGAGACGATCCAGGCTTTCCAGCAGAACCCGTCCCGGAAGATAGCCCTTGGACGGGAAAAGAAACGAGGCATATTTTTCGACGAGGCGATTCTCGGGAAAGACGTACAGATCGCTCAACAGGAAGCCGTCCTGGTTGCGCATGAGCACATTGTAACCGGGACGCTCGCGCCGGGTGGTCTGTTGCAGGGCGGGATCATCGCCGGACGGAGAGACCAGCAGGCGGGCGAAGGAATCGCGCTCGCGAAGAAGGCGCTGATTGATGGCCCTGACGAACTCCGGGGTCTCCCCAGATGCGGCTGCGAGGGTGGTCGCGTCGCGCCAGGCGACATAAAGCTGTTCCCAAGGCTGCCCTTCGCCGACCTTCCGGGGAACATAGATGCGTTGATCGATCAGCCGGAGATTTTCGAAAAAACGTCGTGGTTCAGGCAAACCCTCGTCTCCCAAGATGGCAACATCGGGGGTTGCTCCGAGCCACCAGTCGGTCAGGGCCGCGACATAGCGAAGCTGGTGCCCGGTTGCGGCGGGCAGCGCCGTCTGTTCCCGCCAATGGGCAGTTTCGCGGTGCAGGGCCATGGCCACGTCACCGCGGAGGGCGGCCAAGGGCGGCAGGTTCCAGAGCGGCGAGGTGATGGCCTGCGGATCATTCAACCACTCGAGCGCGAAGGCGCCGGTGGCGTTTTTATGCTGTGCCAGCAGGCTCAGTCCCAGGCCAAGGTACACGCCGCCCTTGTCGGGCACCAGGCGGGCGGCGGCGCGAAAGTGGGGCTCGGCCGCCGCCGGGTCCTCCGGCAGCAACAGCCAGCCGAGGTTGAAGTGGCAGTATTCCTGATCAGGATTGATGGCGAGAGCGCGGTTCAGCGAGGCCGCGCATAGTTGGCGGGCGCGCGTTTTCGCCCCCGGGTCGCCGGCCTGCAGATATTGCTCGCCGTAAAAGGCGCCAAGCTGGACTGGATAGAAGGCGTCCCACGGCGCGGCCGCCGCGGCTTTTTCCGTGCCGGCGACGAACGCGGCAATATTTCCCGCTTCGCGTGTGTCGGCAGCGCTGGCGAACAACTGACGTGCGCGCAGGTTTGGCAACATGGGCCATAACATGACTGTCAGGGCGGCCAGCAGCACTCCCCCCGCCAGACGCGCGCTTAACGGCGAGACGATGAAGTGTTCACTGGCGTGGGCATGCTCCACAAGGCCCACCCGCCACAGCACCAGCAGCGCAGTGACAATCACGGCAAACAAGGGTACGTCGAGCTGGTAATCGACCAGGCACATCACGGCATAGCCGGCAAAGGCGACAAGTACCGCCTGCATGCGGAGCCGGTCGGCCGAAACGGCCGTAGCACGGCCGCGCTGTCGCCAAGAGTCACACCCCAGCGTGGCTGCGCCGAGGAGCAGCAACACCAGTGCGAGCACACCGGGCGCCCCGAGTTCCGCCCAGAACTGCACGGGCGTGTTGTGGAGTTGCAGGACATCGTCCACACCGCCGGAAAGCCGGGCACGATAACGGGGATATACCAGCGAGACGGTGCCCGGTCCGTAACCCATCCACCAGCGATCGCGGCCCATCAGCCAGCCGGCCTCGAGCATGGCTGAGCGCTGGCGGTTGCTCTCGCTCGCGAGGGCACTCCAGCGCCGGTTAAGCACGAGGTTGCGCAAACGGGGATCAAGGCCAACCAGGATGGCGGCTGCCAGCAGCACGCCCGCCGTGATCAGCAGGCGCTGAAAGCGACTGAGCGACAATTGGGCCAGCCCAAGCACGGCGGCGCAGGCCAGCGCGGCGATCAAGGCCAGTGCGCCGCCCCGGCTGTAGGCGGTGGGCACCAACGCCAGAGCGAGCGCCGCGGCGACAAACCAGAACTTGCGCTGCCATCCGCGCGTGGTCAGTCCGAGGACCGCCAGCCAGGGCACGGCGAGCACGGCAAAGCCGGCGGTATAGACGGAGTGCCCAAGCGGATCCGCATTGCGGATCGTCAGTGCTTCGCCGAGTGGCCGGCCTGCAGTCCATGCCGGCCACACATGGACAAACAGCCATAGGCCAAGGCTCACCACCGCGAAGAGAAACATCAGTATCCCCAGTAGTCGGGCGAGCAGGGTGATTCGCGCCGCGCGTTGCACTGTGTCGCGTTCGATCCAGTCCAGTTCAAGGTAGGCCAGGCTCACGGCGGCGACGGGAATCAACGCAACATTGAGACTTTGCGGGCGAAAGGAACTGAGGAGCGCGGCGACGACATTGACGGCCGCAAGCAGCACGAGGCCGCTGTCCAGCCAACCGCCAAAGCGCGGCAGGCCACGGCGGCCCGCCAGCAGCCGTCCGGCGAGGAGCGCAATCGGCGTTACGAGCAGCATCTGCCAATAAAAAAACCACGGCCACTGGTAGAAGCGGGTGGCGGCGTTGGTGCTGAGTGAAAGTGCGGCAAAAACGGCCACCCCGAGCAGACCAAGAAAGGCGGGAATCCTCGTCAGCAGGGAACCGGGGCGGGCGGTAGTCATGGGCACGCCGGCATCTCAATCGCTCCAGCTGCAGCCCGCAAGGCGGGTTTAGTGCCTCTGCGGCCTTGACGCTTTGGGGCGGTGGCCGGCATTTTGTCCTGATGCCGGAGGCCAGCCCCGCGTCGAAAAAAGGACTATTGATCAAGATTGGTGTGCTGGGCCTCGCCGTACTCGTGGTCGGTG
>Ga0265322_10000876_pt1 | contig 10679 bp, 20 predicted proteins | sample 41222metaG_FD_193584 | JGI IMG/M metagenome (GOLD analysis project Ga0265322, IMG submission 193584) | Rhizosphere microbial communities from Carex aquatilis grown in University of Washington, Seatle, WA, United States - 4-12-22 metaG | ecosystem: Host-associated > Plants > Roots > Rhizosphere...
TTCCCCGATCGTGAGATCGAGGTCGTGCACTGTAATGGCGAATCCTTGACCTATAGGGTCTCAGGTGGTGAGCAAATGTTCACTGTACGGCTTGAGGTTGAATAAAGAAAGGCACGGCAGGCCTAATTATCTATCAAAACAGAGGTGGCATGACCCAAGCAACTTTCATCCAACTTGTAATCCAATGTGGCGAGGACATGCGCCGCCGGCTGGGCGGCCCCGACAAAAACGAGATCCTGACCCTCGAGAGCATGTCTGAGAACAAAATGACCTACTCAAGTAAGTCGATCCCCAAATGACCACCATCCTGAAATTCATTCTCTGGCTGCTCAAAGCCATAGACAAAGCACTTTAATGGAGTTGAAAAATGGACATTCTCGAAAAGTTCAGTCGGTACATTCAAATGGCTCGCGATGCAGCAACCATGCCAGTGGGTACCCTGGTGACCTACAACGCCTACAAGTATGATGTGCTGGCGCAGATTTACGACAAGACAACCACATGTGGTCTCAATGTCCTCTCAAGATCTGACCGCAACGACAAGCTGGTTGTCTGTTTCAAGGGCTCTGTGTACGCTCAGGACTGGTTTCGAGATTTCTGGGCCTGGAAATTGGACTGGCCCTATGCGAAGACAACCCCGGACATGTCGAAGGTCAAAATCCACGCCGGGTTCAAGGACGAATACTCGTCAGTACGCGTGCCGATGCTCGGTGAGCTGTCCGATATCATTGCCAGGAGGGGGAAGCCTCAGCATGTGACGGTGTGCGGTCACAGTCTTGGAGGTGCCCTGGCATCGATCGCTGCTCTGGATATTCACGAAAGTTTCGATGCCCAAAATGCAATTACGTCCCTGTACTCGTTCGCCTCTCCGAGAGCCTACAATGACGACGGGGCTGCGTCATTCATGGCGAAGATGGAGTACGCACTGCGTGCATCCTATGCCAATGATATCGTGCCACAGGTACCGACGATCAATTACAAGCATGTCGGCAAGCCGGTGCACGTCAAGCAGGACATGTCTGTCGAGTTCGCGGACTTCAATAAGTTTGCGCTTCTCTGCACGCCCCTGGATCATTTCGTTGAGAACTACGTGAACGCGTTCAAGTATCTCAACAATATGCCGGGGATGGCTGACTTGTTCAGTCAAAACATGAGCGATGACCCGGCGGACAATCTTAAGAGACCAGTCATGTCGGCCATCAGAGGGTGAAACAAGTTTAAAACTCGACCAAAACCGGGTATTATAAGTATGGTACGTCCTCGCCCACGCGAGGGTTGAAACTCGACCAAAACCGGGTATTATAAGTATGGCACTCACCCGCCCCACATCCCGCCCCACATCGAACCCGGTACATCTTTTCGAGGTTGATCTGTTTCACGAGAAGGTTTTTACACCCTGGGTAAAAAAGGACTACGATCACGAAGAGGCCGTCAAAAAGCTCTTGGGCGCTGATTACCACGACTGTGGCCCTGAATCCCTCACACCCTGCGATGTCATGCCGATCGCGAACAGGATCGCCGGCCTCCAGAAAGATGCAACCAGGCCCAAAATCTCGGCTTATATAGGCTACCACGACAACTCATCGCAGGAGTTTTCGTGGGGGACATCCTGGGCATCCGAATACCTCGGCGTCGTGGAAGATTACGTCCCCAAGGTGGGAGATGCAATCAGGCTTAATATTCCACCAATACGCTACCGGCGATGGCTCAGATCCACAGGCTACAAATACGACGTGATGCACGGCATGCGGGGCACGGTGGTTGCCATCCAACGCAGCAAAGCCACGGTAGAAGTGGCTTTGCGTACCCGGGTGGTTACAATCCAGGTGCCGGCCTCAAACAAATGGCTGACCCCCTACATGCCAGAACCGGACGAGCAGCCCATTCAGGCACGACCTGTCACGGTAGAGCCTTGCCGCGACCCTGCCGCAATCGAGGCAATAAAGGCTGCCGCGGTCAAACGTCACCGTCCAACAGCTCATCTGGTGCATGTTCTGCCGTGGCAAGAGATCTACCGAGAGTACATATCCAGATTGCCCGAGACCTGGTCACGCATGAAATGGTGGACACGATGCAACGCCATTATGCATGTCGAAGATATCGCATGGCTTACGTGGCTTGCGTCGGTTGAACAACGTTGGGTGAGCCGATACGCCAACCAAATGATTCGAGAGCTTAAAAGGCGGCCTCTCCGTACCCACGGAGCTTTAATAACATGAGCAGATATGACCTGGCCCTCGGCCGCAAGCCTAAGCCAAGACCCAAGGCCCGTGTGCCTGCGGGTATGAACAAATATCTGGCCATGCCTGATGATGAGCTCAAGCAGCTTGGAGACACGCCACGTAAAAGGCGTAAGTCGGCAATGAGCCAGCTATACGAGGCTGATGGCAGTTTGAGTGAGTACGGCCGGCGGTACTTCGCCGTGGCACGCTGGATGTCGGAGGATGGACCATCTCACCCGGAGAAGTATACAGATGAGTGATGAAGCAGATCCCGCAGTCGTACAGGCCCTGGCCGAGGCAGCCTACAAAAGAGAGTTCTTGGCATTCGATGAGAAAATCGCGCTGGCCAAGTTAGAAGAGGCAAAAGCCGGCGAACGTGTCCGGGAATTGGAGTACCAGAAGGCTCGGTGGCTGCTGGATTACATGATGGCATCGGCGAAAGGTGGGCAGGCATGAAAGCCTTGGACATGCAACAGATGATCCGAAAGGCCATCGAACGGTTCGATGGGAATGTCGAGATCATGGTCATAAACGGCAAATTCGTGGCCGTGATCCCCATCGAAGAACCACCCAAACCTGTGCAGGCCCCTATTGTCACGGTATGACATCGCATTAGGCCGCAAGCCTAAGAAACCCAAGGCTGAGAAGCCACTGTCGCACCCTATAGACATCTCCCGGGCATTTAAAACGCCGCCTGGGCTCGAGATGGAGACGTGGGTGGAAGAGCCTGTAACGGTTACCTACAGCCACATGATCCCCGTCTGGGATCAGAAGAACTATTCGATCGATCACACGGCCATGGCCCGGCACTTTGTTGAGCAGCATCTTCTTCAGGAGTGCATGCGACGGGGTTGGCCAACCAATATTCCAATTGAATGGACTACCCACCAGCGTGACATGGATCTGAGCACAGAGTTGCGGGGCAGGATCACCTATCCTGCTCAACGTACTGTACATATGCAGCGCCCTGATCAGCCTCGATTCGAGGAGCAGTGGAGGCATACCCACACCCCGCAAGAGCAGATGGCCCGAGTTGTCGGCGCCGATGGCCAGACCTACTACTACCGCACCCGCTAAAAATCTTTTAAAAGTTGTTGACAAGTGTTAAATCTTGCGGTATACTATAAGCAAGAACAAGGATATTCACGTTCCAACACCACAGGGAGTGATTATGAATCGTTTAGCTGTCCAGACAACTGCGCGAAAGCACCAGTTTTTTCTGGTGAACGTGCTGCCCAAGCGTGTCACCATTTTTTATGTCTCGCCTGATGAGTTGGGTGAGAGAATCGAGTTATCCACGATAATCGAGCGTGGACCATTGACCGGCCAGATCAACGAAGAATTTACGTCAGGTTGGCTGCCGGACAATAAACGGTTCATCACCCTGGCTGAACTGCGCACACTGCTCGGTGATTACCAGGGTGAAGACTACAAATTTTACAAACTGTTGGAAAATCTGACCGATGAAATTGAAGAAACACCATACAACCCCGAGGAGGCAGCATGAAACGCGCTCATGTTACATGTTCAGAGAAAACCCGCGACGAGCTTAAGAAACTCGTCCAGGAGATGGGATGGACAATCTACCACGCCACGGATCTCGCCCTCAGCACCTGGATTGAGAGCGTGAGAGTCTCTCCAGGCCGCGTCGTGACAGACAAACTGCGTCGGGACATTCGGGAAAAAGGAGGCAAGAAATGAACAAGCCCAAATTGCATTGCGATGGTAAAACCACACACTCTGTCCGGATCACCAGCAAGGCCTACGATGCCCTGCTACGCATGGCGTTGGAGCGTGACACGCACAACATTAGTGTCGTGGCATGTGAGGCGATCGAACGCCACGAAATCAACCTGATGTACGGCCGCGAAATTGAACATCTGATTAATGCCGGGGGCGTCGGCGCCGTGATTCCCGGGGAAACGGATGACGAAATATGAAAAACGATCTAATGGGGCATGAGCTGACTCCTCTAATCGTTGGTACTCTTATGCTGCATGCCATGGGCCGGTTCTCGACTCGTCTCGAGATTATCGGATTCACATGGTCTGATCACCAAGGATACATCATGTGGTTCAACGTCGGTCCACACACGCATTGCAGTCACTGGGATCCCACGAAGGCATCCAATGCTTAAGAAATATCTCGTCATCGAATTTCTCGAACGCGAACAGCGTTATGGTAGCACGTTCCAGGCTATTAGGTATACATTTGGATTCGACAAAGACTTGATAAAATACTGGCGCTGGGCTACCAAATGCGCTTTTCGCTATGGACTCATTACCCGTAAAAGATGTTTCAAAACACTCATGTCGATTGGGGTCTAACATGAAAATCAAAATCTCAGGTATACAATTGAAGCGTGTCAACCGCTGCTACCAAATGCTCGCTGCCCTTGGCAAACGACCTGGTGGCGCCGTTGACGTCATCGCCGCGGCCATCGAATCATACGAGAAAGGCCTGGAACACCTCCAAGGCGTCCAGACCTCAGGCGGAGATACCGAGCAGTCATTCGTCGAGAGCAAGGCGTTTCTTGATCAAAATATTAACATTGTGTGAGGGCTCCTCGCGTCATGCGAGGGTTGAAATACGCGATGAAAAATGGAAAAAGATCTCAGCGTCGACAGATGGGCCGCTCCCTGGCCTGTCTGTCCATTTTAGCAAGAATGCGAAGCAGCCACACGCAAAGTGCGAGCATGGCTGCTATCACCAGCCAGAACACCCAGGTCACGCAGGCCTCGCAGCATTTGCCAACTCAGGAGTTGCATACGACATCCCGTTGGACGCCGGCCGCAATGAGGGATTCAGACCGAGGCTGCCGGCACCTGACTCGTCGTAGTATTCAACCAGGCATATCGTGCCCTTGACTTCGGCGACCTTGGCCAGCACTTTGACAGTCCCGCGTGTTGCGGGAATCCATTCGTTTACTTTTGCCATTGTATACATCCTCTGTTATTGGTTGTCTTTTCCACGACGATCGATGTAACCCCAGACGTTGAAATTCACCTGGGTGCTGGCCGACGTGCCGCTGATGTTGTAGGTCATGCCCACATTATTAGCCGTATAAGGCCCACCGTTGGTGTCGACTTCGAGTCTGGTAGCCTGTTGTATCACGTTCCCGGTCACCGAACCAACAACTGCACAGTCGCAGTTGCCGTTGAACGGTTGTGGGGAATGTCCACCGGACAGGTCAAAGAACGTGTGCCAGTTGACGCTGATGGACTCGCCGGGGGCAGCCTGGCAAACGACCTGCAAGATCGCGGTTGTCACGACAGACGGTGGCACATAGTAGATCGGTACAGTCGTGGTCACGATCCCATTGCCCATGGCTGCCGTGTGTAACGGATTCAGGGTATTCTGAAAATCGTGCCAAGTGAACCGGTCGCCGCGCTGCAAGAACTGAACGATCTTGAGATTGCCGGCGGTGTTGGTTATGTAGATGCTACCAACACGCCGTGACCGGTTATATCCGGACGTTGCCCTTATGTTCGCACCGCCGACGTCGCTGTCGAACCCGAAGTCGGGGGTGTAGGCTGTGGAGCCATTCACAATCGCGAATGCATGCAACCACCCAGCGTGCCCTGCTGCCGGCAACGTCGCTGTGGGGGCTACCCCACCTGCATTGGAACCCGGTGACCACGGCACGACCGCCGTGCCGCTTGCAGAGATAACGTTTTTGGTCATCGTGGCAGTTGTGCTGGTCACGATCGGGAATCCGAACTGGTCACATTTTGTGTGGCCGTTCGCGAACGTGATCGAGTAGGAGCTACCCGAGTTGACCCAGGTCATGATGAAACCATTGATGTAGTCCATCGGGGGACTGTAATGCGTCGTGGGCAGTATGCCGCTGACATGGGCCTGCAGGTTGATCTGAGGCGCATGTCCATCTGAGTCGACTGAGTCGTGAATATGACCGCCGGTCGTGCCCGATCCGTAAATCGTGTTCAGGTAGTTGGCAGTTAAATTTGAACCGTTGGAAAATTGAGTTTTGCTCATAGTGAACCTCTTTTAAAAATATTGGAATTCGGGTAGCACAAAGGCCGGGATGATCGCCTTAATATTCGCCTCGAACAAGGCCCTCTGTGGCGCCGGCAGACTGATGTGGAATTCGGCGACCCAGTTTTCTTCGATGTTGTACACGGCATGTGGCAGCACGCTCTCGTTGGGTGAATGTGCCACGACGAACATCAGAGTTATGCCTTCAACGATGTACGCCTCTGGATGGGCGTTGGTACCGCCGTAGTTCGCCATGTAGTTCGTGAGATAATTCACAGTCAGACGCCCTGACTTGTTCACAACTATCCTCCACTTGGCCACTACCGCGGCCTGCCGATCGGCTACCGATCCCGTGGCCGTAAGTCCGAAGATCCGTTCCCAATCCCCGAGCAGCAGGGTGGACGTGTCCGGGAACAGGTCTGTGAGCTCGTACTGGGCATTGTAATAGGCGTCGTCAAGGTTAGCGCCCTCGATGGTTACATCTGATAGATATACCCCGCCCAGGACGCCATCTTTGACCGGGAACAGCTGCCGCAGAGCAGGGGCATGTAGGGGTGTTGATCCCCCGCCAGTGCCGTAGAGGCCGCCGCCATATAGACCTGATCCATATCCTGCCATAATGATGTCCTTTTTAGCTTGAAACCGAGTCTTTGATCTTCAGAATGACCTTGGGGGCCAGTTGCTTGGTGTTTGCCGCGGTGCCATCAGACAGGTTCACACCGAACTCGGCCGACCAGAAAGATCCGTTTGTAGCGTCACCCAGGGCCGTGGGGATGAATCGCCAGCTGATCTGGTATTGTGGCACTGACGTGAACAATCCTGTGAAATAGAGGCATCCCGTGCTGTCCAGCAATCGATTAGTGCTGTCCCTGATCCACCGGGGATCCCCTGTGGACGGGGGAATGACATTGTAGACCGAGGCAGTCGAAAGGGCCACCGCGGTGGTATCGATGGGTGTCGGCAAATCCATGGTGATAGTCCCATAGGCTTCTGAGTCCGAGGCCACGACCACGGTAGGCACGATGCCACTGGCAGCGCGTTGGCCATCGTATACGATGTTCTTGAAAGGTGCTGAAATTGCCATGATATGTTACCCTTTACGGTGCCTGGGTCAATTATCCTTGTTATGATGCAATGCACATGTATACAAGATTAGAAGAGGCTGTTGCAGTCCAGGTCAGAATGATCTGGCCATATGCCCCGTGGCCTATTGAACTTGACGAATATCCAGCACCACCGCCACCGCCACCAGGGCCTGTACCATCAAATGCGGCGACAGCACCGCCTAAACCTCCATTGCCGCCACCGTTACCACCTATGCCCCCCTCACCTGCCACTGATGTTGAGTGGCAATTGGTGCCATCTCCTGCTGGGCTACCACCGCCGCAACCACCACCACCGCCACCGGCACCAGATGTTATCGAATTACCCCCCTTGCCACCAGCCACCTTTGTCGACCCAAAGCAATTGGCTACAAGCCCACCGGCACCACCACTTAAAGCTGACCCAGCACGACCGTAGTCCGCGGTTACCTTGGTGGAATCTCCGACAAACGAGCTTACGCCGAGTGTAGTATTGCCAGCATATGCTGTGGCATCGTAGTTGTGCCCCGCCGTGACAGAAATAGTCCCAGAAGCATAAGCACCGCCGCCGCCGGCACCACCACCCAAAGAGGGGGATGTATGAGAAGCACCGTTAGCACCGCAGCCCCACGCTTGGACGGTCACAGTAGAGACACCGGCCGGCGCTGTCCAATGATAGACAGGGCCACCAGAGTCGGTGCCTTTAAAAGTTTGAGTGCTCATGATACAGTCGTTATTAAGGTTACGCTCGCCTGCGTTGGCGAACCTGTGGCTGAGTCAAGATGCAAATAGAGAACCTCACCAGCAACGAGTGATGATACCGCGAATGAGGTCGTATTTGCACCAGCAACCAGTCCTGTCACATTGCTCGTCGCCAATTGAACTCCTGTCGCACCGATCGTGGTTGCGCCATAAACGTTGCAGCTGATACCGGTTTGTCCAACCACATACGCAGACAATTGAGCTGCGGTTTCTGCACCATAAAGCTGAGGCCCTGCAATGATGGCAGGCGTGGATGGACTCGATATTGACCAAGTATAATTTCGAGTGTTGTATCCTTTGATACCGGTAGCGCCTTGTACACCAGTAGGCCCTTGAAGCCCTGTCTGACCTGCAACGCCTGTGTTGCCTTGGACGCCAGTAGGCCCTTGAAGCCCTGTCGCGCCGGCAACGCCAGTGTTACCCTTAAGCCCTGTAGCACCCTGAACGCCTGTGTTGCCTTGGACGCCAGTAGGCCCTTGAAGCCCTGTCTGACCTGCAACGCCGGTAGAGCCCTGAACGCCTGTATTACCTTGGATACCAGTAGAGCCCTGCACACCCGTCGTGCCCTGAATGCCAGTCGTGCCTTGGACACCCGTTTGGCCCTGAAGCCCCGTCGTGCCCTGAGCGCCTTGAAGACCGGTCTGACCCTGGGCGCCGTTGTCACCAGCAATGCCTGTGTTGCCCTGAGTACCTTGCAGACCTGTGTTACCTTGCGTGCCCTGGGTGCCAGCCACTCCGGTTGAGCCTTGAGTACCAGCCACACCGGTTGAGCCCTGGGAACCATCGTTTCCAGCGACGCCTGTATTGCCTTGAATGCCTTGTGAACCAGTCTGACCTTGCACACCCGTTGAGCCTTGAATGCCTTGCACACCAGTCTGGCCCTGAAGCCCTGTACCCCCAGACGTGCCGGCGACACCGGTCTGACCCTGCACGCCAGTATTGCCCTGGATGCCAGTCGTGCCTTGAAGCCCTGCAGTGCCAGCGACGCCCGTCGCGCCTTGGATGCCAGTATTGCCTTGAGTACCAGTAGAACCCTGGATGCCGGTCGTGCCTTGCACACCCGTCGTACCCTGAAGGCCTGTGTTACCCTGCACACCCGTCGTGCCCTGGATGCCAGTATTGCCCTGAATGCCAGTCGTGCCTTGGACACCCGTTTGGCCCTGAAGCCCTGTGTTGCCCTGCACGCCAGTATTGCCTTGAACCCCAGTCGTGCCTTGAAGCCCTGCAGTGCCAGCGACACCGGTAATGCCTTGAAGCCCCGTAGAACCTTGCACACCTGTGTTGCCCTGCACGCCAGTCGTGCCTTGGACACCCGTTTGGCCCTGAAGCCCGGTAGTGCCTTGTACACCTGTGTTGCCTTGAAGCCCAGTGGCCCCGGCAACGCCCGTGAGACCGGTGATGGTTTGAGAATTAATGTTCCAGGCACCGTTCGTACTGTCATATAGATAGGCCGTTCCACCCGCAGTGGTGTATGCCTGGCCGTCAACTGGATTATTTGGTCTTGACATTTGTATACCTCATGAAATCGTGCATGCAATCAGAACATTTGTCGGCACTGTCCAGGTAAGTTTCACCTGTCCAATAGCGCCAATAGCAGCGAAAGCACTGCCCGCGCCACCGCCGCCCGCGCCACCACCCGGTGCGTGGCCGTTTTGTCCATCAGACCCCGAATTACCACCGTTACCCCCATTGCCGCCGCCGTTACCTCCCGTACCACCCGCACCGCCTGGGTTACCTGAAGAAGCAACTCCATTACCGGCAGCTCCATTACCGCATCCACCGCCACCTCCGCCACCATTGCCACTATGACCACCACCGGCACCACCGGCTACAAGGGTATCACCTATGCTGCCTGATATCGAAGTGGTGCCGCCAATCGCCTTGCAGTAAATAGAGGCTCCCAAATAGAACTGGGATACATTGCCTGCTCCAGTGCCTGCCACATAAACATTATAGACTGTACCCGGCACGACTGAAACAGCATTTGTTTTTGCATATGAACCACCAGCGCCACCAGTCTGAATCTGATTATCAGCTCCTGACCCCCAGCACTCGGCCTGGACAGTATTCACTCCTGCTGGAGCCTGCCATGTGAACCCGCCGTTTGCAGAGAATGTTTGAGATGTAGTCGCCATTATGCCACCGTTGTGACCATAGTCACTGAAAGAATTGCCGGTGATCCCGTTGTGCCACTAATTTGAAGATCAAGCCACGAGTTCGCCGGCAAAGATCCTAATGAGAATGTGGTAGTATCCGCACCAGAGGTTGTTGCAGTTTGATCCGCTGACATTAAATTCGTGCCTGTCGTGTTCGGTGCCGATGTTCTATCCTGAATGTTGAATGTCGCATTAGTCCCACTTGTCACATAGCTGTTTATGTCGACAACCGTCTCATTCCCGTATAGCTTAGGGCCGGGGATCGGCCCCGCGGCCGGAGCTACAACTGTCCACTGATATTGACGTTTGTTATAGCCAGCCAATCCAGTCGCACCTTGCAATGACCCGGCCGAAATCTGTATCCAGTTCGACGCATCAGCATCCTGCAGATACAAAGCCTCACGCGTACGATCCCAACCCAGCACAGGGTTGACCGAGAGCGTCGGATACGGATTCGATGT
>Ga0265322_10000878_pt1 | contig 10656 bp, 6 predicted proteins | sample 41222metaG_FD_193584 | JGI IMG/M metagenome (GOLD analysis project Ga0265322, IMG submission 193584) | Rhizosphere microbial communities from Carex aquatilis grown in University of Washington, Seatle, WA, United States - 4-12-22 metaG | ecosystem: Host-associated > Plants > Roots > Rhizosphere >...
AACGCTCTCCATCTTGCTGGTGATGGCTTTGTAGGCTTCACTCCCCCTGGCTGATTGTGATCGAAGTCGTCCCAGACTTTCCAGCACGGCGGGCACTGGTACGCCGGCAGTTGGCGGACCCGACTTCGGGTCTTTGTCCATTCCCACGTATCGATCAAGTTCTTTCCCGACGGCCTCGCGCTCACTTCTTACCTTCTGCGCAAACTTGGGGATGGGTCCGGTCAGTTCTTCTGTCAACCCCTGGCGCTCCGCCGCCCTCGCGACCTTTTGCGATGCTGGGACGTTGACGCCTCCTTCGTCGAGAATTTCCTGCATAGCGGGAAGTTCTATGTTGCCCGCCGCGGCTCCTTTCTCAACTCCCGTCAAGCTCTTCTCGGTTTTGGCAGCGGCGCCGGCGCGGGCCTCGTCGAGTAGCTTCTGGGCCGCGCGCTCCTCGTACCGCTTGACCGAATTGGTCGCCGCCTGGTTGACGCTTGACCCCATCTCGCCCGCGACACCGGCCGCCGCGGGGATTCCACCGCCAAGCGCAGCCCCTGTCATTCCAGCATCAAAGACCTGGTCAGGATTGCCGCCGCGAAAGGCTGCGTCCGTGGCTGCGTATCCACCGCCTGCGAGCGCCCCACCGATGGCGCGCTCTCCGAGCTGACCAACGGCGCCAGCCCCGCGGGCCGCGCGAGAGACTGTCCCGGCAATCTGCCCGATGGGCTTTAGCAAGCCTGCACCGGCGCTCAGGCCAAGCCCGGCGGTCTGGCCAATGGCGGTGCCAACCGGCCCGGCCTCCATGGTACGCCGGTAGGTACCCGGCGCCATCGACCCGCCGGGAGCTTCCTGGATGGCGGGGATTGCCCCAGCCGAAAAAGCATCGTTGAACCCCGCCGGGATGGCCTTGGCGTTGTTGGCCAGCTCGGTTCTGAGTTCACCAACAAGACTAGGCTTCGGCTCAGGGATGGGCGGGTTGTTCGCCGTCTGTCGCTGCATCCACTCAGACGGGTGGCCAGGCGTTGACGGCGGTGTCCCGGCGCGCGCCTTCTCATCAGCGGCCAGCTTCGTCTTGAGAGCCTCGAACTTCTCCTCAAAAGGATCACGCTGGGTCTCTGGCTTCTCTTTGGCCGCCACCTTGGCCAGCAGGTCAGCTTCGAGCGCGTCGAGTGGATCACTCATTGGCCGCCTCCGTATGCCTGCGTGTGCAGGTCGAGAAGTTTCGCCGCCCTAGCCATGCCAGCTTTGTCTCCTGCCTTCTTGGCCGCCTGGTAGCGGGCGTTGATGAGGTCGAGTTGTTGGGCGGGGGTTGCCGCGGGAGCCGCAGCCTTCTGCATCGGTTGCTTAGTCGCGCCGAGCTGCGGTTTCGCATCCATGCCCTGCATTTTCAGCAAACGAGTTGCCCCGGCATTGAGCGATTCAATGTAGGATTGAAGTTCCGGCGCTCGACTTGTCAGGTGTGACCCCGCGGTGGCTCCCGTGATGCCGCCAAGAAGATTCTTGTCAATCCCGCGACCAATCGCCGACCCTTCGATCTTTTTGCTGACCGCCAGTAGCTGATTGGTCAGCTGCTCACGCTTCCGGGCGGCCTCGCCGGTGGGCGCCGTACGATTTACCACACCCGTAAGTCCTCCTTCGGATTCCATCTTCTGGAGCTGCTGCGCCAAGCCGACGGCTTCGTCACGCAAAGCCAAGTCGGCCTGGATTCCAGCCGCAGCATGTGCCGGCTTGTATCCCAGTACTTCGCCCTTCGCTCCCCTAACGGCGACCGGCTGAGACGCGGCGTTGACGGCCTCCGTTTTCTTGTTCTCGCTCACGACCTGTCCCGCGACCTTCTCGGCGCCCGCCTGGAGCTTCTCCGTCGTCGTTTGGTCCCACTTGGCCTTGAGCTGTAACGCCTGTTGCCGCATCTGCTCGGGCATGCCAGCGTTGATGAGGTTCTGAATCTGTGACGCCACAACCGCGTGCGCAGCCGTTCGCTGCGCGTCCATGTCGCCCAGCTCTTCGGCGCGCGCCCGGTAGGCATCGGACAGCACGCCGCTCGATTGGTCCGCTAGCTTCATCAGCCGTTCAGCCCGCGCCGCCTTGTTGCGCGTGTCGAGTTCGATCTGTTTGTCTAGGTACTCCTGAGCGGTGTTCTTGCCGGTACCGTTCATGGCCCCGCCGAGCACACCCAGCAACACACCGATACGGGCCTGTGTTCTGTCGCCAGCCGTGCGGTCGTCCCAAAATTTCGTCGGCTCCGCCGCGGCCCTCTGGACGCGGTCCAGGTACGTCTGGCGGGCGGTGTCGATTCGCTGTTGCAGATCGTAGGCTGCGAGTTTTCGGTCTTCGTTGTGTCGGCGGATTTCCTCGGTCTCAGCTTCCGCGAGCGCGTTCGCCTTCTCCTGCGCGATGGCCTTTGATTCTGCTTCGGCCATCGTGGCTTGCGATCCGGCCATGCCAGCTTTTGCATAGTCTTCCTTCAGCGCGAGCGTGTCGGCGTCTTCGGTCTGCTTCGTCGTTGTGGTTCCGGTTGTGGTCGACGGCATCGTGATGCCCATCGGTCCCGGCCCTAGGACAAACCCACCCGCCGCTGGCGCGGGGTTGACGGAGTCCGTCGGCTGCGCTTCGGGCTGAACTTCTTCGTTTTCGTCTTCGACGCCCATGGTGTCTCCTATCCGATGAGGTCCATTCCCGAACTATCGTATCCGCCGCTAGTGTCGTTGAAGTTGGCCCCTCCAATGGAGTTGCTCGTTGTCGAGCCGAGGCCACCGGTTGTCCCAGAGCCGTACCCGCCGCCCATTACGCCCCCCAGCGCTCCCGAGGCCCCGCCTGTCATGTAGTTCGCTACGCCGTTGACTGCCCCGCTCGCGATGCCCTGCTTCTGGTTATTCCAGGCCGCTGCGCCGCCGTACAGGGTGTTGTCGATGCCAGTGATTCCCTGGGCGGAATTCTGCAAGGCGCCCACATAAGCATTGGCCCGCTGGACGTTGAGCGCGTTGGTATTCAGCCCGGCGTTGAGGTTAGCCTGCCCGATAGACAGGTTGCCGGCGTTCTGCTGCTGAGCGAAATTCAGATTGCTCGTGTTCTGCGCGCCGGCGTTGAACTGGCTGTTTTGCGTCTGGTTGCCAGCGTTCCAGAGGTTTGCCTGCTGTGTATTACCGGCGTTGAATTGATTCATCCCCTGGGTGAGCTGCGCGTTCGCGAGGTTCGCCGACTGCTGGTAACCGCTATTCAGCGTGCCGGTGTTCTGAGCCAACTGCGCATTTTGGGTTGCCGTCGTAATGTCCTGGCCACGCGCCGTCCCGAGATTATTTCCCAGTTGGCCCTGCGCAGTCGCGATTTCCTGCGCGCGCAACCCGGCCGCCTGAGAGTTAGCCGTCTGCTGAGTGGCGGCGTTGTTCCAGGTGGCTCCCCGTAGAGCCGCCAACCTAGCGGCGCCGTGGGCAGATTGTGCCGCCGCCATCTGCTGGTTGATATTCGCGGCCGTGGCTTGGCGTAGTTGCTCCTGCGCGACGGATGGCCCTTGGCCCGCGGCAGTCGCCTGGAGATTGGCCGTCAGGGCATTCTGATTGGCAAGCTGTTGGTCGGATTGTGCGGTGTTGAGCTGCGCCCCCTGCATGGTCGCGGCCTGCGCCTGAGCCGCCTGAGCCTGAGCCGCCTGAGCCGTCTGTGCCTGGGCCTGCTGCACCTGGGCCTGCTGCCACGGCGCCACCTGTTGAAACTGCGGCGCGGCGATGGGGTTACCGAGCTGGTCCGTAGCTGCCTGCGCGGTCCCTTGCCATGTCGTATTGTAGCCAGTTTGTGCCGCAGCTTTCTGGGCTGAAATTTTTCCCTGTAACTGCTGCTGCTCATTGGCCGCCGCCGCGTTCTGTGGATCTTGTGCAACTTGCTGATTGAGAAATGCTAACTTAGCGTTGTCGGTGTTCGACACACCGTAGTTGCCCGACAAACTAGGATCTAGTGCCCCCTTGCCGGTCTGTGCCGCCAGCCCCTGCCCTGCGCTAGTGTTGTTGGGGTTCTGATAACCGAGGGCATTGGTAACGTCGTCCCAACCTTCTTTAGCGTAGTGGAATGGATTCAATGAAAATGACATGAGGTCCTCACATCCTGTTAGTTGCGGGCATTTGGCCGGCGCCGCCCTTGTTTCCTACCAGCAACCCAATTGCATCGATCGTGATTCCCGCGGTTGCGCTCGCTGCGTTCTCACCGATCCAAATGATCATCCCGCTGCCCTTGCCGTGTAGTGGTTTCGTGATGATGTTGGTCATGCCGCCGCCGGCCGCCAGCGTATGAGTGTCGGTCGTCGCAAGGTTGCCCTCTTCGGGCGTGAACACTATCTTTGCCGTTGCACCGGCGGCAACACCGCACATCATCCGGAGCGCGTACAGGCGCGACCACGAGTTAGGGCCAGCCGGCGACACAACCGCCAGCTGTACCCATTCTTGGAATGACGTTCCGTTGTCGGTCGGTCCAGAGTCAGCCGCGTACACTAGGCCATTGCTGCCGAGGTAGTACAAACCACCGCTCACCGCCGTCGCTGCGATTACGTTCGTCGGATAGCACCACTTCATCCACTGGCCAGCGCGACCTGGCGGGCCGCCAAGTGTCCAGTCCCATACGAGCGCCAGACTCGTACGAAAGAACCGTACGTGATTAAGCGTCGGGTGATAGGCTGCTGCAAACCAGGGAGTCTGCCCCGCCTGCACTTCCGGTTCGACCGGAAGCCCAACATTTTGCAACGACAAGCTTCGGTCAAGCAGATAGACGCCGTGTCCCGTTACGGTGACGATGCCGTCTGGCGTACGGACGCAGCCGCGAGGGCCACGCGGCCCAACGCCGCTAGCAATGAGCATTGGCGAATCATAGGGCGGCACGCCCGTCGCTTCCGGCCCGACCCCCGCCACGACGGCATAGCCCAGCAGCGTCCCGATTACCAGGCTGCTATCGAGAGACAAAAGCCCCGTGATCTGCCCGTTGATGTGTTCTGTCTCTATGAGGTATTCCGATGCAAATGCGAGTCCCTCGCCGAGCGCCAGGAAGGCCGTAAAGTACACGGCATTGTCCGCCGTTACGGCAAACAGGCGTCCCTGGTGAGCGGTTACGATGTTGCAGCCGATGATGGGCCAGTGCTCAACCGTGTTTCCAGTCGTGTAGAGTTGCTCGTTGTCGGTGATGTCGGCATCCGGGAGGCTATCAACGAAACTCACGGGTGCGCCGTTGATCACGTTCGTGATGGTCTTGACCCGGTAGAAAATCGGGTCGTTCACGCCCGTGCGATATACCTCAATCTGCGCCGGCTGAATGTTCGCGTCGAGGTTGAAGGGCGCGCCCCGTTCTGTGATGTTGAGCATCGGGACGGTGACGTTGGCGCTGAGCCCTTGCATGTCCTCGAGCGATATGGGCGGGCACGGCTGCGAACGCTGGATGCGGCCCTGTGCATCCGTCCAAGCGGCTACGGCTGTGTATTCGCGCGTGCCGAGTTCCACGACGGGGAAGCCGGTTGTGATGGACGACGGATAGGAAGGACCGTATCCGATGTGCAGGGTCGCTCCATCGCTTCCCGTTGCGGTTAGCCTCATATACAGGGCATCCGTGAGCAGCGTGGAAGACAATGCCAGCACGGGGACAACAAACGTAAACGTGGTGGGCGTGGCGGTTATGGTCTGGGTAGCGGGCAGATGGTACTGATCAGCATAGTGATAGGTGGTGCTCGTCGTGGTATCGAGACGATCTAGTAGCGCGGTTCCGCCTCCAACGAACCCGAATTGGTATGAACCTGTGCCGCCCGTGATCCAGGCCGTAACGACCACGGGGATGGTACCGGCGGGCCAACCAGTCAAGGCCGGATTACCGGCAGTCGACTGCATCGCAATTGCGGCCGTACTACCCACGACAACGGCCGTCATAATTCCAGAGGACGCTGGCGGCGTTTGCGCGAGGGCGTTGGCGCCGTCAATATAATAAACCTGGCCGTTGCCGACCGTTGCCGCTATTGATTCTGGGCCGAGGTAGAATTGAGCCTCTGTGACGTGCTCGCCGTCGTACGCCTTGAGGGCAGCACCCGGCGCAACCATCGAGCCAGCGACCTCTACCGGCTGTCCCTGGACGGGGACCGTCGACGTATTGACTGGAGCAAGAGATGCCATCGTGACGAGAACCGCCCCCGAGCTACCTGGCGCCAACTGGTTGTTGAGCGTTCCCAGCGCAAGGGCGGACCCACCGGTGAAATTCGGCAGTTGCAGAACCATCGGGCGTCCTGCGAAGTTGCCAGCGTGGAGATGCCCGCCGATAGTACATCCAGACGGTACGCCACCAGAAACCCGCACCCGCATCAGGAACGCACTGGGCTGCCAAGTCGACGGGTACGCGATGCCGATTCCAATCTCGCTGGTATCTTGGATCGCGTAGTTGAACGCTTGGGTCAGCAGGCCCGCGCCCGCTAGCAAGAGCGTGCAGGCTCCTGACGGACTCCACAGCCAGACGCTGCGGGTTGACCCCGCCACCGCGTCGATGAACACCCACTGTTTACCAGCGAGCAGACACGTTGATAGTCCTCGACAACTATTCCACGTGCCAGGTCCAGCAGTGCTGAGAATTGTTCCGATTGCGAGAGACGAGACCGTGACCGGAACAAACTTGATTGCCTCTGCATTGTAACAATCACCCTTGTCTTCCCATGCTAGATAGGCCGTGTCACCGGATGTATACGCCCACGAGATAGGAACCGCCTGAAGCCCTGTGTAGATGTTGTCGACAACTACTTCGGAGGATACCGACACGCTCCACCCGGCGCCAAGCGTTCGGGTCACCTTTCGCACTACTAACCTTGCGCCGCTAGCGTAGGCTTGCTTGTAGGCAACTAGCCAAACATTGTCAGCAACCAACATTACAGCATATGCACACGCCAATTGCGATCCAAGAGATAGGCCGTAGCTGTTCACGTCGCTCGTTTGTGCAATATCTGTTATGGTCGTCCTATCCTCTGCCGTTGCAAATCCATTGGTATTGTCCCAAATGATCATGCTGAGACACTGAATTCCCGCGCCAGTGTAGGCGGGATTGCAGCCCCAGCCCACGAAGGTGGGTGACGCTATATGACCGTCGGTCCCGACCGATACATTAGCAAACGCCTTTGTTTGCCGCGGAAGTAGCACTGCGCCAGTTGTAGCGTCTGAGAGCATCCACCCCGACTCAGACAAATCAGACGCTGCGGTGCCGCCGGCCAAAAAAGTTAGCAAATATCGGCCTATTTGAGCGGTGTCCATCTGTAGGCGAGAATCAACACCGTTGCACTCTGCATTTGTGGCCACGACGGGAAGAATGTTCATGCTCTCGTAGGCGGCCCATCCTCTGGGAGTCCAAACGCTCGTCACGGGATTGTTGGCGTACCACTTCTTGCCGTCGTTCAGCATCAACTCGGAGCCACGCGAAGCCAGTTCACGCCCGCCCGTAATCGTGGTTCCAGCAGTATCGAGCATCGCGAGGGCGCCCAGACCGCCGCGCTTTTCGATCCGCTGCTCTTTCGTCATGGTCCAGTTGAGACCATCGACGATGGTGCCGGCCTGCGCGGTCTTGGGGTTGTCCTTCTCGGACAGCCCGAGCAGCCGCACGTCCATGAGCTGCTTTTGCAAGATGCTCATACGGGCACCGCCGCGGGTGGCATGGCAAAGGTTCCACGCGCGCGCCCGCTGCATAGGTGATGCCCGTAGATGGCGGACGGCCCGCCTTCGGTGTCACGCCACGCTGCCACGGACCACAAGTTGAAGCCTTCCAGGTTTTGTGATAGCAGCACCGGACCAGTCTCCGCGTGCTTTGTAAGGTCGATGGTGGAGAGATTGGCAACGATGCGCTCGAGGCTGGAATGATTTGCTGGAGCCGCCATCGCGAACCCGCTCACACCGTGGCGGCCGTGGCAAGACGCGATCCACGCATCGGTGAGCCCCTCGGGCATCGCGCGCAGGTCGACGTCGGTGTCGAGGTACAGGCCGCCTTGGTCGCGCAGAATGAGATAGCGGAGCACGTTGGACTGCTGCGAGATGTGGCAGCAGCGAGGCGAGAGCGCGCGGAACAGGGCCTGCGATGCCTTGGTCAGGTTGCTGACGTCTGCCGCGCTCCAGATGGCGCATGACCAGCCGGCCACGTGGGCGACCGAACGGGCCGCCGTCGCAAGGGCGGGAGGTTCGCCGCCTTGGAGCCAAATTTGATGGAGGGTTTTCAGTACCATCAATTATTCCTTGACAGCGTTCGCGCATCCTGCATAATGCAAGTAGGAGGTAGCAAGATGAAGAATATCAAGCTCGATGCGTCGAAGGTTTCCGAAGTTGCCACTGAGGCAAGCGTTGATGTCCGAACCCTGCTCAAGGCATGCGAAGGCCGCCCGGTCAAGGACATGGCGCTGGCACGCATCAAGGCCGCCCTGGCGGCTCTGGGGCTCGGCCTGGCGCTGCTGGTCGTGGGGTGCGACGGTGAGGGTCTGACGGTCGGGCAAACGACCGATGCGCCCCAGGACGTCCCACAGGCCATCGCGCCGCAACCCGCGCCAATCCCGCCGCCTGCCGCTCCCATTCCGCCCCCGGTGGCTGCTCCGGCACCGCTGCCCGTACCCGTCCCGCCGCATCTCGCGCCAGTGCAACCGCCGGCTGCTACCGAGGCCCCGCTGCCCGCGCCCACCCCACCGCCGGCCGTGCCGCCCTGCTTCGACCGCGACTTGGGGACCATCGCGCCGTGCGCGGGACGCCTCGACTGCACCGTCAGCAGCACCGTCACCACACGGACCATGTGCCAGGCAGACGGCGTCACCTATGTGGCCACGTGCGGCGAGTGTGCGGGCGTGTGGTAGTGCTACCACGTGTAGTCCCTCACGATGATGACACCCTGAGATCCGTTTCCACCCGCATTGTCAAAGCTAGATCCGTTTCGATTGTTGTAGCAGCCGCCTCCGCCTGCACCCCATCCCGTGGCGGGGTGGCCGTCGTCATATTGGTTGGTCCCTGATCCGCCTGTAGGCTTCCCGCCGGTTCCATATCGAGAGCTGGCTCCAGCGCCGGCAAGCATATGGTTCGCCTGGGGCGCGATTCCATAGGAGCCATCTGCTCCAGGGAAATACCACGTCGGATTCCCTCCTCCTGTGTGAACCGCTCCCGCGCCACCATTCATCAGGTCCGCGCCAGAGGTTGCGTTTGGGGAGGCTCCCCCGCCCTTCGCGGTGTACAGCACGCTATTGATGTACAGGAGAGTGTCTCCACCCGCAGTCGCGCTCACCAGTGACGTAGCACCTACCCCGGCCGCTCCGGCGCAGTAGTTCCACGGATCAAGTTGACTGCTCTGGTTGAGATGCAGAAACGCGTTCTCGCCCGCGGCCCCGCCTCCCGTCTGCGAATAGTTCCCCCCGGGGTTGGGGCAGTGGCCAGCGCCGCCGCCGGCCGCCAGGTACTCCACCTCCTCGCGCTTTGTGCCCGTGACGGGTGTGTATACAACGGAAGTGCTGGTAGCGGTGCAAGTCGTCGTCAACGTGAACTCGCCGAGCAGTAGCCCAGCGGGCGTTGGCGCTGGCGCGGGTTTTTCCCAAACGATGTGACTGACTCCCGTGTTGGTCGTAGTCTGTGTTCCGCTGGACGAGCTGGTGCGACCCACGGGGACGCATCCGTCACACGCGGTGTTGTCTCCGAAGCGATGCGAGTGCAGCGCGGGCGAAGGATACGTATTAGTGCCCGTTGAGGTAGCCGTGTTAGGGATGATCGGAGTCGGGGCGACGGTCGAAACCGGCGATGCTGGCGGCAGCCCCTTGAAAACCGCCACGGCATTACGGCCCGGAACCGTCACCATCAGCACCTGTCCCGCGTCGGTCGGGGCGGGCGAATTGGCGACCGTCACGACACCGCCGTCGGCTGTCGCGAGTGACCACACCGGCGGAATCTCCTGCGGGTACGCTTTGCCGGTGGCGCTATTGTGGTACAGAGGACCGGCGGTGTTAGCCACCAATAACTGCGAAGCGCCGAGCGCCACGGCGACGGTGGCCGCGATGGCCATCGCGAAATTCCTCACGACGTCACCGCCTTGATGACTGCGAAGCGTAGCGGCGTCGCCTCGGTGATGGAAGCGTTGCTCACGTTGCGGACATTGATCGTCGCGCTACCAGATCCGCACACGACCGAAATACCCCACGCTCCCCCGTTGGTGGCCGAGATGTGCTGAACGGCAAGAAAGTCCGTTGCCGCGATGAGGGTGTTGGTCAGGGTGAACGTGACTAGAGCGTCTGCCGCCTGCGCCGCCGAGAACATCGTGATGTTTCCACAGAGCTTGCTGAGGGTGACCCCGGTGGTGCGGCTGCTTCCCTGACTAACGGTCCCGCCCGCGCCTGTGGCGTATCCGATGCCACCGCCGCTCGACGTGACGGCGCCTGTGAATGCGTAGCTCGTGGGCTTGTTCGTGATCAGGGTCCAGTCAGTTGGCCCGGCCGGCCCAGTTGCGCCTTGAATGCCCTGGATTCCCTGGGTGCCAGCAGAACCAGTTGCCCCCTGCGCGCCCTGGATTCCCTGTGGCCCCTGCGGGCCGGTAGCTCCGTCGGAACCTGCTGCCCCTGTGTCGCCCTTGGTACCGGCTGGACCCGCGGCTCCGGTGGGGCCAGTTGGGCCAATTGGGCCTGGGACCGTGCTTGCGGCACCGGTGGACCCAGTGGCTCCCGTGGGGCCA
>Ga0265322_10000880_pt1 | contig 10648 bp, 8 predicted proteins | sample 41222metaG_FD_193584 | JGI IMG/M metagenome (GOLD analysis project Ga0265322, IMG submission 193584) | Rhizosphere microbial communities from Carex aquatilis grown in University of Washington, Seatle, WA, United States - 4-12-22 metaG | ecosystem: Host-associated > Plants > Roots > Rhizosphere >...
GGCTGGTCGAGAACGAAATAGGCGCGCTCGGCATCCTGCTCCACCGGCTCGCCCTCGAGAATCAGGTTCACAAACGGCTTCGCCTAGCCGTCCATGATCGGCGGCTCGCTCGCGTTCATCTCGACAACGACATTGTCGATGCCGCAGCCATGCAATGCGCTGAGCACATGCTCGATGGTCGAGAGCTTCGCGTGACCGGACTGAATCGTGGTGGCGCGCACCAGGTCGACAATCTGATCGACGCACGGCTTCACTTCCGGCTGTCCGGCGAGATCCACGCGTCTGAATACGATACCGGAACCGGCCGGCGCGGGCTTCAGCGTCAGCGTGACCTGTTCGCCGGTGTGAAGCGCGCTGCCGCTCAGCGACACGCCACGCAGGATGGTCCTTTGCTTCATGGGGTTTGGCGCAGTGTCGGAAGGCGCGACAAAAGGGCAAGCCCGGAGATGCCCGATGATGCGGTGAGGGTGCCCCTGCCGATTGACGATGGACGACGGACCGGAGCGGTGCGCGCCCCGATCTGAGCTCCGCAGATGCGCCCCGGCTTGACAGTGCGCAATGCGACTTCTTACTCCGTCATCTCTACAGCACTCCGAACCCGATTCCGCTACTCCCATGTCGTCCGCGAATGACCTCCGTAAAGGCCAGGTGATCAAGTTCAACAACGAGCCGTATCTCGTGATGGATACCCAGCATCGCACGCCGGGCAACCTCCGCGCTTTTGTCCAGGCCAAGCTGCGCAACCTCAAGAACGGCCGTTCATTCGACCAGCGTTTCAACTCGACCGAGACGATGGAAGTGCTGAATACGGACCGGCGCACGCTTGAGTTCAGCTACGCCAATCGCGACAGCTTCGCCTTCATCGATCCCAGCAGCTACGACACGGTCGAGTTGAGCGAGGCCATGATCGGCGATGCCAAGCATTACCTGGTCGCCAACGGCAAGGTCGAGGTGTTGTTCGTCGACGACAAGCCGGTCACCGTCGATCTCCCCTCCTCCGTCGCGCTGAAGGTCACCGACGCCCCGGAGGGAATCCGTGGCGACACCGCCAGCAACGTCCAGAAATCGGTGGTTTGTGAGACCGGTCTCGTTGTCTCCGCACCGCTTTTCATCAAGAACGGCGACGTGATCAAGGTCAGCACCGCAGACGGCAACTATCTCGGCCGGGCTTGATCCGCGGAGTCGTTGCACGCCGGAGCCGCGGGAACGCCGCCGTTCCGGCCTTTCCTACCGCGGCCGGCCGGGCGATCCCGGCACGATCCAGTGCTGCAAACACGTTTGGAGCTCAGTCGGCCGCACCGGCTTGGCAACGATGCCGTCCATTCCCGCTTCGAGACACCGGTTGCGTTCCTCGGCACTTGCGTTGACGACGAGTCCGATGATCGGAAGCGGCCGATCCTCGAGGCGCAGGCGGATGCGACGCGTTGCCTCGAAGCCATCGATCCCGGCCAGCTCGACATCCATGAGCACGGCGCTCCAAGACTGGTGCACGGCCCGCTCCACGGCTTCGTGTCCGTTGTCGACGGGGAAGGCCTCCAGGCCCATCCGTTCCAACATCGTCTTGATGATCTCCCGATTCATGGCCTCGCCTTCGATGAGGAGCACACGTCCCTGAAGCAATGGGGCTTCGACTGCAGGCGGCTGGGCGAACGGCCCACGGCTCGCAGGACCCAAGGGAAACGCCAGTTCAAAAAAGAACTCCGAACCCTGTCCCGGTGTGCTGCGAACCTGGATCTCACCGCCCATCCGCCGGATCAGATTCTGTGAAATCGCGAGGCCCAGTCCCGACCCCCCGTGGCGCCGGGTCGCCGAACTGTCACCCTGACTGAATTTCTCGAACAGCCGCGCCTGTGTTGCCGCGTCGATGCCACGGCCGGTGTCCGAGACGCTGAAACGAAGCGAGGCCTGCGCCGGCGTGCGCGCGACGGCGGAAACGACAATTTCCACCGATCCCTTTTCGGTGAATTTTACCGCGTTCCCGAGGAGGGTGACCAGCACCTGCTTCAGGCGCGCAGGATCGCCTCGCACGTTTCGCGGCAGGTTCGTGCTCGGTGACACGCAATATTCCAGCTTCTTTTCCAGCGCCTCCGGCGCCAGCATGGCGCCCGCCTCCTCGACGATCCCGGCAGGCGAGAATTCGCTCACCACCAGTTCCAATCGGCCGCTTTCGATCTGCGAGAGATCGAGAATGTCGTTGAACAATCGCAGGAGACTCCTCGCCGACGTTGTCGCGATTCCCACCTGTTCGCGTTGGTCGTCCGCAAGAGGCGAGTCGCGCAGCAATTGAAGCATGCCGATCACTCCGTTCAGCGGCGTCCGGATCTCGTGGCTCATCGTCGCGAGGAATTCGCTCTTTGCCAGGTTGGCCGATTCCGCCCGGTGTTTGGCATGAATGAGATTTTCAACAAGCTCTTCGTTTTCGAAAATCAAACGATAGAACCTGCGGAGCGAGGCATGATGGAGCCAGGCCGTGTTAGTGAGAAAGAAGGCATAGGTGACGATCATCAGCGGCAGCGCCCAGCTCCCCGCGTCCCGATACAGGGACAAACGCACCAAGACGGGGCAAAGAGTCGTGATGAGGTAGATCAGGTAGAAACGACGCACCGAGGTCAGCGAACGGGCCGCCCCGGCGTTCAAACCGGTGATGATGAGAAATGCCATGCAGCGCGGAAGCAGCGCAGACACGTCCAGGAACATCCACCCGCCCAATCCCCAGATGAACCCCGTCAGGCTCACGCCCACGCCGAACGCAGTCCGCCACCAGGGCAATTCGCCGTCGTCGCGTCGACGCCGTTCGAACGCGATGTGAAAGCCAAGCCTGACCAGCGATATCAACCAGATTGCGGCAAGCCACGTGTAGCGGGGGACGGGGGCGAAATAGCTCCAGGTCCCGGCGACGAGGAGCACCGACAATGCGCAATTCGAAAACAGTCCAAACCCCTCACTGCGGTAGAGCAGACGCGTCAGCTCCGCCTCGATCTTGGCATCCAGGACGCCCTGGCGCGGCTCCGCAGATTTCCCGGAAGACGATTCCTCCTCCGGGCCGTGGGGCGACAGCCTGTTCACGCCGGGCGTGCCAGCCGCGTTGCCTTGCGAAGTATTCAACGGTCGGATGCGATCAATCTAGTTTACGTTGGTCGTGTCCAGCCAATGTGGCAGAACTGGCGACGAGGTGCGCGACGCAAATGATTCACGCCAGAACACGGAATAGAATGCCGAAAACGCGTTGAATCGTTAAAAAAGCCTGAATATCACGCCGCCGCGGTCCGCAATCACAGCACTCTCGCCCAAAGCACCTTGAGGTAACGGCTTTCGAGGCAGTTCGACTGGACCGGATGGTCGGGGCCCGGACCCGTGCGGTCGAAGAACTGGAGCCGCCGGTTGAGCCGGTGGGCTGCCTTGATGACGTGCGCCTCAAATTCCTCGAGGCTCACCAGACCGGAGCAGGAGCAGGTGACCAGCAGACCGCCCGGATTGACGAGGCTGATCGCCAGCTGGTTGAGATCCTCGTATTTGCGGCGGCCCTCGTAATGTCCGGGGCCCTCGCGCGTGAGGACGAACTTCGGCGGATCGAGGACAACCGCGTCCCACTTCCCGCCATTCTGCTGCATCTGCCGGGCGTAGGCAAACGCATCGGCGTGGACCCAGTGCAATCGCGCCGGGGGCACCTGATTCAGGTTCTGGTTGCGCCGCGCCTGGGCGACAGCCGTTTCATCGAGGTCGATGCCCGTTGCGTCCGCAGCGCCACCCAGGACCGTCGCTGCGAGGGAGAACCCGCCCGTGTAGCAACACAGGTCGAGCACCCGAGCGCCCTTCACCAAGCGGGAAAACCGCAGGCGGTTGTCGCGCTGGTCGCAGAAAAACCCGGTCTTGTGCCCCTCCTCGAAATCGACCTCGTAGCGGACACCGTGCTCGCGGATGCACACCCTCGCGGGAGCCGAGGCCACCGTTTCCTTCATCAGCGACGGCTTGATGCCCTCGAGGCTTCCGAAATCGTGATCGACGTAGACATGCACCTGCTTCGTGCCGCAACACTCGTGCAGGAGGGGCAGCCATCGCGGCAGCCGCTGGAAGATTCCCAGGCTGGTGACTTCGCAGAATAGCACTTCGCCATACCGGTCGACGATGAGACCGCTGAGCCCGTCGCCATCGGAATTGATGACGCGCCATGCGTCCGATTGGGCGTCGAGCTTGAACCACTCGCGCCGCAGGGCGACGGCCCGCCGCAATGCGGTTTCAAAGTAGTCCTCTCCCACCGGATCCGCCGAATGGCAGACCACGCGCACCGGGATCTTCGCCCGCGGATTGTACAGGCCCGCGCCGGCATGCTGTCCGGTCCGATCGTACACCGCAACCAGATCACCCGGCTTCGCGTCAGATGAAACCCGGTCGAGCATCCGGGGAAAGATGTGCGGCTGGAACGTGATGAACTTGAGCTGGGCCCAGGGCTTTGACCAAGTCGACCGGTCGGGTGCGGAGTGAGGCGTCGGCAAAGGCATCGTTCCAGTCAACAAAACTGCAAAACCGCCCGGAAGCGATGGAGAATTCCACCGTGAGACCGCGCCGGACAGGGCGGATTCATTCTCGGCTGCGATTAGGGGGGGCACACGTAGGGGCGTAGCTTGCTGCGCCCTTTCCCGAGGGCGCGACGAGATCGCGCCCCTACGACGAAGGAACTCGTGTCGCAGCAACCGAGGATGAATCCGCGCTGCCGCGCCAGGGAAGGTGAGGTCAAGCCACGCGCTCGACAATCAACGGCGGGGGCGTCGGCCGCTTTGGCGCGAGGCGATAGGCGTTTTTGAAGTATTCCAGCGACTGTTCGAGTTTCGCCTCGTCGTTGTAATGGATCATCATCAGCGGCTCGCCCTGTTTCACCTGCGTTCCGACTTTCTTGATCTCCGACACGCCGATCGCGTAGTCGATCTTGTCGTGCGGAAACTCCCGGCCCGCGCCGAGCAGATGCACGCCCCGGGCAATCATCGCGGCATTGATCGTGTGAACATAGCCCCGCTTCGGAGCCGGCAGCTTGCGAATGTGCTTTGCCTGAGGGAACTTCTCCGGGTGGTCGATATAGGAGACGTCGCCGCCCTGCGCGCGGACCAGCTCCTTGAACTTCTCCAATGCGGAGCCGTCGGAGAGGTGCCGCTGAACCGTCTGCTTCGCAGAAAGCGTCGAGCCTGCAACTCCCGCGAGCCGCACAATCTCCATGCCCAGCTTGAGCACAAGTTCCTTCATGTCCTCCGGCCCGCCACCCGTTAGGAGGGCGATCGCCTCCTTGACTTCAAGCGACGTGCCAACGGTGTCCCCGAGCGGCTGGTTCATGTCGGTCACCAGCGCAACACAGCGCCGTTTCATCGAGCGCCCGACGCGCGTCATCGAGCGCGCCAGCTGCTTGGCCTGCTCGAGATCCTTGATGAACGAGCCGTTGCCCCATTTGACGTCGATGACCAGTCCCTCCGAACCTTCAGCCAGCTTGCGCGACAGCACGCTGCCGGTGATCAGCGGAAGACTGGGAATCGTGCCTGTGTCCTTGCGCAGTTCGTAGAATTTCGCGTCTGCTGGCGCCAGATCGGGCACCTGGGCCACGATCGCGCCGCCGATCTGGCTGAGCTGTTCGGTGAAATGCGGGATTGTCTGAACCCCCTTGAAGCCGGGAATTGCACTGAGCTGGTCGAGCGTGTTGATGACGAATTCCTGGTCGGTGCCGCACATCATGGGCACAACGACGCCGCTCGCCATCGCCAGAGGGACAAGGACCAGCGAAGTCTTGTCGCCAACCCCGCCCGTCGAGTACTTGTCGATCTTCGGCTTCGCAATGTGCGACAGATCGATCACTTCGCCCGACAGCATCATTTCCTCAGTCAGGATGGCCGTCTCCTGTGCGGACATGTTGGCAAAGTAGATCGCCATCAAGAGAGCCGCCAGCTGGTGCTGCGGCATCTCGCCATCCAGCGTGGAATCAATGATATATCGGATCTCCTCCTGCGTAAACTCGCCGCCATCGCGCTTCTTCTCGATCAGATAACTGAACGAGGGCTTGGTGAACCTGCGCGGTGGCAGGGGACGCTTTCTCATGTGACTAGTCATGGAACTTGTTGGTCGCCGATCGCGGGAAAAGTTTACCATAAAAAACAATCTATCCTGTTTGTCGAGCCAATTTTACCCATGTCGTGGCTGGAGGGTGTATCTCCCGATTGACGGTAGCGGCGCGGCGTTTCGCGCCGTCGGAGCCAGGCGCCCGCCGATTACGCGCTTGCGGCGGTTTCGCGCGCTTTGTTGAGTGACCGGATGGATCTCAGCTTCGATCTTGCCATCGCACTCGACCGGGCTCTCGCGGGCGCAGCCACCCGCGCCGGATTCGCGGAGCATGGCTTTGAACCCGGCGTCCGGACTGCCGATCCGGCCCACGGCGACTTTCAAGCGAACGGCGCCCTGGCCTACGCAAAGCGACAGCGCCAGAATCCGCGGGCTGTCGCCGAAAACCTGATCAAGGAACTCGGCGACTTGACGCCAGATTTCGACATTTCAGTTGCCGGACCGGGATTCATCAATTTCCGGCTGAAGCCGGCTGCGCTGTTCGCCTGGCTCACAGCCCACGGAACACGCGCCGCGCTTGCCGCCGGCGCGGCGGCAGCCGAACAGGGTCACATGGTGGTTGTCGACTACAGCTCCCCGAACACCGCCAAGCAGATGCATGTGGGGCACCTGCGATCGGCGGTCATCGGCGAGGCCATCTGCCGCCTGCTGGAGTTCAGCGGGGCGAAGGTTGTCCGGGACAACCATGTGGGCGACTGGGGGACCCAGTTTGGCAAGCTCATCTGGGCCTACAAACGCCAACTCGATCCCGCCGCACTCGCGCGAGACCCGATCGAGGAATTTGAGCGCCTCTACAAGGCGGGCAACACAGCAGCCGAATCCGATCCCGCGGTGCTGAAGGAGGCGCAGCAGGAACTCGTCCGGCTGCAAGCCCACGAACCCGGGAGCCTCGCGATCTGGAGGAAGATCGGCGAAGTCAGCCTCGCCGCTTTTCAGGACATCTACGATCTCCTCGGCATCCGGTTCGATGTCGTTCAGGGAGAGAGTTTCTACAACGATCAGCTCGGGCGGGTTTACAGCGAACTCGCCGGGTGCGGCCTCGCCTCGGAAAGCCTCGGGGCGCTGGTCGTTTTCCACCCGGAACACCCGCGCTTCAAGACGCAGCCGTTCATCGTCCGCAAGTCCGACGGGGCCGCCAACTACGCGACGACCGATCTTGCCACGATTCTCCATCGCTCCGAGCGCTTCCACGCCACGGACGTCCTCTATGTCGTCGGCAAGCCCCAATCCGACCATTTCGAGCAGCTCTTCCTCACCGCGCAAAAGTGGTTCGCGAAGACCGGCCGCGTGCTCCCGCGTCTTGTCCACGTCGATTTCGGATCCGTCCTGGGCGAGAACAACCGGCCTCTCAAGACCCGCAGCGGCGAAAACATCCGCCTGAAGGACCTGCTCGCCGAGGCCGTCGAGCGGTCCTACCGCCTCGTGAGCGAAAAGAATCCGGACCTCCCCGAGGAGGAACGCCGGGCCATCGCGCAGATCGTCGGCATCGGATCCGTGCAGTACGCCGATCTCTCGCAGAACCGGTCGAGCGATTACGTGTTCTCCTGGGACAAGATGATCTCGCTCGAGGGCAACACCGCCGCCTACCTGCTTTACGCCGTCGCGCGCATCCACAGCATCTTTCGCAGGACCGGTCTCGCTCCGGGCGACGCGGTCGCGGAGACCGGCGCCACTCCGTTCGAGACCGGCGCCGAACTCGCCCTCGCGCGCAAGCTCGCGCATTTTCCCGACGCTCTCGCCTCCGCAATCGGCAACCTCCGGCCGCATTTCCTCTGCACCTACCTGTACGAACTCGCCGGTGAATTCAGCACCTTCTACAACGCCGACAAGGTCGCAGTCGACGACCCGCCGGTGCGCGCACGGCGCCTGCTCCTCTGCAACCGCACGTTGCTCCTGCTCGAGACCGGCCTGCAGCTTCTTGGTTTGAAAACATTGCGGAAGATGTAGCGGAGGGCCGCACCGGCGGCTCCCCGTCGCTTTTTCGGCTGCACAAAACACGCTTGCCGCTGCGCGCCATTCGCGCCAGATTCCCGGTCAATGTCGTCCCAGGAGTATTACATCCGCGGCCCCACCGACACCGATGCACGCGGGCCATTCACGGTTGAACAGCTCGTAACCTTGGGCGAGACGGGCGGCATCGACACCGAGACACTCTTCTATGACGCCTCCACCGAGCAGTGGGCGCCCATCGCCACGAGCGAAAAAGTAAAGAACCTCGTTTTCCCCGAAAAGAAGCACCTGAGCGTCAAGCCCAAGCAGCACGTCACGATGCTCAACGTGCAGCAGGAGGAGCACCGGCCGATCACAGTCCAGCAGATGCTTGCCGCCGCGGAAGGCCGCACCGACGACACCAAGGACAAGCGGGGATACATGGAGATCCAGGCCAGGACCGCGCGTGCCGGACTGATCGCGGCAACGTTGATCTGCCTGTTCAGCGCCGCGGCCCTGATCGTGCCGCACATTGATCTGGTCATAAATCTGGATTTCGCCGGCATGCTTCAGTTTCCCCTGATCTATCTGGGAATTCTCGACCTGCTGTGCGCGATCCTGCTCGCCCTGGGAACGGCGGCGATCTACCCCTTCGTGCGCTTTCGCGCCGCTTTCGGCATCGGCTTCCTCGGATTGCTTTTCTGGCTTCAGGACCAGCCGTTGATGGCGCTGCTGGTCGTCGGCGGATCCGTCGGCCTGTATTTCTGCACCGTCGTGCTCAGCTATCTGCCCCTCGTGCTGGCTGCCGTCCTCGGGCTCGCGGGCCTCGGGGGCTTCGCCTACTTCGTGCTGATGACCTGACGGCGCGCGCAGCCCCGCGGCCGGGGCAGGCCGACGCAGCTCTTACCCCATGGACAAGCCGGCCGGAAGACTTCACGCACTGCAACAGCTCTGGCGCCACGACATCTGGCAGCCCGGTGCCACGGAGGACCGCCCGGTGCGCGGCCGCCTCTACGCGCTGCTGCGCGTCGCCTCGATCACGTGGACGGGCCTGTTCGAGAACCACATCACAACGCGGGCGGCGGCCCTGAGCTATGCCTCCCTGCTCGGCCTGGGCCCGCTCGTGGCCATTGCCCTGCTGGTCGCGGGCTTCGCACTCAACCAGAACGATCCGAGCGTCGCAGTAGGCACGCTGAACAGCGTGATCAAGTTCATTGCCCCGCAGGTTCAGCAGTATGACCAGCTCACCGCCACTCCGCAGGTGGTGCAACTGCTCAACAGCTTCATCGCAAGCAGCCGTTCCGGCACCGCCGGGGCGCTCGGCGGCCTCACGCTCATCGTCATCGTCATCCAGCTCTTCACCTCGGTCGAAAACGCCTTCAACGCCGTCTGGGGCGTCCGCCGGGGCCGGTCGTGGCTGACGCGCATCGTGTTCTACTGGACGATCCTCACCCTCGGAACGGTGCTCTTCTTTGTGTCGCTCACCGCTCTCTCGGCCGCCGCCTTTGTCAATGTGTTCGTCGAGAAACTGCCTTTCGGCGAGACGCTGCTGAGGATGCTGGTGTTGATGCTCCCCTGCTTCTCGGTCCTGATGGTCATCGTCATTCTCTCGGTTTTCTACCGCTACATTCCGAACACGCGCGTGCTCTGGCAGGCGGCGTTCGCCGGTGCGGTCGTCGTCACCGCGCTGCTCTTCCTCAACAACTACCTCGCGTTCCTCTATTTCAAGCGCGTGGTCCTGCAGAAGAGCCTCTATGGATCGCTCGGCATCCTGCCGATCCTGATGGCCGGGATGTTCATCTTCTGGTTCTTCGTCCTGGTCGGCGGGCAGATCAGCTACGCCGTGCAGAACGTGCACTACCGCAGCAGCCAGATCGCCTGGAACAACCTGAGCGAGACCGTCCGGGAACGCCTGTCACTGCTGGTGCTCCTGCTCATCTGCCGCCGCTTCAAGGACTGCGAACCCGCCTATTCCGCCTCGGAGCTCGGGCGGCGGATCAAGGTGCCGACGCAGGTTCTCAACGAAAGCCTGAACCGCCTGGCGGACCTCGGTCTGATCCTCGGAATCCCCCCAGCCGAGGGCCAGACGTCGCTGGATTATCACTACCAGCCTTCGCGCCCGCTCGGGAAGATGACCCTCATCCAGTTCAAGCAGCAGTTTGAGGCGCACGGGGAGAATCCGAGCGGGGAATCCCTCGACGAGGTGGACCCGGTGTTGCGGATGTACCATGAGCGCGTGGAGCGTTATGTGCGCGACGCGCTCGGGACCGCGTCGCTCGAAACGGTCCTCGACGACCTGCCCGTGCCCGCCCACCGCGCCGGCTGACGCGGCCGCGGCCGTCTGTCTTGACGCGGTCGCGGCCCACTCCGGGGACCGCTTGCCGGGCGCCAGGACGCAGCTCCGGCCGCACTGCGACGCAACGGGCGTCTGTCGTGAAGGAAAAATCGGTCTTGTAATTCCTTTTGTGCGGGTTTCTACTTTCTCGAAATTCCTTCACAAATCTTATGATTCTATCAAGAAACGACTCCCGTAAAACCCTCCTCCATATCGAAGGCGACGTCCAGTGGGGCCGCGCCGTAAAGCGGATGACCAGCACCTGGCCGGAGGTGTGTCACGTCGGAA
>Ga0265322_10000881_pt1 | contig 10647 bp, 13 predicted proteins | sample 41222metaG_FD_193584 | JGI IMG/M metagenome (GOLD analysis project Ga0265322, IMG submission 193584) | Rhizosphere microbial communities from Carex aquatilis grown in University of Washington, Seatle, WA, United States - 4-12-22 metaG | ecosystem: Host-associated > Plants > Roots > Rhizosphere...
TCCAAGGAAGAACGCTGCAAACATTATGTCTGATTTGTAGTAATTCCTTATCCACCAAGGAGCGACCATTGCAAGTACTGCAAGGATGATTATGATTATATTTTGTGTCTTGAGTGCGCCATTGCTGTCGACCTTCGCTCTTGATATTACCTCTCTCCCTTTTCCTGATGTGACAGTCCTTATCAGAGGCTGATTCTCATCATTAGGATTTGGCAGTGCCAAGACATCCACTAGTTTTTCTCTTGGCAAGAGTTCTGCAAGAGCCATCCCTAGCATGCTCTTTCCTGTTCCAGGCTCTCCTATTAATAGGACGTGCCTTCGCTGATTCGCAGCTTTCTTTATCACGTTTACGGCGTCTTCTTGCCCAATGACCTGATCAATCATAAGTTTTGGCACAGGAATATCTTTAGTCGTAGAATACTTTAGATTCTTTAGGTCGATATGGACTGTCTTTTCAGATGCAGCGTTAGAACTTATCGTCTTAGTATTAGAAGGTTTTGATACTTTCGCTGATGATTTTTTCTTAGAACTATCTCTAAGAGTTCTTTTGGATGAAATTTTAGATAAAGTCTTTTTTGCCATCTTTTACCCCATAAAACGTAAGAGGCATTGTCTTGTATGATATATTGCCCCAAACCCCTGCTGCAAAATAATTATATTATCATGAAATAATCGTTCATTAATAAATTTTATGATGAAAAGATTTCAGAACAAAAGATAATCAATCTATACATTTATACAAAATAGTATAGCCTTGACCAGATGTCCAATCCATTGGTCTGACCTCTTGATTGGCTCAGGTTATTACGATACAGATTCTTGAAGCTTTTCACAAGTTTTGATTGTGTTTCATGGTCGTAGTTGTCGCCTTTTGCATGTATCTTTGTTTCTATTCGGTATCTGCCGCTGATAAAATAATCACTATGTATGCTTGAAACAACAACGATGTTATGCAATCTATAAGCTCGCAACATCTCCATTCCATTATTGCCATGCATGTGAACTACTGGCTTGAACCCATTATCTACACATACTCTCTCAAGCTTGTCCAGTCTATCTTCAGATTGTTTTGGGCTTGTATCGAGCCATTCATTCCATGAGATAGTGCTATGATTCATGTTTTTATTTCAGGAGCCTTTCTATGTCAGCGATGTTAACTATAGGTTTTGGGCTTCTTGTTGTATCATCGTGGCCAATTCTTGAGCATGCGCTGTTCACGTATACATCGACGAAATTGAAATTCTCAAGCTCCGGGAAATTGAGTTCGTTGCAATAGAATATGAATACCTCTTTGTCATCCCACTTCTCCATTATATTTTTCTTCAAAACTTCAGCCCTCTTGCTGCTGTTCTGGCCACGCTTTGTCGTAACTATTATACCAATATGTCTTGAGCTGAGAAATTTCATTATGCTACCCTTGTTCTTTTTCTGTATCTCATCATGCAACTCTTTTTTTAGAACGCTCAATTTATCGATTTTTGGGTCATAGCAATATATATCCTTATCATTGTTGACCAATAAAGCTTTTGGATGAAAAACCCCGTCACCTATATATAGAAAAGAGTCAAATTCTTCACCATGATTTTTTGAGTCAAAAGTCTCCATGTTGCACCCTAGAAGCTGTCCATTCTCAGAAGTCATGCCATCGTATAAGAAATTCTTCGATTTCACCATGACGATGCTTTTCCCTTTCAATTTGAGTTGCTCTTCGATACTAGGTAGTTGGCTTAAGAACTGGACAGAACTGAACATCATGAGTCTTTTAGGCAATCTCTTGATTATATCATCTGGAACTACTATCTTTTTAGTATACCTTGCAGGTATCAGCATTATTGACGTCATGTTCTTAGTAATTATGGTAGTTTTATAAATTTTAGGAATATACCTATCTTACGAATATATGACATGCGCCTTATCCAAGGATAAATTTTTAAATAAAGGTAATTCTATATGATACGTGATTATCATGGACATCATCAAAGATTTGCTATTGAATTATTATTTCCTGTCATTTATTCTGGCATGGATACTTGTCACTCTACTGAAATCAACTATATTTATGTTCCAAGGCAAGGGATTCAGCCTAAAGAAAGGATTCGAAAATGGCGGGATGCCAAGCTCTCATAGTACAGTCGTTACTGCTCTTACATTTGCGCTATTGCTAAAGACAGGATTTAGTGAATATTTTTTCATAGCCGCTGTCTTCTCATCGATAGTGATAAGCGACGCTTTCCGAGTTAGATATAACTTAGGCATTCAGGGGGATAAATTAAACATTCTCCTAAAAAAGGATAATCAGGAGCAGATACAGGTCGTACATGGGCATACATTCCCTCAAGTTCTGGTAGGGATATTATTTGGGCTCATCGTTGCAGGAATATTATTCTTCATAGTATAAATCACGTTTCTCTCATTTTTTTTTGCCGCGCTCACATGTAGTGTGTAAAAATTATGTGTTGCAGATTTTAGTTGTATACATTATAAAACTAAAGGTTCGCTAGGCCGGCAATAAAAAAGAATTTATCCATCCTATCCATACGTCAATATCAGAAGGGCAAGTAGAATTATAGTCAGAAGTACAAAGAGCAATCTTATGAATTTTTTTGACTGCATCGTCGTGTCCTTGATCTTTCTAAAGTCCTGATATTGCTGTGAGAGTTTCTGTTCGAATAATTTGTCGTATCTGTCCTCCTGATTATCCACTTCAAGAAGTCCAGACTTGAAATCGTTCTTTTTCAAAGGCGCTTTAGCCTTGAGAGTTTTTTTTGATATTCTTGTTCTTTTCGAGGATTTTTTTGCCATTACTCTATAGTTGAGCTTATAATATTAAAAGGTTTATTACTACTATGGAAAAATAACTCTTGTCGGTCAATCATTCTCCCAAAAATATTCTTCCATCGATAACATTATAAATCATTACTTTCTTGTTTTATCAATGGTTGAATTAAAAAAGAGTCTCGGATTCTGGAGCATATTCTCCATTACTGTTACGGCGATGATCGGCACAGGAATGTTCTTCGGAACGGCTATTGCCGCAAAATACGCAGGCAATGCGTCAATCCTTGTCTGGCTGATACTTGGTATAATGACGGTGTACGTCGGGGCATGTTTCGGAGAGTTGTCATCTATGTTTCCGAGTGCAGGTGGGATATACGAGTTCGCAAAGCAGACATATGGGAAGGGAATATGGTCATTTCTTATAGGCTGGGCGTCATGGGTCGTAATAAATATAATGAATTCTTTATTGATTGTCGCAGCTCTTGACTACCTGCTTCCACAGGATTACAATATAACAATAAAAGTGGTCCTTTCTATTGCCATAATCATAGTTTTGAATATGTTCGCATATCTTGGAACAGAAAGCATTTCGGCAGTCCTCGGATTTTTTGCCATACTCATAATAATAGTTCTTATGACTATAATAGGAGTTGGTTTCACAAAGATTCATGTCTCTAATTATACGCCGTTCTTCACAACGCCTGCCATCGGATTATTGATTGCGCTATTTTTTATCGTCGAAACTTTCTTTGGATGGGAGAATGCGACGTTCATGGCAGAAGAGACAAAGAATGCTGAAGAGATAATCCCTAAGGCACTTATGTGGGGATCTGTTTTTGTATCCCTTCTTGGTGTGTTGCTCGCTTTCATGATGCTTGGAGTTATACCGTGGTCCGTCCTTTCAGGATCCGCTACGCCTGTGTCAGACCTTACATCGATACTATTCAGACCATCACTTGCTATTGTGATAAATATAGGAGTAGCGCTTGCCTTGATAGGCTCAGCCGCTGGTGGACTTCTAGGAAGCCCAAGACTTCTGCTTGGTCTTGCAAGGGATAAATTATTCATCGAGCAGCTTGCGGATATCCATCCGAAATTCCAGACGCCTTACAAGGCGATAATATTCCAGACAATAGTTTCTATCATAGTTATATTATTCGGATTCGGAAAATATGTCTACCTGCTTGAGTTGCTTGTGCCGATGGCTCTTCTCATGTATATAACCGTAATATTATCAGTGCCGATATTGAGGTTCAAGAAGCCGACTCATCCAAGGCCGTTCAAGGTATGGTTTGGAAAAACAGGACCGATAGTTGTATCTTTAATCTATCTTTCTGTCGTCATAGCTTGGGTCATGGAGACTCATGGCGCATTGAATATGATACGTCTCGGGATAAGTTTCATACTCTTTGGTATCCCAATATTTTTACTTTTGGTATCGTATTATGATCCTGAATCTATAAAGAAAGTCAATGATTATTTCGCTCATTTGTCTCTCTGGTCTGAGAATATGAACTTTCCAAAAGAGTTCAGAAAAGAGTTATTGTCGTATTACAAGGATGAACTCGAAGACAAGACGGTGCTTGATTACGGCGCCGGAATCGGCACGATGACGATGCATCTTGCTGAAGCTGTAGGACCGAAAGGAAAGATATACGCAACTGATATCAGCAGAAAGAGTCTTGAGATATTATACAAGCGTGTGAGCAAGAAGGGGTACAAGAATGTCGAGATAATACATGACGAGCACCAATTCAATAGGGTACACCCAAACGTTCGTAATGTCGACATAATATTCTCGGTTGGTGCACTCAGCTATGTACAGGATGTAGGAAAGGTTCTCAAGGAGCTTCACAGGATACTTCCGAAGAATGGGAAGATATGCATGGTCGAGTATGTGGATTATTTCTGGTTCATACCTAATAGGAAATGGTTATCGAGCAATGAGCATATTGACAAATTGTTCAAGGACGCAGGGTTTGCTGTGAATGTTGTCAGGAAGAGAAAGCTGTTCTGGTCGTTCGTAATTATCTACGGCATAAAGACTGATTCGAAAGTTCCGTATATATAACTTAGATAAATTTTTATCATATGTAGAATAATCAATTTCACTAATTATTTTCCAGATTTTCTCGTCTTCAGATATATTTTTAGTTTCTCTAGAGCGATCCGCCTCATGCTAATCAGGTTCTTCTCTTCTTTACTCATCTCGGCAAAACTTTTTGTATAACCTTTAGGGCGGAATATAGGATCCCACCCGAAATCTGTCTTGACTGCTGGCTTTACGATATTTCCCTCGAGTGTTCCTTCGAAGATCATTATCTTGCCGCGTTTATTAGAATATCCTATCATTGTTTTTGCAAGGGCGCTGCCAATATTATTCTTATTTTCGGATTCGGTGTCGTGTAGCTTGATTGTTATATTATATATCCCGTCCACCTTAAGTTTCTCGAGAAACCATTTTATTAGAGGGCCTGGCAGGCCGTTGAGGCAGTCTATGGAAAGTGATGTATCCTCGACTATGAATTCTCCTGTGTAATGTTTCTTTGCTTCTTTTAGTTTGTGCCTGATGATTTTTTTAGGGTCGAGCTCCTGTATCTCAGGGAGATCGATATCAAGCTGTTTGGTATTTTCGAGTATCTCGCGTATCTCTGAAAATTTCTTTTTGTTGCCTGTTATAACATAAATCTTTTCTACAGGCTTCTTCTTCTCAATTTTCGTGAGAGTGTCTAGGCTGCCGAAATATTCGATGGCGCAGTCCTTGCAGTAATAATCACTCGAGTCTTTTATTGAATATGTCGCGTCTGCAGCGCAGATGATGCATACTTTTTTTAGAATCTTTTTCTCTTCTATCTTCTTCAGCGCTTTGTTGACTTCTTTTTTCAAGGATAGTTTTTTATCTTTTCTTTCGAGTTCCTGCAATTTCCTAAGAGATTCCTTGAGTCCCATTTTATGTAGTAATCTTCACGCCAGTATCCTTTACAAGTCCCGATGATATTCCCTGTCCTATGTAGAAGCTATTCTTGTTCATCGCTTGCATCAGGCTCTCTATGAAACTCTTTTTCTGGGTGAAATCTTTTGATGTTACCGTGATATTCAATTTACTTTCGATATATTTTTGAGCTTCTGTCTTTCCACCGAGTTCATCAATGAGACCGTTGTCTTTTGCTTCTGACCCTAGGAATATTTCTCCTGTGGCAAGTTTAGTCACAGAATCAACGCTCATGTTCCTGTTCTCTGCAACCGCCTCTATGAAATATCCGTGGAGCTTGTCTAATTTATCTTGCAGTAGCGCTTCCTCAGCACTCGATAATGGCCTGTATGGAGTTCCTGTATCTTTATATTCTCCTGAGACTAGCCTTTCATATGTTACATTATAATCCTTGAGCAATCCTGAGTATTCAAGGTACGAACCGTAAACTCCGATGCTTCCGACTATGCTCATCCTATCTGCGACTATATGATTAGTGCTTGATGCTATCCAGTATGCGCCTGATGCTCCCTCTTCCCTGATCCATGCGACCGTCGTTATATTATCCGCTTTCAGGCTTTTTATCTCTTCGCTTATCTCGTCTGTCGCGACCGGACTTCCGCCGGGACTATTTATCTCGAATATTATTGCTTTTACGTTAGGATCATTTTTTGCCTTTTCAATCTCCTGAACCAAATCAGTAGATGATGCGTAATCATTGAATATGCTGCTTCCGCCATCAGTAGTTATCTCGCCCTGAATCGGGATGACTGCAGTGTTATATCCGAGGTTCTCATTGCCCGAGATGAAAAATACGGAGGCTATAAGGCTGAATATGAGCAGCGATCCTAATATGACAAATATTATCCATAATCTTTTTGGTTGTTCTTTCATTATTTCACCTTTTCAAGCTTGAATCCTTTCAATCCACCTGTTGATCCTAAAGAATCTGACACCGTTCTTGTGACAGACAATCTCTCAAGGAATCTCTCCTTGTAGAATGCAAGATAGAACGGCTCCATTATCCATAGGATATAGAATGGGAAGAATGGGAGTATAAAACAGTTTCTCAATAATGCCTGCCAGAAATTTAAGGATTCTGATTTGCCTTTTACATCTTTTATCGATATTACCCTTATCTTCGTCAGCATCTGGCCTGGCGACTGTCCGAGGTAGTATTCAAAGAATGTAAAGTATAACCATGCAAGCAGCGATATTATAAAAACTATGAAGTATATACTGCTCGGGATATTTTCGCTCCCAATGTTGATGTTGAAAAAATTTGCGAACACTCCATTGAATGGATAGAATATCACCAAGTCTATTATCACAAGATCGATTATGAATGAGAAAGTTCTCTTCCAGAATTGGGCAGTGTCCATATTGAATGGAATCACTGGACATTTAAAAATTTTATTCGACAAATAGCCTTTCTTAACTAATTTTTTTTGAGGTCGTGGCTATGGTTTCATGAAAGCGCAACATATTTAAATGAACTGGCATTTTCAAGAATATGGCTTTTGTACACGATAAATCTTCTGAAGGAGTAACAATTGGACCTGATGGTCAAGAAGAGTTCTTTAGAGTCAGAACGCCAAGAGACAAGGAAATTTTAGGAATACTTGAGCAGAGACTCGGCGGAAGTAGATGCCGCGTCAGATGTCTTGATGGAAAAACTAGAAACTGCAGGATACCTGGAAGATTGAAGAGAAAACTTTGGGTACGTGAGAATGATATAGTGCTTGTAGAGCCGTGGGAATTTGACGGTGATGAGAAGGGAGATATAATATTCAAATATAAACCAAACCAGGCGATGTGGCTCAAGAAGAACGGATACCTTGACAAACTTCAGGACCTTGATGAATTCTAAAACTTTATTCTAATATTATAGATGATTTTTTTATGTTTTTTTTTCTTGATATTCAAATCATTTCTTCCAGATAAGAATTATCCAGTATGCGACGCCTATGAATATCAAGGAGTCGGCGATATTGAAGACTGGCCAGAATTTTAAGTTGATGAAATCAATGACGCTTCCAAGTGATACCCTGTCGATAAGGTTTCCGCTTATTCCTGATATTATCAATACGGCAGAAAACTTGTTTACATCCCTATAGAAATATATGAGCGCTGCGAGAACGATTATAGATACAATCGCAAGAAGGGCGTTTGTGTTCTCTAGTATGCTGAAACCTGCGCCCGTATTCGTCATATAATTTAGCGATACGAATCCATAATCGATAGGTGACTTAAGCGAGGTAGCCCAGATTTTTGTCACCCTATCTATAAATACGAGAAGCAATATGAATATTATAGAATAGTATCCCTTGACTTTTAATGTCTTGGATTTAGGCTTGTAAGAGCCATTCAGATTTTTCTTTGCCAATGCCTTCTTTTTATTTTTCATATTACGCGTTTAGTACCATTTCTTCTGCTGTCCCTGTGCAGATTGTTCTTTCTCAGCTATCGCCTCTATATTTTTTATCCTCTGGTTCATCGCGTCCATCTCTGATTTTATTGCATCGAGCTTAAGAGATATCATCTGTATATCGCGGCTTATCTCGCTTTCCGGCTGCTGGAACCCTCCCTGCGATTGGCCCATCTGAGAAAGCGTTGATGATTGCATTCCCATATTAGGATTAGCATTTCCCTCGGCGTGATAACTATCAAGATTTGTCATAGGTATGCCTGTGTTATCGGCTGTCATCTGGCTCGTGTTAAGATTCATATCACCAAGCGAATCGAGTTCAGATTTTTTCTTGAAGACATCCATTATTCCCATGTTACACCTCTTTATGTTGCCACAAGCATCTTGCAGCGAACCACTTGACGGCTCACTTAATTAATAACGTATATAGTAATTTATCTATTTAGCGACCAGACTTATTATTTGTTCAGGGATGAATTTTATGGCAGTAAATAACGCAGTCTGCTTGTATACTTGGATGCCATTATTCTTCAGGCTGATAAGCATATGAGCAATATTCTGTGGATTGAATATATCTGTCAGGTAATATGAGAATATAAAACCTTTGACCTCGTCATCTGTCGCTTTCAGCGAGCTTAATTCAAGACTTGCATCCGTACCTGATTTCTTCGCGACTATCCCTGCAAGAGTCTCTCTCGGAGTGCTGCTTAGGAGTATCTCTCTTGCCTCATCTCCTGTAAGGTTCACATCTTTACCATTGATACTTATCTGCGATATGTTACCAAGAGCTTCTGTATCGATTACAAATACCTTATAATATTGTGTATTTAATGAGTCCATGTTACCACTATTATAATATTTCTGCATCTGATCAAGTTGATCTCTTGTGATCGTCTCGAGTGAAACATTTCCAGGGTGGATTGCAATCCCTGTGATTATCTCATTCGTGCCGTTGACGCTCTCTTTGAGGAGAAATAGATTTGTCGAATTGGAGAAATTGTTCTTGAAATTATTTGCATCTGTTATTACATAATATGAAACGAGAATCGATCCAACAATCAATATAACAAACAGGAGAGATATTATTTTGAAAAAGAACCCAAAGACAAATAATGTTTTTTTGAGCCAGAATAGCAATATGAATATTATGATAATCAGTAAGAATCCTCCAATAATCTCAATCATAAAAAATCAGCCTCACAATAACGCTTGCTCTGCAACGCAATTATGAATATCTAACTTATAACTATTTAAATGTTTTATCAAAATACTGCCTGTTTGCCTCTTTTGGCGCTGAAGTATTCAATCACAATATTTATAAATAAGTTGGCTTTTTCTAGGGTTAAGAAAGAAAGCGTTGGTTTATCGGTATATGTGCTATACTTACACTTTCTCTAGAACACATGAACAAGCAGAAAACATTGCTTCCAACATTAAAGGAAGGTCATAGGTATTTAGTATACGAAGTGAAATACGGAAAATCCCTGAACTTTGGGAAGGTTCATTCAAGTGTACTTGACCAATGCGGCAAGATGCTAGGCGTGTTTGATGGGGCAGCGGCGGGGATTATGAGCGCTAAATATAATACTGATAAATCACGGGGCATATTACGAGTAAACAGCAAATATGTTGATAAGCTCAAGGTCTGCCTTGGAATGATAAAGACAGTTGATAACAAGGATGTCATAGTGGATTGCGTCTATGTATCAGGAATGCTCAACAAAGCAGCAGAGAGAATGGACGCGTAAATATTTAGAAATACAAAACAACAATATAATAATTAAATAAACACAAAAAATTAAACGATAACACTTGAGGTGCATAACATGGCAGAAGTACAACCATTACAACATCAAATGATGGGATATGACAGGGCGATAACGATGTTCAGCCCTGACGGAAGATTATTGCAGGTAGAGTACGCAAAAAAGACGGTAAGACAGGGTTCTACTGCAATCGGAATGATATGCAAGGACGGTGTTTTGCTTGTGACAGATAAGAGACTTGTTGATAAGCTGATCGTCGCGGAATCGCTCGAAAAGATATGGCAGGTAGATGACCATATAGCGATAACTGCCGCAGGAATATTATCAGATGCAAGAATACTCGTCGACAGGGCACGCGTCAAGGCGCAGGAGCATAAAGTCGTCTACGACAGTCCAATAGATACAATAACAATCGTAAAAGATATTGCAGACCTAAAACAGATGTGCACCCAATCAGGAGGGCTTAGACCATTCGGGGTATCACTATTGATTGCAGGCTCAGACGAGGATGGCGTGAAGCTATTCGAGACTGATCCCACAGGAATATATTTCCAATACAAAGCGACAGCAATAGGAGAGGGAGAGATAGAGGTAAAAAATATTTTATTGAAAGAGTATAGAGAGACGTTGACTATCGATGATGGACTCAAACTTGCTCTTTCGGCATTAAAGAAATTCATCACTGACGGCTTTGACAGCGACAG
>Ga0265322_10000887_pt1 | contig 10611 bp, 7 predicted proteins | sample 41222metaG_FD_193584 | JGI IMG/M metagenome (GOLD analysis project Ga0265322, IMG submission 193584) | Rhizosphere microbial communities from Carex aquatilis grown in University of Washington, Seatle, WA, United States - 4-12-22 metaG | ecosystem: Host-associated > Plants > Roots > Rhizosphere >...
CATCATCGACAACGATTATGTTCCTGTAATCGCTACTTAAGAGGCCCTTTATGACTTTAGAGATGCTTTTCCCTTCATTGTATGCCGCTATGACAATAAACGTTCTCATAATATCCTAATTAGAAACTTATTTTATTAATGTTGTGAAACTATATTCTAACGAGCACAACGCCAAGAATGATGAACGCTATACCTATGAGTTTCCATCTGTTTATGCGCTCCTTGAGAAGCCAGACAGATAGTATCGTGACAAATATATACGACATCGACGTGAATGGATAGACGACGGATAATTCTCCTACACGCAACGCGAGAAGGAAGAAGACCGATGACAATCCATAGAAGAAGACACCAAGTATCAGCCTGTAATTCATTATTATACTCATAAGTCCTTTGAAGTTAAACTGTATATTGAGTCTTGATGAGCCAAGTTTCAAAAATAGCGCTCCGAAACTTCCGATGATAGTCGCGATAGTTATTGCAATAGTTATGAAGAGGCCATTATTCATGCTGCGCTCCGTACCCTATCAGGGATACGCCAACTAATATAGATGTTATTCCGAGCCAATTCAATATACTAACATAGTCATTGAATAGGACTATCGAGGCTATAGTCACCCATATGAAACTTAGGGCTATGAATGGGTATAGGACAGATAGATGCCCTTCGCGTAAAGACATGACTAAGAATACTGCAGCTATTCCGTATATGATGAATCCTGATATCAGTGGGACGTTTGTTATTATTTCGTTAAAGCTTCCCATATTTTTTGTGCCATACTTCATAAGTATCTGGCCAAAAGAAGTGAACAATGTAGATAAAACTACTAATACTATAGCTTTTATCGATGTGTGACCGCTGTCCTTGTTGCTTTTTTTCGTCTTTTTCTTCATTTTAGTTATCGTAATTGTCGTTATTATGATTGATGAAATGAGATTACTGATGTTGTTAGACACAGCAAGATAATATAAAATCAGATAATGAACGCATTCATCAATCTACTTTGTAAAATCCGAAGTATGTGATGTTCTGCGATACGACTTCCTGAATCTTTTCAAGATTTATCTTAAGCGTCTGCGGCTTGATTGCTATCATGTCATATTTTGGCGCGGTGTCCGATGCTATGTCCAGTCTAACATAGACCTTTGCAGTCTCTATGCCATTGTTGTTCAGGTACTGCTCGTATTTAGGATCCGTCCTCAAGCATGCATAAGAGTAATCGGCATATTGCGAGTCATTGAGATAATCCCATACCTTCAAGCAATCCCCATAACTCTGCAACCCGTATGGATCCGCATAGAAATATTTTATACTATATTTCTTTATGAGCTGCGCCCTTAACGTGTCATTGTTTCCGTACATTATAACAGCGCCATCAGCAACCCTCTGATTTATATCAACGAACGGACTCGAGTGCGTCCTTCTGAGGAACATCACCTTCCTGCCAGTAAGAGAGTTGATTGCAAATCCAACCTCTTCATGGCTAGTGAGTATCACATCGTTCACATTAGTTATAGATTTTATGTAATCTCCAAATCTATATTGTATATCGATATTATTATCATATGTGTAGCCTAATTTTGTCCACTGGCTATTGCTATAATCATTATACATCGAATAGAATTTTGCCCCAAACACTATGAATACAAGTATGATAAGTATATACCTAAACTTCTTATACTTCTCCATTAAATAAGCTATGCCCACAAATGCGAAAAGAAGATCGACGATATACCAGACCCTCGGAAATCCATAACTTCCTACATCAATTCCTAGAAGAGGCTTTGTGATAAGTGGATGCATGTATCCGATTATTCCGACAAGAAGCATCAATACTATCGCCCAATATGCCTTCTTCTCTTTTATGCATATAAATGTCATCACACAACCGAATAACGTGATTACTGACACCACTATATTTATCACGTTGTTCATCGGGAAGAGCATCTCAAAGGTGCTTGAAACAAGGGATATGAATCCGCTGAATCCGAGCGACAATCCTGAACTTACATATTCCTGGAGAGGGTTAGGCGTCTGGCCGTGATATATGAATATAGGTCCATACCAATAAAGCATAGCTATCGGTATCCCTATAAGTAATACAAGCCAATAATCCTTGAAGAATTCCCTGATACTGTTCATGATCTTCTTTTTCACTACGAGGCGATGCCCTGAAAAGACGAGGTTATCTTCAATAATCTTGTATACGAGTATCCCTGCAAGAAACATGTTTATAGTGAGGAACGGGATTATATCTATTAGGCCACATGCGCCGTATATCAATCCCATAGCGACCTGTTGCCATATGCCACGTTTGTAAAAAAATAGGAGCGGAATGAGAGGCATCATGATCCAGAAATTGAAATATGTATTGCTTGACCAAGGGAAGAATGTCGTTATCCAAACCCCTGTGACTAGAAGAGCTATAAGTTTGTCGTTGAATATCTTGTAGCTTACCCAGTACGCTGCAAGTCCTGCAAGGATCAATACCACGACGGCAAAATATATGTAAGCGTGAAACGTTGTGAGTCCGAATACTATTCCGAAGCCGTCCATCATAACTGCAAGCAGCCATGGATAATGTGTAAACTCTCCGTAATATTGATGGCTCTCAAATACCGAGCCGCCTGAGGCTATATGATTTAGATGGGCGTAATATAGATATACATCTCCGCCATATAACGGTCCTGGCAATTGCTTATAGCCGCTATATTGCACAAACCAGAAAGCGGCAACTATTATTATCACGATGGCTAACGCCACTTCGTACATCCAGTATTTTTTAGCCAGATGAATGTGCTTTACAACTTTTTCTTTTTTTTCCTCAGTTTCCATGATCGTCTATGAATACCTGGAACCATAGTTCTATGGTTATCAGCGAAAATATCTTGTTCGCCCTGACGTAGTCGTATAGGTTGTCAGTCGGCGACCTTGAATTGTCGTCAAGTAATTTCCTTATATAATCCTCATTAAAAATATTCCTATTTTTTGTCTTCTTGCTAAGGAGAGTGTCGTATGCGAATTTTTTCAGCGGACCTTTGAACCATTTTGCAAGCGGTGTCGGAAATCCCATCTTTGGCTGTTTGTATACGCTTTCAGGAAGAATATCCTTCATCGCCCTTTTGGTAACCGATTTTAACATGTCATTCTTCATTTTCTCTTCAGTAGGTATTGTCAGGGCAAAATCGACGACCTTGTTGCCGCATATAGGTGTTCTCGCCTCTATGGAATGCGCCATGCCGACCTTGTCTTCAAGTATGAATAGTGTCGGAAGGTATGTCTTGATATATAGGTATTGCGTACGCTCGAAGTCTGTGAACCTCTTGTTGCGTGTCATCTTCTCTACTACACTTAATGGATCGTATTTTTCGAGGTCCGAATAGAAATCTTCGCTGAGCATCTTTTTCTGTTCTTTCTTGTTGAACATTATGAATATTCCGTACTTTACTGCCGGATCTATGAGTATTGGATAGAACATATAGTACATGACCTTTGCGAATTCAGATGGTTTTACAGCATATAATATCTTGAATATATTTAGAGGGTTCTTCTTTATCTGTTCTTTGTAATACATCGACTTGAACACTTGGTATCCGGCGAAAAGCTCATCGCCACCGTGTCCTGTCAAGACTACCGTCACATGTTCTGAGACGAGTTTTGATACCATATACTGTGGGAACGAACCTGTCCCTGTGGTGGGTTCATCTAGATGATACACTATATCTTTTATGTTGCTTATGAAATCCTTTGGAGTAATTTTCACAGAATACATCTTCGAATTTATGCGCTTTGCGACATCACGTGCCGTGTTTATCTCCGAGTATTTTTTCCCATCGTCAAAATATCCTGTGAAAGTGTTCAGTTTCTTTTTCGTATTCCTTGTAGCGAATGTCGCAACCGTTGTTGAATCGAATCCTCCACTAAGGTAACTTCCGAGAGGAACGTCGCTCAGCAAGTGTTCGGTTACAGATTTCTCGACGATCCGACAATATTCTTTTTCAAAATATTCGCTTTCGTGCTTTGAGCGTGTGAACTTAACATCCCAGTATTTCGATGTCTTCATGCCTTTTTTCGTGCATACGCAGAATTCCCCGGGCAATAATTTTTTTATGTCCATAAAAAAAGTCTTATCATCAAGTATGTTCTGATACATCAGAAAATCTGAAAGGGCCTCAGGATTTATTCTTGCTTTCACTTCAGGATTCTTGACTATAGCCTTTATCTCCGACGAGAAGATGAATTTTTCGCCGTCAAGATAATAGTATAATGGCTTTATCCCTAATCTATCTCTCGCTATGAACAGCTGTTTCTTGTTTTTGTCCCATATTGCGAACGCGAACATGCCATTGAACATCTTTAGACAATCGGTCCCGTACTCTTCATAGGCATGTACTATTGTTTCAGTGTCGGATTTTGTCTTGAAGATGTGACCTTTTTTCTCAAGTTCGTTTTTTATGTCGTGAAAATTATACAGTTCGCCGTTGTATACTATAGCAATCGATCCATCCTCATTGAATATCGGCTGGTCTCCAGTCTTTATGTCGATGATGCTGAGCCTTCTGTTCGCAAGGCCTACGTTTTTTTCTAGAAAATATCCCTCGCTGTCAGGGCCGCGATGTTTTATCTTATAATTCATTGATGATAGAATACTTTTATCGACCTTCGTCTTGTCGTCGAAATAATATATGCCAACTATTCCACACAATCTGATTTCACCTGCTGACTTTATTTATTTTTTCTTTGCATCTCAAGAACATTCTTCTGGAGTATGAGCGATTGTTTCTTCAGGTCCTTGTTTTGATATGCTAGGAAGCTGAATAAAACGGTCTGAACTCCGACTACTAGGAGTATTATTGCAAGGAACATGAGCGGCCTTACCGGATTCAGGTCGCCTGCAAAGTATGTATATAATAGGTATGCGAAGATTATGAATCCTAATAATATGAATATTGCGCTGAGCGATCCTAAAAGTATTATCGGTGATTCGTTGAAGCTGAATATCAAGTGGCTGATTATGAGTTTTTTTGCGTTGAAGCTTGATTTTCTTCTCTTCTTTCCTGAATCTTTTTTCTTGTTCTCCCATGAGAGGATTGCAGGAACCTCTTTTATCTTATAGCCTAGTGCGAGAGCCTTTGACGCTATCTCAAGATGTATCTCTTTTCCATCAGATTCTATATTCATTGTGTCGATGACTTTTCTTCTGTACGCTCTTGTCATCCCGCTGAGCATCGTTAAGTCATTTCCGAATGCCTTTCCTAGGACTATGTTCCCTACGGCGCTTAAGGGAACTTTCTTGTATCCTCCACCTTTAAGATGGGGCGAGGCTATGACCATATCGACGTTTGGATTGTCAAAGAGAGTTGTGACCATCTTTTTTATTATGTCGTTTCCCCACGACATATCTGATTCTGTCGTGACTATTATGTCTCCAGTAGCGTTGGCGAAGCCTTCTTTTAGGGCTGCGCCCCTCCCTTTATTTACTGGATAACTTACTATCTTTACGTTTCCATAATTTTTTGCTGTCTGTTTTGCAATCTTTAAAGTGTTATCTCGACTTCCATCATTTACCATTATCAATTCCCATGGTGTCTTGAGCTCTTTCAATGCAGAGACGAGATTCTTTATCGATGAGTCTATTACGTTCTCTTCGTTATACATAGGCGAAACAAGTGAAATCTTCATATTATCAACCTTTGATTGTGTTATGAATCCCTCTAAATATCTAAGTCTATAGAACCTGGCTACGTATATAAATTTTTCGTAAACATCATTTACCTGATGCCTGTTTAGGATTAAGAGAATTATACCCTAATAGATAATATTCCTTCGCCTTAAGTTTCATGTTCTTTGTGTCAAGGACTATCTTGCTTGAGAAATCTATATCCTTGTAATAATCATGGTCTGTGGTTATTACGACGATGTCTGAATCCTTTAGAACTGCGACTATATCCCTATTTATCGGATAATGGAAATCTTTTACATATGGATCATGTATCTCGACTTTCCAATCATTTGCCATGCACATCTCTATGAATGGCAGGGCTGGCGTCTCTCTTCCATCATCAACATTTTTTTTGTACGCAACACCTAGGACAGCAATTTTTGGATTTGTCAATTGCTTGGATAATATTATATTACGCAGCCTCGTGAATATCTCCTGTGGCATCGCGTCATTTATCGTCCTTGCAGTCCATATGAGATCGCTCGATCCCTTTCCTACAAGAAACCACGGATCTATGGCTATGCAATGCCCGCCGACTCCGGGACCTGGAAGATGGATGTTTACCCTGGGATGCTTATTTGCATATGTTATCACATCCCAGACGTTGATATTGAGCCTGTCGCATATCTTTGCGAGTTCGTTTGCAAATGCGATATTTACATCCCTATATGTATTTTCGACCAATTTTGTTATCTCTGATGTCGTCGTGTCTGTAAGTATTATCTCTCCCTTGACGAATTTAGAATATAATCTCATCGTTCTGTCTGTGCTCTCTTTGTCTATGCCACCTATGATCCTTGCGTTGTTCACCATCTCGTATAAAGTATTTCCTGGTATAGCTTTCTCTGAGACATAGGATAGGAAAAAATCTGTTCCGCATTTGAGCCCCGATTTTTCAAGCAGAGGCTTTATTATCTCTGAAGTAGTCCCCGGCCCTACTGTCGATTCAAGTATTACAAGATCTCCGCGCTTAAGGATTTGTTTAACGCTGTTCGTTGCGTCTATGACGTATGATAGGTCGCATTTTTTCATTTCTGAGAATGGCGTAGGCACTGAAATTATGTATGTCTTGATATCCTTAGAAGTGTTCTTTGTTATAGTCGTTGTGACGCTGAAATTGTTCTTTGCGGCTTTGTATAGTTCGGCAAGTCCCTTCTCGTTGAAAGGCATCTTTCCGTTCTTTATCATACCGATTTTTTTCTTATTTATATCGTAGCCCAATACTTTTACGCCGTTTTTTGCAAGAAGAAGGGCTGTCGGAAGGCCCATATATCCTAGACCGATTATGCATACCGATGTAGTCTTATCGTTTCTTTCTTTTTTCATCGTTGCCATCATGCTATACTTGAGTATGTTGCTGCTTCTGATAATCTTTTGCGGAAACCTGTAAATTATCAAATCTTCTATCTAAGAGTTATTTCTTACCATTTTATTTTCCAGACTATTATCCTCTGGCCCGTTATATCAGTAACGTCGGAGAATTTCTCGAAATGGCTTAGGTATTTACCATCAAGATAGAATAGTTTTGTGAATGTAGAGTCTATCAAGAGAGGATCTGCGACAAGCGCGCTATAGCTTGTCTGGTTGCCATTCCTTGTGACATCTATCAGTATTGATAGTCCTATAGATGAATTAGCGGCCTCATATTTCTTGAGCTCTGTATCGGCTATGACTACTTCCTTTAGATTTATTATTTGGTCGCCGAGCTTTGCCCCTGATGTCGCATCATATACGCCTACTCTTGCCTGACCGAGAGTTGGGTCGCTTATATTGACGACGACCCTGTTCATTACAAGATTCTGCTGACCGTTGTTTCCTATGCCTATATTCATGTCGCATAGTACCATCTCAGATATATTAGTACATGGAACCATTGTTGATGTCGTATAGCTAGGCCATGGTGATATCCAGCTGTTCATGTCGCTGTCTGACTGCAATGCCTCCGCATCATAATAGACTTTAGTCGCGTAATCGGATGTGTAATTCCATCTGTCTTTCATTATCTGTACTGCGTCGCTCAGGTTCTTGCCGCGTATATTATTGACGATGAATGCCTTATCGAAGCTCCATAATCCGAAGTGCGCCCAAACCCCTGCTTTTCCTACCATATCTTCAGAAGTTATGAAATAATCCTCTGGAGGGTTGCAGTGGGTATAATTTAGTATGGTGTTTATCTCATCCTGACTGTATCCGTTGCCTATCAATTCATTTGCTGCGGCGAGAGTATTCATCTGATCCTGAGTGAGACTTCCTGCATTGAGTGTATTCATCTCATCCTGGCTGAAATCGCCTGCCAGTTCCCTTGCCGCATCAGCTTTGCTCTTGACTATAATATCAGACACTATATTCTCTGATTTCTCTGTATCGCTAAACTTCTTGTCTATCTCATCGAAAGCGCTGTTGCTTCCACAGTCGAGCATTCTCAAGACGGCGATGCTCCTATTTTCATCGTTTGACTGGAGTATTTCTCCGAGCCAATGTGCGACAGGGCTATTCTGGGTGGCTCCGTCTAATGAGACCCGCCTGTCAGCTGCATATTTGAACCAGTGACCAAAGTCCCACCATGAATTTATTATAGCATCGGGTTTAGATTCATCTCTTATCTTTGTGAGTGAATCCCACCATCCCTTTGTCATCGACGGCATATATGATCTCCCTGCAGCCATCCCTATCTGCACAGGAACAAGTATGACAAGGCATAAAAGTATAAATACGCCAATTTTCGATAACTTATCAGAGAGGTGCATTCCCTCGCTGAAGACTCGTACAAAGTATTGATAGATATATCCTAAAGATACTCCAAGAGCTATTCCGAATACTGGAGTCAACAATAATATGAACCTGACTCCTTTTATACTCGCGTATATCATCCCTATGAACCATATTATAAGAAGGAACGCCGTTTTCACATCAATCTCTGATTCTTTCTCTCTTAGCAGCATTACGCCAGCTACGATTACAGGAATGAGCAAGAGTGCCATGTATATATATAAGTTTATAGTCATGACGTTCGGAGATATTAGGATGAGATATATTATTGCAGCTCCTATTATCAATATATATTCCTTAAAGTCTGGCTTCTTTTTCACCATCGTAAATATTCCACCAAGGAGTGCAAGGGAGAACAATATATTCATGCCGAATGCTAGCTGTCCTATTATAGTAGGTATGTCTGCAGAGTTCAATTCTGCAACAGTCGTATATACGTTAGGCCACAGATTCGATAGAGCCGCAGACTTTAAGTTTGCCGAGAGTGCTATAGGCGTGACGACGCTTGATGTGAATGTTCCAAAATTTGTAAATATCGTCACAAAAATTCCTGCTGACACGACTAATACGACAAGTATGATTATGGTATTGATGATGTTAGTGTCTATCAGATTCTTGAAATTCTTGTGTTTTATATATTTCTTTACGATCTCAAAGCCTATATATGCTACTATTGCCATTGTTATGAAATCGAATATATACCACCATCCTGTCCATTGGTAGCTGAATATTCCGCAGAATAATCCTGCAAGGGCAGCATATACTATTCTTTTTATCTTGTCTTTTGATTCGAATGCCTCGAGGAATAGCCATATTATGATTAATGGAAGCATTATATTCCATATATCGTCGTCTGAACCTAGACTTCTTGTCAATAGGAGTGGACTTACTGATACAAGTATAGATGCAAAGAATCCTGCAGCGTCATTCATTATCCTTCTTCCTATGAAGAATGCGGCTATCGCTGCAATGACGGCTATGATCGTAGGCACTAAGAATTGCGCCTGCATAAGATTTACGCTCGGATCAAAGAAGTGGAGTATCTTGTGAAGGTAGACTATAGAATCTATGTGAAGGTTCGTGCTTATCCCACCGAGCCCGATAGGAGCAAGCATGTGATTGTCTATGCAATTGCCGTTCACTATCTCATCGCATACACTGCCCTTCTGCTCGATGTTTCTTGCCATCCTTGCCCATTGGTACGAATCTATATCTCCTAGAAATGTGTAAGTATGATTATTCTCCTGGTATTCGAATCCTGATTTAAAGTATTGTGAAGTTTGCTGGATCTGCTGGTCGAGCATCGCCTTGTTCGCCTGTTGGAATTGGGCGAATTGCTGGTTGACCATCGTCTGCTTCTGTGCAGTCGGAAGATTAGGATACTGTGAAGCTACCTGCTGTGATATGCTGTTCATGTAGTAATTGTTGACAGCGTTTTTCGCCATGTCGTCCGTTGTTGGTAGGTATTGCGGCTGAAGTCTTATGTATATTGTAAGCGCTACAGGGATGAGTATAAGTAGTAATATTACAAGAACGTTTACACTCTTGCTAGAAAAAATCTTTTTTGTCCAAGAGAAGTCGATACTGACCTCGCTGTCTTTATCATCCTTGCTGTGATCATTATCATCTGTCATTAGCTAATACACCCCGAAAATGTAACATGGTGGCTAATTTATAAATTTGATGAAATATGCACCATAGATTGATATGATATAGGTTGCGGAAATTAATTGAAATCAATCCGTGGCGTTGATTACGCGGAACAGGCAGACGTTCTCGCTCTTGTCAACGAGTTCAAGATATCCGCACCTAACTTTGCTGCAGTCTATGTTCAATGTCAATACATGGTCTGGTCCTAGATATCTTATCGATTGCTCTGTCTTGTTGCATTGAGAATAGTCTGTCAGGTTTTCAAGGGTATTGAGCCTTTCAGCAAGCGTCGAATTGACGGATTGGCCAAGCGCCGTCTGTGAGGTGTTTATATCATACTTGAACGAGAAGTATGCATTGAGCTTGATATATATAGGAAGCTTCAATTTCGACCAGTCGTAGACTATTATCATATTATGTATGTCTGTTGAATGGTTGCTGACTAATGATATTGCCTCGTTATCAAGAG
>Ga0265322_10000890_pt1 | contig 10594 bp, 10 predicted proteins | sample 41222metaG_FD_193584 | JGI IMG/M metagenome (GOLD analysis project Ga0265322, IMG submission 193584) | Rhizosphere microbial communities from Carex aquatilis grown in University of Washington, Seatle, WA, United States - 4-12-22 metaG | ecosystem: Host-associated > Plants > Roots > Rhizosphere...
CCGCCCGACGTGATCGCGACAGGAGCGGCATATCCGCCATAGGTGCCGAGGAACACCTCGCGGCGCGTTTCCCAGCCCGCCAGCGGGGCGCCGGTCAGGGCCATCCACGAGCGGCCGCAGCCGGTCAGGTTCCGGCCGTCGAAGCGCTCGTTCGGGTTGTTGGCGATCCCGAGCACGCCGTCCTCCATCGAGGTCTTCGTGATGAAGAGCGAATACTGCAGGTTCACCAGATCCTGGCTCGTGTTCCAGTGGTTGGCGAATTCGCAGTAGGTGGCGAGGGACAGCTCGCGCCGCACGGCGGACCGGTTGGTCACGCGCAGGCGCCAGTACTCGAAGGTCCGGCCGAGCGGCACAAAGTAGAGCGACTCGGTGCGGATGCCGGTGTACTCGCTCTCAATCTGCGTGTAGGCGGTGCCATGGCGGCAGACGGACTGGTAGCGGTCGAGCGGCTTGCCCACCGGCTGCCACGAGGAGCTCCAGAAATCGCCGCTAGCGCGGTCGCGCAGGTAGAAATAGCGGCCCGGCTGGTCGAGCGGCACGGCGTTGAACCGCAGGCGCAGGAAGCGGCCGGTGGCGGCGCTCTGGTAGAACGAGTAGCCGCCGGCGTTGTTCGTGATGATCGCGCCATACTCGGTCGTGCCGAGGTAATTGGACCACGGGCGCGGGGTGTCGGGACGCGTGATGACGTACTCTTTGGCCGTGTCGTCGAAGTAACCGTAGTTCATCGGAATGGCCTCATGTTGAACAAGGCAGACGGCGCGAGGCAACACCGCCGGTGGGAATTCTTCGCGCGAATATTAGCGTGGCGCCGCGCCCTTATTGCCGTCGCGATCCGCGCCGGCCGCCGGTTTGGGGATCGGCCGCCGAAGCCAATCCATGCGCAACGGCGAGCGTTGCAACTTTTCCCGCGCCCGCTTAAGCAGGTCTCCTTTTGCACCCGCCATGGACGCCGCGCGCTTCGCCCAGCCCCACATCCTGAACCAGCCGGTTTACCAGCCGGGCAAGCCGATCGCGCAGGTGGCGCGGGAGTTCGGCCTTGATCCGGCCGGGATCGACAAGCTGGCCTCCAACGAAAATCCGCTCGGTCCCTCGCCGAAGGCCCTCGTCGCCGCCGCCGCCGCGCTGCGCGAGGTGAACCTTTATCCGGACGGCGGCTGCTGGGACCTCACGGGCACGCTCGCCGGGCGCCTGCAAATCGGGCGCGACCAGCTGGCGTTCGGCAACGGTTCCAGCGAAGTGCTGGAACTCGTGGCCCATGTTTTTCTGGGGACCGGCACCGAGGCGGTGATGGGTGTCCACGGTTTCGTGATGTATCGGCTCATCACCCTGCTAATGGGGGCGAAACCGGTCGAGGTGCCGATGCCGGGTTTCCGTCACGACCTCGCGGCCATGCGCGCCGCCGTCACGCCGCGCACCCGCGTCGTGTTCCTGGCCAGCCCGAACAATCCCACCGGCACCGCCCATACCGCGGTGGAGCTAGCCGCCTTCGCGCGCAGCCTGCCGGACGACGTGTTGTTCGTGCTCGACGAGGCCTACGCCGAATACCAGGACCCCGCGCCCGACCTGCGTCCGCTCATCGCCGAGGGCCGGCCGGTGCTGTGCACGCGCACGTTCTCCAAGATTTACGGCCTCGCCGGCCTGCGCGTCGGCTATGGCTACACGCGGCCCGACATCGCGGCGCTGCTCCAGCGCGCCCGCGCGCCGTTCAACATCAACGCGGTGGCGCAGGCGGCGGCCGTCGCCGCGCTCGACGACGCCGAGTTCATGCGCCGCAGCCGCGAGAACAACCGCGCCGGCCTGAAACAACTGGCAGCCGGCTTCCGCGCGCTCGGGCTCGAGTACGTGCCCTCCGAGGCCAACTTCATCCTCGTGCGCGTGCCGGACGGCGCGAAGGCCTTTGATTTTCTGCAGGCGCGCGGCACCATCGTGCGGCCGTTCGGCAATCTGCCCGACCATGTGCGCATCACCGTGGGCACACCCGGCCAGAACGAGCGCTGCCTCGCCAACCTGCGCGCTTGGTTCGCCGCCCGGGCCTGAAACCGGTCCTGACGTTCCATGCACGTTTCCCAAGATCCCTCCGGCCGGCTGCTGCTTAGCGGCAACGAGGCGGTGGCGCTGGCGGCGCGACACTGCGGCGTGGCGCTCGGCACAGGCTACCCGGGCACGCCTTCCACCGAAATTCTCGAGGCTTTCAGCGCCCTGGGTGGAAAGGCCCAGTGGGCACCCAACGAGAAGGTCGCCGCCGAGGTCGCGCTCGGCGCCGCGTTCGCCCGGGCGCGCGTGATCTGCACCATGAAGCACGTGGGTCTCAACGTGGCGGCCGATGTGCTTTTCACCATGACCTACTCGGGCGTGGACGGCGGCTACGTGCTGGTGGTGGCCGATGATCCCGGCATGGCCTCGAGCCAGAACGAGCAGGACAGCCGCCGCTATGCCGAGGCCGCCGCCGCGCCGTTGTTCGAACCGGCCGATTCGCAGGAGGCGTACGACCTGCTGCGCACCGCCTTCGAGGTCAGCGAACGCTGGCAGCTCCCGGTGCTCTTCCGCCTGACCACGCGCGTCAGCCATTCAAAGTCGCCGGTGAAGCCGCGCTGGCCCGTCGGCACCACGCCGCCAGACACGGGCGCCCCCCGGCCGGACTTCGTGCGCAATATTGCCGGGCGGGTCATGGTGCCGGGGCATGCGCGGCCCGCCCACCGGCGGCTGCGCGCCAAGCTGGCGGACCTGCAGGCGTGGAACGAGGCGCAGGGCCCGAACCGGGTTGAGCGTCGCAGTCCGGCGCTCGGCATCATCACGAGCGGCATCAGCTACCACCACGTGCGCGAGGCTGCGCCCGAGGCCAGCGTGCTCAAGCTCGGCCTGAGCCATCCGCTGCCGGTGAAAACCATCCTCGCGTTCGTCGCCTCGGTGGAGCGTTGCGTGGTGATCGAGGAGAATGATCCGTGGCTGGCGACGGCGTGCCGCGCCGCCGGGTTGGCGGTGGAGGCCAAGGACGACGCCATCTTCCGCTTCGGCGAGCTCAACGTCGATCGCGTGCGGCGTATTCTGGCCCATGAGACGGGGCCCGAGCCCGTGCCACCGCTCGGCACGCCGCCGGAATTGTGCGCCGGCTGCCCTCACCGCGCGAGCTTTGAGGTGATGAAGGAACTCGATTGCATCGTGTCCGGCGACATCGGCTGCTACACACTCGCCGCGCTGCCGCCGATTGCGGCGATGGACCTGATGATCGACATGGGCGCGGCCGTGGGCATGGGCCTCGGCCTGCGGCACGTGCTGCCGCGCGAGCAGGCCAAGCGCGTGGTCTCGGTCATCGGCGACAGCACTTTCATCCATGGCGGCCTGCCCGGCCTCGTGGAGATGGCCTACAACCCGCCGGCGACCGGGCATGTGCTCGTGATCCTCGACAACGGCACCACGGCCATGACCGGCCAGCAGGAGCATCCCGGCACCGGCCGGCAGCTCGACGGCGGGGCGACTTACAAGGTCAGCTATGAGGATCTGGCGCACGCGGCCGGCGTGAAAAATGTATTCACCCTCAATCCGGTCCGGGAGAAGGCAAAATTCAAGGAGTTGCTCGCCGAGGCGCTGCGCAAGGACGAGCTCACCGTGTTCATCGCGCGCAGCCCGTGCATCCTGGCAGCCGGCCGCATCTTCGCGTGGGAAAAGGAACTGGCGGCCCGCGAAGCCGCGGACGCGGAGAGTTCGACGGTCTGCCCGGAGTGCGCGGGCTCCAGCGAAGATTGACCGGAAGGAATCCCGATGGACACCAAGGCCAACTCCACCACCAATGTCCGATTCGCGGGCCTCGGCGGCACCGGCGTGATCAAGGCGTCGGATGTTTTCGCCGACGTCGCCTTCCGCCAGGGCCACATGGTCAAGAAGGCCGAGGTGCACGGCATGAGCCAGCGCGGCGGCTCCGTGCAGTCCGACGTGCGCTTTGGCGCCGAGGTGCACAGCCCGATGATTCCCGACGGCGCCTGCGATTTCCTCGTGGTGCTGGAGCCTTCACAGGTGGCGGTGGTGCGCGGCGGCCTGCGGCCCGGCGGCGTGCTGCTCACCCCGGCCGACATCGCCACCGCGAAACTGCCCACGGCCAAGGCGCTGAACGTCGCCCTGCTCGGGCGGCTGAGCCGGTATTTCGATTTCCCGGAGCCCGCATGGCGCGAGAGCCTGCGCGCGCACTTCGCCGAAAAACTTCACGCTGCCAACGACCGGGCCTTTGACCTGGGGAGAACCCTATGATCCGCAACCTCTGGAACGATCTCGAAGGCACTTTCTTTCCGGAAAGCGCCCTGGACTACATGCCGGCGGAACGCCTGCGCGAGGTGCAACTGCAGCGGCTCAAAGCGGTGACCGCCCTGGCATACGACCGCGTGCCGCTCTTCCGTGAACGCATGGACGGGAAGGGCGTGAAGCCTGCCGACGTGCGCCGCCTCGAGGACGTGCGGCAGCTGCCGTTCGCCACCAAAAACGACCTGCGCGACACCTATCCCTACGGTCTCTTCGCCGTGCCGATGAGCGAAGTCGTGCGGCTGCATGCCTCCAGCGGCACCACCGGCAAGCCCATCGTGGTGGGTTACACCGCGCAGGACATGGAGGTCTGGAAGCAGGTCATCATGCGTACGCTGTACGCTGCCGGCTACAGCCGCGGCGACGTGGTGCAAAACATGTACGGTTACGGACTGTTCACCGGCGGCCTCGGCCTGCACGGCGGTCTGGAAGGAATCGGCGCGACGGTCATTCCCATCTCCGGCGGCAACAGCGAGCGCCAGATCATGGTGATGAAGGATTTTGGCGTCACTGCCGTCTGCAGCACGCCCAGCTATTTCATCCACCTCATCGAGGTCGCCGCCAAAATGGGCGTCGACTTCAAGCGCGACTTGAAGGTGAAACGCGGCGTGTTTGGGGCCGAGCCGTGGACCGACCAGATGCGCCGGTATATCGAGGCCGCCTCCGGGATCAAAGCCTATGACATCTACGGGCTCTCCGAGATCATCGGCCCGGGGGTGGCCGCCGAGTGCGCCTGCCAGGACGGCCTGCACGTCTTCGAGGATCATTTTCTGGTGGAGATTGTGGATCCCGCGACCCTGGAACCGGTGCCCGACGGCGGGGAGGGGGAGCTGGTGATCACCACGCTCAGCAAGCAGGCCATGCCGGTCATCCGTTACCGCACCCGCGACATCACCGCGATCGAGGCGCGGCCGTGCGCCTGCGGCCGGAACCTCCGGCGCATCCGGCGCATCAGCCGCCGCAGCGACGACATGTTCATCATCCGCGGCGTGAACGTCTATCCCTCGCAGATCGAGACGGCGCTGCTCAAAACGGAGGCGAACCTTCCGCACTATCAGATCGTGCTCACCCGCAAGTCGGGTCTCGACCAGATGGAGGTGCGTGTCGAGATCACCGGCGAGATGCTGCGCGACCGCGTGGGCGAGATGGAGCAGCTCCAGAGGCGCCTGGCGCGAAGCATCGAGCAGATCACTAGCCTGCACACGGCCGTGACCCTCGTGCAGCCGGGCACCATCCCGCGCAGCGAGGGCAAGGCCCGACGACTCTTGGATCAACGCAACGAAGGCAACTGAGGAGTTTTTATGAAAATCCGCCAGATTTCCGTCTTTCTCGAGAACCGCCCGGGGCGGCTGTCGGGCCTGTGCCAGACGCTCGCCGAAGCCGGGGTGAATCTCAGCACGCTCACGCTCTCCGACAACGGCGAGTTCGGCCTGCTCCGGCTTCTCACGCCCGATGTCGACCGGGCGAAACAGGTGATTGAAAAGGCCGGCTACGCCGTGACCACGACCGAAGTCGTCGTGCTCCAGGTGCCGGACCGGCCCGGCGGACTCGCGTCGGTGCTCGCCGCGCTCGAACCGCAAGGCATCTCGGTGGAATACATGTATGCCTTTGCCGGGCGCCCCGGCCGCGAGGCCGTGATGGTTTTCCGCTTCGGTGACATGGACTGCGCCATCGCGGTCCTGCAGACCGCCGGCATCAGCGTCTTCAAGCCGGTGGACCTGTTCGGCACGTAAGCCGCGCCGGTGACGGCCGTCAGGTCATGGGTCGCGCCTCAGCGCGTGGCGACGTAGGGCTCGATGGAACGGAAGCCCGCCCGCGCGCTGGCGGCGTCCCGCGCCGCGGTATCGGCAAAGAGATAACCGGCGTAGCCGCCGAAGCCGCCGCCGCAATATTTCCAGGCGAGTGCTCCCGGCAGATCGTCCGGCAGCGGATCCATGCCCTCGGCCCGCTGCACCGCGTACGACTGCCGCACCGCGTCGGCCAGTTGCGCGAGGTCCTGCCGCCACACCGCGTCGCGCGCCGTTCGTCCGGCGCGGGCGATGGCGGCGAAATCGCGCGGCCGCTCCGTGAGCGCGGGAGTCGAATGCGACCGGCCGGTCCAGAGCAGCGCCAGGCGGCCGCGCAGTTCGGCGCCATCGGACTTCACCTCCAGCTCCGGCCGCTGTCCGCTGCGCCACACGCACAGGCCCGTCTCGGTGATCACCGCCGGATCCTGCCAGCCCACGCCGAGGTCGAGCTCGGATGAGACGCCGTCCTTGCCGTTGAGCAGGGCCCACGCGCCGCTGCCGCCGAGGCCGGCGTTGTGCTCGTACGGCCAGGCGCGCAGCGAAACGGTGGGGGAGATTGTACAGTTGACAATGTACCCGTCCGGCCGCGCGAAGCGCGGGACGTCGAGCCAGCCGCCGGCGAAGTCCACGCGCAGCGGCGCCTCCTGGGGCGCGCGGATCCACCGGACAATCTCCGTCGTCGAGATGGGCGGAAATTGCGGCGGCGTCTTCGGCAGCACGACATAGCGCGTGCCGGTCTGTGCGCACAGCGCCTGCTTGAGCGGGGTGTATTTGTCGTCCTCCGTCACGGCGAGGATGTCCGGCCGCAGGCGCAGGAACTCCTGCTTGAAGTCGAGGCCCTCCTCCAGGTCGGCGCCGATGACGACCTCGTCCACCATGCCGAGCGAGGCGAGCAGGGCCCGCTTGTGCTCGTCGGGCAGCGAGCTGCGGCGCTGCTTGTGCCGCCACAGCACCTCGGCCGAGGCGAAGGCCACCGTGAGGTGGTCGCCCAGCGCGCGCGCCTCGCGAAAAAATTGCAGATGACCCGCGTGCAGAATGTCGTAGCAGCCGGAAACAAAGACCCTGGTCATGGCTGGGCGCTAGCAGGACGCCCCGCCCGGCCCGCGTCAACACGCGGCTGCGGCGGATCGCCGGACGGCGCCTCCGGACCCCGCTTCTTCCCCGGACGGATGACCTTCGATTGCTTCGGATCGATCTCCTCGATCTCCGGCTGGGGAATGCGCGTGAAGGCGATGCGCATCGGCGCGTAGCTTGTGGCCCCGTGCGCGCCGCCAAAGTAGACCGTGTTTTTTCCATAGGCACGGTTGAGGGCGTCCACGACATCGTGCAGCCGCCCGCGCGCCTGTTCCTCTTCATGGGTGAACAGGTCGGGCGTGTGGCCCGGCAATTCGACCAGGTTGAACAGCACGACACCGACTTGGAACGGCGCGCGGCCGCGCCCGGGCCGGCGCTCCCAGATCTGGGTGAGCGCGTGGGTGAATTGGAGGGTGTCCTGCGTCTCGTTGAAGCGCAGCTCGTCGCTCCAGCCGCGGCCCGCGCGGTGCCGCATCGAGACGTGCAGCCCGCCCGCGTAGAGGCCCATGTGGCGCAGGCGCATCGCGGCCTTCTGCAGCAGGCGGTGCAGCACCGCGAGGGCGGCGGTCTCATTGCGCAGCGAAGGCGGCAGCACGTGCGAGTGCCCGACGGTCCGGTGTTCTTGCGGCGCCGGCCGCACATCTTTGCCGCGCAGGCGCTCGTACATGCGCTCGCCCTCGATTCCACCCCAGATGCCCCGCAGCTCGGCCTTGGTCGCGGCGTAGAGTTTCCGCACCGTGTCAATGCCGTGGGCGCGCAGGCGGCGCTCCATATTCCGGCCGATGCCCACGAAATCGGCGATCTCCAGCTCCAGCAGGCGCGCCGGCACGTCGGCGTCCTCCAGCACCACCAACCCGTCGGGCTTCTGCATGTCCGAGGCGACCTTGGCCAGAAACTGGTTGGCCGCGATGCCGATGGAGCAGGTGAGACACGCGCCGGCCTCACGGGCGATCGCCGCCTTGATGCGGTGCGCGCGCGCCACCGCCTTTTCGCGCGGCGCATACGTCGCGGTGAGTTCGCAGAGCACCTCATCGATCGACAGGACATCGGTCACGTGCAGGCACGACTCAATGATCTCGATGAGCCGGCGGTGGTACTGGATGTAGAACGCGGGGCGCGCCTCGACGATGGTGATGCCGGGGCACAACCGCCGCGCCTCGTCCACCCGCGTGCCCACCTTCACGCCGCGCCGCCGGGCATCGTAGCTGGCCGCGATGCAGCACGAGGTCTCGGCCAGGACCGGAGCGACGCCCACCGGCCGGCCGCGCAGCTCCGGGCGCTCCTGCTGCTCGCAGGAGGCGAAAAACGAGTTGAAATCGACGATGAGCGACCGCAACGGCACACTAGCCAGCATGGCGGGCGCCGGCGCGGGGTCAAACGGACTGGTCCAGTCCGCCTTTGCCAAACGGATGAGATTCTGCTCTCTGAACTGATGCGCATCGCCGTTCTGGCCGACACGCACGACCGTTACCCGCCCGGCCTGCCGGGGCGCCTGCACGGCGCCGACGAGATCTGGCATCTGGGCGACGTATGCGATCCCGGCGTGCTGGCGGTATTCGAGCAGCTTGGGCCGCCGCTGCGCGTGGTGCTCGGCAATTGCGACTGGCACCCCGCCTGGCCGCGCGAACTCCGCCTGCAACGCGGCGGCGTGCGTTTTGTGCTGAGTCATGCGCCGCCCGTGCGGACCCCGCCCGAGGCCGACGTCGTGCTGCACGGCCACACGCACGTGCCGCGCGACGAAACTGATGCGCACGGCGTGCGCTGGCTCAACCCCGGGTGCATCTCGCGTCCCCGCGGCGGTGCGCCGCCGAGCTTCGCATGGCTGGGTATCCGGCCGGGCCGGCTCGACTGGCGTGTCGTGCCGCTTTAAACCGCCATGCGCAAACAACTGCCCAATCTGCTCAGTCTGCTGCGGATCGTCGTGCTGGCCCCGCTCATCGTGGCGCTGGCATGGGTGACGGGTTCGCGCCCGTGGTTTCTGGCGTTGTTTGGCGCCGCGCTGGTGACGGACGCGCTGGATGGCTTTCTCGCGCGCCGGCTGGGAGTCGAGTCCGACCTGGGACGCCGGCTCGACAGCTGGGGTGACTATGTCATGACCGCCGCGGTGGTGACGGCGATCTGGCGGTTGTGGCCGGAGGTGGTGCAGAAGGAGTGGCCGTGGTTCGTGACGACGCTGGTCGGGTGTTTTGCGATCGTGGCCTATGGGCTGGTCCGCTGGCGCCGCGTGCTGGGCTTCCATACCTGGCTGGCCAAGGCGATGGCCATGATCCTGCCGGCGGGGGTGGTGGTGCTGCTGGCCGGCTGGTCCGCGGCGCCGTTTCATGCCGCCGTGATCCTGCAGGTGCTGTGCGGAGTGGAGGAAATGGTGATCGCCTTTCTCCTGCCGGGCTTTTCCGGGCACATTCCCAGCTTCTGGCATGCGTTGCAGCGCCGCCGGCAGGGCCTGACGGGGCAGGCGTAAAAACTGCTTCGGGCCAGCCGTGAAGATCGATCTTTTGTCCGGTGAAGCCGTCACGGCGCGACTGCCCGAACTGGGCGGACTGCTCGCCGACGCCGTACAGCACGGCGCCTCAGTGGGCTTCGTCCTGCCGCTGGCGGGCGGCGAGGTGGAGGCTTACTGGCGCACGGTGGGTGCCGAGGTGTCCGTCGGGCGCAAGCTGCTGTTAGCCGCGTTCGACGAGGGCGGACGTCTCGTCGGCAGCGCGCAGCTGGCGCTCGAGCCGCGCGCCAACGGGCGGCATCGCGCCGAGGTGCAGAAGGTCCTGGTGCTGGCGGCGCACCGCAGGCGCGCTCTCGGAGCGGCACTCATGGCGCGGGTCGAGGTCGAGGCCCGGGTGCGGGACCGTACCCTGCTGTTTCTCGACACGAGCGTGGGGGCGGGCGGCGCTACGGAATTCTACGAACGGCTGGGTTACACGCTGGCCGGCGGCATTCCGGATTTCGCCGCCGATCCCGACGGTCGGCTGGCACCGAACGCCATCTACTACAAGCGGCTGGACGCCTCGACTCCGGGTGCGCTGTGAAATTTGTAACGTAATACGTTACAAACCCGGCAGTGGGATCGCACCTTCACGCCTTGCGCTGAAAACCGTAGGCGCGTTCGACGCGGGCGATCCTTACCTCGTAGGCCTCGTACCACGTCTCGTGCCCGCCGCGCTGGGCCTGCTGGTGCTCGGCGTCACGCTTCCAGTCGAGGATGGCCTTCTCGTCGCGCCAGTAGCTCACCGTAATGCCCGTGCCGTCGACGCCGCGTACGCTCTCGAGGCCGAGGAAGCCGTCGTAGCTTGAGCCCAGTTCCTCCATTCTCCGCGCCATGGCGCCATAGCCCTGGTCGCCCTCCGTGCGGCGGGAGGTGAAGATCACGGCGTAGTAGGGTGGCGCGGGAGTGCGGACGGGGCCGGGGGTCATGCTCATGACCGGCAAGCTAGCGGCGGCGGCGCACG
>Ga0265322_10000894_pt1 | contig 10571 bp, 5 predicted proteins | sample 41222metaG_FD_193584 | JGI IMG/M metagenome (GOLD analysis project Ga0265322, IMG submission 193584) | Rhizosphere microbial communities from Carex aquatilis grown in University of Washington, Seatle, WA, United States - 4-12-22 metaG | ecosystem: Host-associated > Plants > Roots > Rhizosphere >...
CATTGATTCTATAATGATATGTCGTGTTTGGTGTTAAGCCGGTTATTGGTGCAGATACTGCTGTTGCTGTCGTTCCGTTTACCGGGCTTTGGGTTGCTGTCACCTGACTCCCGTATCCCGTCGTCAGTCCATATTCGAACTTTACTGTTGTCGTTGCATTATTTGCATTCACACTGCCCTCGAACTTCGCCGATACCGAGTTCACACTATCTACATATTCTGTTACTATCGTCGGTACGATTGTTCCGGTTATGAATGTCGAATCTGCTCCGGTTGTTGTCCCGGCTGTATTCGTTGCACTGATCCGATAATGATACGTTGTGTTCGGAATGAGTCCTGTGATTTGTGCAGATACTGCTGTTACGGTTGTTCCGTTCACCGGACTTTGTATTGCTGTCGCCTGACTCCCGTATCCTGTCGTCAGTCCATATTCGAATTTTACCGTTGTTGCTGCATTGTTCGCATTCACACTGCCCTCGAACTTCGCCGATACAGAGTTCACGCTATCCACATATTCCGTTGCAATCGTCGGAGCGATCGCCCCGGTAGTGAATGTCGAATCAGTTCCGGTCGTTGTTCCGGCTGTGTTTGTCGCATTGATTCTATAATGATATGTCGTGTTTGGTGTTAAGCCGGTTATTGGTGCAGACACTGCTGTTACTGTTGTCCCGTTCACAGGGCTTTGTGTTGCTGTCACCTGACTTCCGTATCCTGTCGTCAGTCCGTATTCGAACTTTACCGTTGTTGCTGCATTATTTGCATTTACACTGCCTTCGAACTTCGCTGACACAGAGTTTACACTGTCCACATATTCTGTTACTATCGTCGGTACGATTGTTCCGGTTATGAATGTCGAATCTGTTCCCGTCGTTGTTCCGGCTGCATTCGTTGCACTGATCCGATAATGATATGTCGTGTTCGGTACGAGCCCTGTAATCGGTGCCGATACTGCGGTGTTTGTTGTACCGTTCAACGGACTTTGTGTTGCCGTGACCTGACTCCCGTATCCTGTTGTCAATCCGTATTCGAACTTTACCGTTGTCGCTGCATTGTTCGCATTTACACTACCTTCGAACTTTGCCGAGACAGAATTTACACTGTCCACAAATTCCGTTACTATTGTCGGTGCTATCATTCCAGTTGTAAATATCGAATCTGCTCCGGATTCCGTTCCCGCTCTATTGGTCGCGCTGATCCGAAAATGATACGTTGCATTGGGAAGCAAACCTGAGAGAGTATCGACAACGGAAAGAAATGTCGACGTGCTATCGATTTCTTGAACCGGAGTTAATAGTCCATAGGAGGACGTCAATCCGTAATCAAACCACATGGTACCGCCGAGCATGTGCGGATTAATTCTACCGTTAAGGACAGCACCGGCAGTAGAAACATCGGTGGCGGGAAACGTAAATACATCGGGCACATGGAACGGAACGGCGTACGATAACTGGTTGGAAAAGGGACCAAGACGTCCCAGCGTATCGCTCGCTGCGATGCGCGAATAATACGTTTTACCGGGAATCAATCCAAAGAAATTCGCCGCAGTATCATTTCGGTTGAATGCTGTTGTGCTGTCTTGTATGAATGTCGGATTAGGAGCTGTATCTGCAACAATATAATATTTATAGAAATCCGGTTGCTGGTTCGGGCTCCATAACAATTGCGCTTGTTCCGGCGCGGGAATAAATCGGAAATTCAAAACCGAATCCACAACCGGATTGACCGTGAGAACAAATAATGAACTTGCCGTAAGTTCGCCGTCACTGACATCGACGGTAATGGTATCCACTCCATACGTATTCGTTGCCGGTGTAATCGTGAGTGTACGGTCCGTGCCGCTTCCCCCAAATACAATATTCGGGATCGGAACAATTGTCGAATTCGTCACCTGCACCGACAGCAAAAGACTATCCGCCGGAGTCTCCAGATCGCCAATGACAAAGGGTATCGCACCCGTCGGATTGTTTTCGTTTGTTGTCTGATTCCCAATGGCTGAAATGGTGGGCGGAGTATTTTGGGCGTATGCCATGTGGGATAATCCCAGGGTGCAGACAACACAGAGCAATACAACAAAACTTCGAATAACGACACGATTACAAAACGATATCAACGACACGTTCATGGTGTGTCCCCTTCATTCAATATGGAAGTGATTAATGTCGATCTTAAAAGCCGGGCAATGAAATCAAAATTTCAATATTATAGCAAAATTTTAGCTGTAATGCTGTAATAATACTTATCGATGTGAGTTTCATCAATCTATTTAAAATGATTCAAAAGGATTCAAAAGAATCAAATGGTATTGTCGTAATTTGTAAAAAACCGACGGTATCGCTTGACTTTCGGTTACTTACTCCCTACTTTATCACATTGTGGTACGACAACCTGCATGTGGTATTCCATAATTCGCAAAATTCACAATCAAGGATAAAAAGAACGATGGTACAAAAAAAACTCGTTGAAGGGGAAGTATTTTATCCCGCCACCGACATCGTCGAAAATTCCCGCGTCAAGGATTGGGAAAAACTCGCCGCCCGCGCGGCAAAAGACCTGGAAGGATTTTGGGCTGATGAGGCAAACGAACTGGAATGGTATAAACGATGGGATACCGTTCTCGACGAAAGCAAAAAGCCGTTCTATAAATGGTTCGTGAATGCGCAGGTGAATATCGTTCACAATGCCCTGGACAGACATCAGAAAACTTATCGAAAAAATAAACTCGCGTTCGTCTGGGTAGGAGAAAATAATGAAGTTCGAACGTATTCGTACTTTGCACTAAATCGCGAAGTCGGCCAATTTGCAAATGTCCTTCGTGCAATGGGAGTTCGAAAAGGAGACCGCATTACCATCTACATGCCGCGTGTTCCGGAAATTGTGATCGCAATGCTCGCCTCGGCGAAAATCGGCGCCATCCATTCAGTCGTGTACGGCGGGTTCAGTGTCGACGCGCTTCGGGGCAGAATCGATGATTCCCAGACACGGGTCGTTATCACCGCTGACGGCGGATTCATGAACGGAAAAGTTGTCGAACTCAAGAAAACGGTGGATGATGCACTGAAACAATGTCCGTCGGTGGAAACCGTCATCGTTGTCAAAAGGACGGAGAATACCGTCAAAATGGAACCGGGAAGAGATTACTGGTATCACGAACTTATCAAACTTCCGATCGCTAACGGAAAATCACCGACGGAAGTTATGGATTCCGAAGATCCGCTCTATATATTGTACACATCCGGAACGACCGGAAAACCGAAAGCCATTCTTCACACGCATGGCGGATACATGGTCGGTGTGTACTCGACCTTAAAATATGTTTTTGATTTGCAGGATCAGGATCGCTGGTGGTGTGCTGCCGATCCGGGATGGGTTACTGGACATTCGTACATCGTATACGGACCACTGTTGCTCGGTGCAACCTCGTTTATGTATGAAGGCGCTCCGACATTTCCCTATCCCGACCGTTGGTGGGCATTGATAGAAAAGTACGGCATCAATGTACTTTATACCGCCCCGACGGCAATTCGCGGTTTGATGCGGTTTGGCGAATCGTGGCCCAACAAACACGACCTTTCGTCGCTCCGTCTTCTCGGTTCGGTCGGTGAGCCGATTAATCCGGAAGCATGGAAATGGTATCACCGCGTGATCGGGAAAGAACGCTGTCCGATCATGGATACATGGTGGCAAACGGAAACCGGTATGTTTATGATTACACCGACACCATCAGTGCCGTTGAAACCCGGTTCTGCGACGCGGCCATATTTCGGGCAGGAAGCGGAGATCGTCGATGAACACGGAAAGCCGGTGAAAGACGGCGAAGAAGGATATCTCGTTCTCACAAAACCATGGCCCGCAATGATGAGGACAATTTACAACGATCCCGACCGGTACGTCGACCAGTATTGGAAAAAATATCCCGGGAAATATACAACGGGTGATTCCGCCAAAAAAGATAAAGACGGATATTTTTGGATTATCGGAAGAGTTGATGACGTCATTAAAGTTTCCGGCTACCGGCTTGGTACCGCAGAAGTGGAAAGCGCGCTCGTCAGCCATCCGGCAATCGCCGAAGCAGCTGTCATCGGTCTGCCGCATGAATTAAAAGGACAAACTATTTTTGCCTATTGCATTCTGAGGGAAGGATTTAAAGCTACGGAATCTCTTCCTGAAGAAGTGCGCAATCATGTTGCACAACATCTCGGTCCCATCGCCAAACCGGAAAAGATCACGTTCGTCGATAAACTGCCGAAAACACGTTCCGGTAAGATCATGCGCCGCGTGTTGAAAGCCCGTGCCCAGGGATTATCCGAAGGAGACATCTCGACGCTTGAAGAATAAGTCGATTCTCCATGATTGAAACATCCGGGCGTTATGATCGTCGGAATTTTTTCTTTAATGCTTCCGAGGGAGTTTTTTTTGTCATCGGATCGTCGTTGATTTCATCACAAACGGTATTCCCTGCTCTGATTTCAAAATTGGGTGGAGACAATACAGTCGTCGGTGCGTTCGGCGTTATCGTATGGTTGGGACTGTTATTACCCCAGATCTTTGCGGCGCGGTATACGCAAACTCTTCCATGGAAGAAACCCTGGGCAGTTCGGTTTGGCGCGGCACAGCGCTTTATGATTCTCTGCATTGCCGCCGCGATTATATTTTCCCGCAGTTTTTCGGTACCCGTCACTCTCACAATCATCCTCTCGTTGTTTGCGGTCAATCAAATTCTCACCGGTATCACAACTCCCGGTTGGTTCGACATGTATGCAAAAATGACTCCGGCACACCGACGCGGGAGACTTATCGGGGTACGCACGGCATTTGCCGGCATCGGTGCGTTCGGATGCGGATTTGCGCTCACCTGGATTCTCGCACGATTCGGATTTCCTTTCAATTACGGCATTGCTTTTGCCGGAGCATTCCTGTTTCAATTCACTTCAATTCTTTTACAATCCCGATTAGTGGAAGAATATTCCAGTAAAACTCTTCCGCGCCAGCCGTTGACGAAATATTTCAAACAATTACCCGGCATCGTTCATAACAACAGACAATTCCGCTCATTTTTGTTCGCTTCGGTTTTTTTAATCGTTGCGACAATTCCGCTTAATTTTTTTACCGTCTATGGATTAAAACGATTTCAGGGTAATGAAAGCATTGTCGGACAATTTACGCTTGCAATCGTGGCAGGTCAATTTATCGGATCGTTACTGATCGGGTTCGTCGCCGATCGTTTCGGCAACCGGCAGGCATTACTGTTTGCTTCCGCGGCAATGGCGCTTGCTTCCGTGTGGGCGCTCTTTGCCTCATCCTTGATTGTATTCGAATTAGTGTTCATTTTTTCCGGTATGAATCTCGGATCAGAATCGATGATTCGTTCAAACCTTGCCATCGAATATGGTCCGGTTGAACAACGATCGACCTACATCGGATTGATGAATACACTTCTCGCGCCGTTCTATGCGCTCAGCCTGCTTGCAGGCTGGCTCATTGACAAAGCGGGGTATGGAATGGTATTCGGAATCGGTGCGGCAAGCTCCGTGATCGGAATATTCCTTTTAATGACGATCGTGACTGAACCGAGATTTCCAAAACGTTGATGGTGCAGAACAATAAAGATTTATGGAGAAGTGATCAGTTGAAATGTATGCACGGCATCCATGATTTCTTTGACCGAAGCGCACAAAAATGCATTCAATCCTGCTCGCTTCGCTCCTTCGATATTTTCGATCCGGTCATCAAGAAGAAGCGATTTCTCCGGCATTACTTTCAATCGCTCTACCGTACGATGGTAAATTTGCCGATCCGGTTTGCGGATGCCTTCTAAACACGACAAGACGACAACATCAAATGTCCCGTCATGTTTTTCACGGTAGATCTCGACTGCCGGCATTTCCGTATTGGAGAGAAGAGCGGTACGATATCCGGCTCCTCGTAACTTCCCGACAAGTTCAAACACTTCATGTCTCGGTCGATAGGCATCCCGTAATGCTTCATCCCACAGAGATCGGTGGAAAGGCTTTGGAACTTTCAGTGTGGCACAAACCCGCTCCCAGAATTGGTCTTCGGTTATAGCATTTGTTTGAAAAGGGGGTTCATGTTCCTGCAACACCGAAGACAAAATCGACGGTGCAACATTCAATGCCCGGCCACAAAAAGCAAGAATCGCATCGGAAGGATTTTCAATAAGGATCCCACCCCAATCAAAAATCACCGCTTGAATATTCGGCAAAGAAATCCCGTCGACCAAAACGTTGAATTATTTTTTCATGACAAAATGAATTGCATCGATCAAGTCGCCTAATTCATACGGCTTCTCGATAACGTCGTCAGCGCCGAGATCTTTGACCATGGTAACATTTTTCAGATCTGCGTACGCTGTCAACACAATAACTTTTGACTGCGATGATCCCTGTTTAAGGAATTTCAGCACATCGAAGCCGCTAATCTTCGGTAATTTCAAATCGAGCACGACAAGAGAAAAATTCTTCTTTTGAAGAAGCGCGAGCGCCTGTTCACCGTCTGCCGCAGTTGCAACCTCATAGCCCTCCAGCGACAGTTGTTCCGCCAACGTCATCAAGAGTTCTTTTTCATCCTCCACGATCAGAATATTATTATCAAACGGCATTATATATTCCTTATCCATTGAATGATTTTCCGTATAATATTCAAATAATAAGTGGAAGTCAACTATAATATTAGATCGACATCAATCGCGGGGAGGATGAACGCCAGACTGCTATTCTGCATATTTCGAGAAGATTTCATATATTGAAATGTTCTCCATTGATGTTTGATTGGAACAGAGAGAACAAAAAAATTTGCCCGGATGGTGAAACTGGCAGACACGCTGGATTCACAGACTAATGATTTCTTCAAAAATCCTTCAAACCAGATTATTTTCTCCACTTCTTTTTACAAAAGTCTCCAATGTTACATTAGTGTTACATGTTGGTGCAGGAGGCACTAGACTCGTCAAAGCATCAATAAAGTGTCTGCAGTTGAGTAACTGTAAACATTTCTTGTAAAATGCATTGAACCAAAGTGGACAGGGGCGGAATTTGCCAACGGCATCTTCCAAAGGAATCCTTCGGACATTTGGGAGAACCGCAATGCAATTTAAAGAGGGACTATTTATTTTTATCGGTCTAGTTTGTAACTAAATGATAACAATCTCGTAGATACAGTTATTGAAAAAAAATATTATCACTATGTTAATGCCGTTCGGATATCATCGTAAGCTCCTCAAATTATTGAAAGACCACAATGAAGCCTGATTTTTGCAACCTTGTAATTATTTCACAACTTATTCTAGCCATGTTGGGTTTGTCCTGCTCAGGAGCGCATATTGTTCTCCCGGGTAAAACTGCCGAAGGGCGTATGCGCTTACCCAATGGGTGGTATATTACTCCTGCGGGAAAACAGATCGAAGTAGGCGATGCGCCGCTGAACTTCGATATCGACCCGGACGGCAATTATGCGATTGTAACAAACAACGGCGAAGGCGATCAAACAGTATGCATCGTCGATGTGAAAAACGGCGTGGCGACGCAATCCATTCCTGTCGGGAAATCATGGCTCGGCATTAAATTCTATAATGGCGGAAAGAATTTCGCGCTCTCCGGAGGTAACGATAACTGCATATTGCTCTATTCCTTCGATCATGGAAAGGCGACTCTGGCTGATAGTATCGTTGTCGGCAAACCGTGGCCCAATGAAGGAATCTGGATGGGCGGCATCGATATCGATGAAGCCACGCATCTTCTCTACGTCACGGGAAAATACGACAGCACGTTTTATTGCTTCGATCTCGCTACGAAAGAACTCCGCAAGAAAGTCCGGCTGCCCGGCATGCCCTACACCTGTCTCGTTTCAAAGAAGCATCCGCAGGTCTATCTCTCGCTCTGGAGCAGTTCATCGGTGCTGGTGTTCGATGGCGGGTTGAATACCACGCTCGGCACCATCGCCGTCGGTCCGCATCCCAACGACATGACGGAATCTCCCGACGGCAAACGGCTCTATGTTGCGAATGCGAACGAGAACTCCGTTTCGGTTATCGATATTGGTTCCATGAAAGTCACAGAGACCATCGTTTCATCGCTCTTTCCTGATGCGCTGCCGGGATCGACGCCGAACTCTGTTGCTCTGAGTTCTGACGGCAATACGCTCTATATCGCAAACGCGGATAATAACTATATCGCGATGATGGATGTGTCATCACAAAGCAGAAGCAGATCGCTTGGGTTTATCCCTTCCGGATGGTATCCTTCATGCGTACGGATCAACCACGCGAACGGCGATATTATTATTGCAAACGCAAAAGGCAACTCGTCGTTTCCCAATCCTCATGGTCCGATGCCGGGGCATAAGGTCGAGCATATGCAATATATCGGCTCGCTGATGAAGGGGACACTGGAGATCGTGAAGCAGCCGTCACCCGAAGAACTCAGCGCGAACTCTGCGCAAGTTTATGGCAACACGCCGTACCGGCGTGATACCGTTGCAAATCAAAAGGAGATCGCCAGACTTCTTTCGCCGATCAAGCATGTATTCTATGTAGTAAAAGAAAACCGCACCTACGACCAGATACTCGGCGACATGCCGGAAGGCAACGGTGATTCCAGCCTGACGTTCTTCGGCGAAACGGTAACGCCCAACCTTCACGCGCTCGCGCGCCAGTTCGTCCTGCTCGATAACTTCTACGTCGATGCCGAGGTCAGCGCCGACGGCCACAACTGGTCGATGGCCGCATACGCCACAGACTATGTAGAAAAGACCTGGCCTACGATGTACGGCAATCGCGGCGGCGATTTTGACTTCGGACCGGAAAGCAGGATTTCCTCGCCATCGAGCGGGTACATCTGGGATAACTGCAAGGCACACAATGTCACGTACCGCGATTATGGCGAGGCGGTGAATGTGCCGGATAAGGTTGGCGACCCGAACACCGCCACGACTGCCGGCCTTGAAGGCCACGTCTGCCCGGACTACCGCGGGTTTGACCTGGATTACTCCGATCTTGACCGCGAGGCGGTGTGGGAGAAGGAATTCGACGCCTTCGAGCGTGACGGCGGGCTGCCGCAGTTCAATCTTGTTTATTTCCCCAACGACCATACGAACGGCACTGCAAAAGGCAAGGGAACGCCGCGCTCGTTCGCCGCACAGAACGATATGGCGGTGGGCAAATTTATCGACAGGCTTTCGAAGAGCAAGTACTGGAAGGAATCCGCCGTGTTCATCGTCGAAGACGATGCGCAGAGCGGCTCAGACCACGTGGACGCGCACCGCACAACCGCCTTCGTTATCAGTCCGTACACGAAACACCGGTATGTCGATCACACGATGTACTCCACGAGCGGCCTCGTCGGCACCATCGAGCGCATACTCGGCCTGCCGCCGATGACGCAGTACGACGCAGCGGCAACACCGATGGTGAACTCGTTCACTGCCGATGGCGATTTCGCACAGTACAATTACATCCCTGCAATCATCGATCTCAAGGAACAAAACCTCGCATCCGCGTACGGCGCGAAGGAGAGCGAAGCAATGGACTTCTCCAGGCCGGACGAGATCAACGAGACGGTATTGAATGAAATACTCTGGCGCTCGATCAAGGGCGCCGATGCTCCCGTTCCCGCTCCGCGCCACGGCGCATGGGTGATGGTGGAAGACAAGAAGGAAGAGTAAGCCGGGCCGTTGTTGATTCCCCCCTTTGGGTTTGTTCGGTTCTTCTCCCAGTTGGTGACTGAGTTAGTCTCCACTCCAAGGAGCCTAGCGACATCCTTTTGAAAGAGTCTGAGGTCGAGTCACTTCTTCCTTAGGTGATCGATCGAAATAAATCAACGGCGTTGAAAATTGCAGATCACCAGTCTGCATATTTCGAGAAGATTTCATATATTGAAATGTTCTCCACTGATGTTCGATTGGAACACGGAGAACAAAATATATATATGCCCGGATGGTGAAACTGGCAGACACGCTAGATTCAGGGTCTAGTGGCCGCAAGGTCGTGCAGGTTCAAGTCCTGTTCCGGGCACACTCTTGATTGAACAACCCCATTCTGATGTATGGCTTTCAGGATGGGGTTTTCCAATTTGGGGAGTATGAGCAAATTGAAAAAAATACTGTCTTGTGCACGATCGACAATCAAGCCATCTACGACACGTCGAAGCATTAGCTTCTGGTCTGCCACCGGAAAGCTCTCCAAATTCTTGGTTAGAGTGACAATAAACCTTGCCGCATCTGACGCTGCATTCTTCACCATTGCTTGATTTATGGTTACTTGTTGACTCCGGAACATCTCATGTCGGAGGCGTTCATTATCGGCTTCGATCTGCTTTATCCTTGGAAGGACAGTATTCAGTTCTAATCCTTTCTCCACCGCTAAGAGAAGATTCTCAAGTTTAGCTTGATTCTGATTCAACTGCGATTCGATGATAGTAATACCTCCAGAGGCTAGTGCATTTTGCCGAGAACTTAGAAATTCTTCGATCCTTTCCTCCAACTTCCGCGGAACAACAGACTCGAACAACTTCTCTCGAATAGTCTTTAGTACCTCACCTTCCAATTGGTCTTTAGAAATT
>Ga0265322_10000896_pt1 | contig 10558 bp, 24 predicted proteins | sample 41222metaG_FD_193584 | JGI IMG/M metagenome (GOLD analysis project Ga0265322, IMG submission 193584) | Rhizosphere microbial communities from Carex aquatilis grown in University of Washington, Seatle, WA, United States - 4-12-22 metaG | ecosystem: Host-associated > Plants > Roots > Rhizosphere...
GTCTGGGGGGGGTTAACGGGGGGAGGATACGGGGGGGAGGGGGTTAACTGGCTGGGGGGTGCTTGCAGTTAGTTTAGTGCTATTAGATTAACTTTAGTTATATGACTGGTATCTTTATATCATTTAGTAATTGAGTGCTTTAAATCTAATTAAAACTAACAAAAAAAGGGTGCTATTTTTGCACCCTCTTTTATCTTTGTTTTACCTTGTTACTTGTTAGGTACAATTTCAATTGTTTGACCTTTGAATTTAAAACGTCTTACATTTTCAACGCTGATTTCTCTATGGTAAACATTAGATTCAACGCCATTGTGAACTACTGGTGCGGACTGTGGAAAATACTGTTTAATCAAATTATTTGGAATGAGATTCAAAACGCTATCAAAATGGAATGACTTGAAAGTTTGCTGTGCTTTATAAGTCAGGTAAAATGTACCTTTCTCAATATGAGTGCTAAGTGCGAGGCTAATTCTTTTACCTTTACCCTTCCAAAGAGGCTGTGCAATAAAATCCCTTTCAGCGTTATTTTTTTCCAGTTCGTTATTTCTGCTATTTTCGTAGATGTAGCCTACAAATCCACCTACATTAGCAATTTTGGTAACTTCGCCAAAACGTGCTTTGCCTTCCTTTGTCAGTTTAGGCTCGGTAACGTACTGTAAACTAACTGGCTGTGCGCCAAAATTCCAATTTTTGAGGAAGTTTACAAATTCGCTTGTAGTCATTTTAGATGTGTTTTTCATTTTTTTGGTTTTTTATGGTTTATACTTTCGTTCGCTTTCTTTCTTTTACGTTACTTTGTTTCGTTTGTTGCGTTTTTTCAGTTTATTTTCGTTATTTATTTTCGTTCTAAATAAGGTCTGCAATTTTGTCGTGCTATTAATACTTGATTTAACGAAAGTTTTTAAATAAGGTTACAATTTTAGTTAGATTATTTTCATACCTTCTATATATAGGTAATTCGTACAATATAAGTCCCTGGGAGTCAGGCTAATAGAAAATAATATAAAAATAAACTAATAAATTGTAACATTTGTATTTTGATTTCGTTAAACCAGTATATTTGAAACGCATTTTTATTCACTTAAAACCAATATACCATGTTAAACTTCAATGAAATTTACAAGCAAAATTATGCAAGTGTTTTAAGTTATGTAAAGAGTAAGGTACATAACATGGAGAATGCTGAGGATATTACTTCTGCTATTTTTATAAGGGTTAATAAGTATAATGAATCTTATGATGAAAAGAGGTCGGCATTTGGCGCAAGGTTACGCACAATGACAAACCAGTGCATTATTGATTTTATTCGCACTCAACCAGTTAATTATAAATCTGTTTCGGACTTTGTTAATCCCGAAACAGGTGAGGCAAAATTTGACTTTATTAGTGGCACAAGTAGTGAAGCAAATTTCAGGGTTGAAAATAGTGAAATGCACAGGAAAATCCGCAAGGCATTACGCAATTTGAAGCCACAGTATAAGAAAATTGCTTTGCTTTACTTTGTTCAGGACTTAAAGTATGATGAAATTGCAGAGATTTGCGATGTACCAATGGGAACTGTTAAGGGTATGATTAAAAGAGTCAGAGAACAATTACAGTCAGAACTCAAAGGTCAGTATAATGTTCGGGAATTGAATGTACATGAACCGATTGAATATGTTGACTACATGAGTTATGATGAATTTTATAAAGTGGGACAGAAATAACACTTTTTGAAACCTTTTTTGGGCAATGTACGTATAATCTAATATAAACCAAAACCACAAGACAATGAATCAAGTAAACGAAAAAATTGATGTTAAGAAAGCCAGTTGCAGAGAAATGTACATGGAAGACTTACTTTATTTAATAGGTGTTCGCAAAACTGGTATTACTGATGTTTTAGCCAGTTGGGGTGCAAAGGGTTTTACCACAGATAAGAATCATACAATGTTCAGAATGCGAGTATCTGGTATGCACCACAAAGGTTATGTTTGGATATTCCTGTCATTCTTAGACCTGTTTGATGTGTACCTGACTAAACTGGATGGTACAATTAAGAAAGTTGAAACAGGATTGTACTGTGATATGTTAACTGAATGGATTGACAACAATATTGAACGTATGCCAGACTACACACATTAATTCGTTCAATGTCCAGAAATATAAACCCAGAATGTAACCTTTCTGGGTTTTGTTCGTATAATCTAATATAAACCAAAACATACTGCAATGGAAAAGAAAGTTTATGAGCAACTCAAAGATATTAAAACCAGAGTAGCCACAGGACAAACCACTACTTTCAAAGAAAGAAATTGGATGACCATTGTACTGAAAAAAGAACAGCACAAACGTAACAAAATTAAAGAATGTTCGTATAATCAATAAATAACAAACTAATGTCACACAGGTCACCAGAATATCAGGAAGAAAGATTAAGACGCACGGCAAGACGTAAGGAAGCACGCAAGTCTGCACGTCAAACTAAGTATTGGCGTTATGGTAAAGGTGATGGTACTTGTCCTGAATGTGGTGGTCAGATGCACTGGTGTAGTAGCTGTCAAGTATGGTCAAGAAGTTGCTGTGTTGAATATGGTACTTGTCAATGTTCATAAATTATATTGCGAGTTAGCTCAGTGGTAGAGCGCAATGTCAGGGGTTCGATTCCCTTACTCGCTACAAATTGTAACAAAATTAAAGAATGTTCGTATATGTAAATGTACATTAAAACCAAAAGCAAATGAGTAAGATATCCATAACAATCGAACAGGAGATAAAACCCGAAGATATTAATGACTTTGTTTCAACCGCTCTGGAAGGTGGAATTAATTACTGGTGTGGCAAGGCATTAAAGAAACGCAATGCTGATGGTAGTTACTTTGGTATTGCCAAAGAAGATGTTGATAATATTGAATACGCCTCAGACCTTATTGGTTACAATGGAGTACTAACGCTCTGTGATGCAGAGAGTTCAGACAAGTGGGAGTTAACATTAGAAAATATGCTCAAAGGTATACAGATGCATTGTACAAACAGGAAGATATCAGTTGCTGAATTGCTTGAAGATTATGATGCTGATGATGCTGATTGTATTGTACAGTATGCATTGTTCGATAAATTAGTTTTTTGTTAGTCATGGTTATTTTGGTTTATGCCCCGTGGTTTGGTAGCCACGGGGTTTTTTATTTAAAATAATGTCCAGAAAATGAAACAATTTTAAATAAGATTCGTATAATCTAATATAAACCAAACCACACTGCAATGACAAACTTTACATTACCAACTAACAAAACCATAACCACATTCCCTGCATCACAGGGAAATCAAATTACTAAAGAGTATTATAATTTCTTAGTTGGTGAGATTAACAGAAGCACTATATTTAAAGCAGTATGCAGAATTGAGAATAAAATATTTGGCGTAATATCATATCATTTAATATCTGAGAAATAATGAAGGCATATAAAATCTGGCACGATACACGGCACTATATTCACAAAGATACTACTAATGACTTGAATGTTAAGTGGACTACTGATATTAATGAAGCCAAAGATATACCACACAGAGGCAAAGGAATGACTTTCTTTTTTGACGTGCTTGGCTTCAGTATGAATTTAAGTAAACCAGACCCATTATATTTAACATAAAGTGAAACCTTTTTAATTAAGATACGTATAATACTATATAAACCAAAACACCAAAGCAATGATAACAATCGAACGCATTACAGAATTACAAACCGAATACGGTTTAACCAAAGCACAGGAAATGTTGAACTCTGGTCAACTCTGGAAGTTTGAAGGTAGTGTTGGTCGTGCTGCAAGTGATATGCTTGAAGCAGGAATTCTGGTACTGCCAGAAGAAAGAACTACTGACTATTATGGTACTACTGTGCCAGCCAGAACTGACCTAAAAGACGGAACTAAAGGAACTTTGGGAAACTCACAAAGATTCTGGGGACTGGTTGAAGATGGTGATGAAGGCGCAACAGAATACGCTGAACAGTACAGGGACTTCATGAACATTTAATCTATACTACTATGGTAGATACAAAAGATTGGGTTGTCAGATATTACGACAAGAAAAACGTCCTACTTGATTCACATATAATTAAAGACAGAACTGAACACGAAGCCGAAAACGAAGCAATGGCAGATATGCCAGACAAGTGTGACGACTGGACACTAACACCAAAAGAATAGTTTTAATTAATTAACCCCAGAACGTAACATTCTGGGTTTTTTTACGTATAATACTATATAAACCAAAACACCAAAGCAATGAAAAAAAGTATTATGATGTTAAAGCAGGGGTTTGAAAGTAGCAGTACATTAACCCCAGAATTTGCACAGTTTTACAGGACTTTCAAATCAGAATTCACAAAGGAACTGCAGTCTATTGGCGCAAGTGATATTCAGTTTAGCCGTGGTCATTTTTACGTATCTGGTTTTTATCGTATTGGCAATCAGGCATGGTATTTTAGTATTTCTGATGTACGTGGAATGGATTTATGTTTGAACCAGTGGTGCATGGGACAATTGCTATACAGAACAGCACAGCACTACAAAGATTATACAGGTGGTTGTAACCAGTATGTGAATTTTGAACAGGGCATGGCACAAAACATGAGGTAAATTATCTTAAAGAATAAGACCCCAGAATGTAACTATTCTGGGGTTTTTTCGTATAATCTAATATAAACCAAAAACCATACAAATGAAAAAGAATTACATTATTGTTGACAATGAAAATAGGTGGTTATCCACTTTAGTTAATGCAACCCCAGAAGAACTGCGTGCTGAAATATTTCAGGTATTAGAAACATATCAATTTGAAGAATGTTTTGTATATGAAACCATTGGCGAACCCACAACAATTAAAGGTAAATTGTAACTAAATTAAAACCCCAGAACGTAACAATCTGGGGTTTTTTTACGTATAATACTATATAAACCAAAACCCAAGGCAATGACAAAAAAAGAATTTAAGGAATTTGTAAGAGACCAGACTTATACTGGCTGGAATGGTCATAGAATTAGAATCAATGCTTTTTTCTTTGACTGGAAAACTGGTAGTACTGCAGATAATAAATACTTTGGTGGCTACAAGTTCAGAGTATCTGCAAACGCTAAACTTATGAGCAAGAAAGACCTCTTTGAATTGCTTTACAAGCTGGTTAATAATATCGTGGTTGAAGTCCCGTGGTTTGTAACTTACAGATTTGCAGCCACAGATGAACAACGTTTCAAAATTCCTTTGAGTTTATAGTCAATAAGATAAGCCAGAACGTAACATTCTGGCTTTTTTTACGTATATACTAATATAAACCAATAACCACAAAGCAATGGAAATGAAAGACTATAAAGCAGGTGACTTAGTTCAGGTCAAAATAAATAATCCACGTTTGGATAATAAAGATGGATGGCGTGATGCAGAAGTTCTGGGTAACAGAATGATTTATCCCAGAGAACATGGTGGTAAACCTTATCCAATTGTGATTGTACGTGTAAAAAGAACGTATTGCAAAGCCACACCGCTTTACTCATGGATAGGTAACATTCCAGTCTTTGTTGACAATTCTTTGGAGTTTTATGACAAAGAAAATGATGAAGGATTTGTATATGAGAATACAATCAGACCCAGAGTGTAACATTCTGGGTTTTTTTTCGTATATACTAATGTACACCAAAACCAAAGCAATATGAGAACAGCAGGATTAGTAAAAGAAATTACAGTCATTGACCCAGAATCAAAGGGTGAAGTTCAGTTAAGTGTTTACAAGCATGAGAATGGTGGAATGTTCGCAATGGACAGTTCATTCTTAGAGCAATGTCATGATAGCGACACTTATCCAGTTATCCGTGACCCGTTTGAATCAGAAGGTGATTTGATGTTGATGGACACTATCTAATAAAATAAACCCCAGAATTGTAACTTTTCTGGGGTTTATTCGTATAATTGAATGTACACCAAACCACAAAGCAATGAAAACAGCAGAAGATTATATTCAGGAAGTAAAGGCAGCAAGTGATGCAGACTGGAAAGCCAGAAAGTTCACCTTACCAGCACCAGAATTTCATCTGGAAAAGGGTGTAAAATATATCAGGGTTGTTGTAACCAGCACAGGGCAAAGGTCAGTTCATTGTTTTCTGGACTTCGAAGGAAACATATACAAAGCTGAAAGCTGGAAGAAACCCGCTAAAGGAATCAGGGGTAATATTAACAATGACAAGAAACCACTTTTATTGTATCAATATTATAACAGAATGTAACATTTGAATGTACACTTCGTATAATCGATAAACCACATACATATGGAAACCACACTTGAACTAACATTAACAAAGACCCGCAAATATACACTTGTACCTTTTGGTCGCTTTACCATAGTATGGCGATGCTCCAAGGAACGGGCAAAGAAACCAAATGTACTGCCTTTTGATGAAGTAAGATTTAACAGCGAATCAGGCATGCCGTACACACCTGAACAAGAGAAAGCATTCGAAAAGTTCATGATTAAGAACCATACAGATGTATTAACTGATGGCAGGGATTTTTACACACGCATGGGCGACAACTGGCTTGAAATCAGGCACGCCAAACTTGACAGTTACAAAGAGTTTTTTAAACTCAGATTTCTGGAAGACAATAAAGAAACTTGGGATAAGTACATAAAATAAATTGTTTTTCATATGCTTTATTTTTGGTTTTGCCCCAGAGTTGCTTACTCTGGGGTTTTTCTTTATAATATTGTAACAAAAGTCCAGAACTTTCGTATTAACTATTATAAACCAAAATACCAAAAAAATGAACAAAGAACAAATCAAATCATTACAGACTGAGGCTAACAAAGTTATCCATGAAGTCTATGAGGCAATCAAGACCCTGACTGCTGGAAATCCACTTGTCTTATTTGAAAGACAGAACGCTGATGCAGATGAAATTCTGGACTTTCCTTATGGTTATAATGTTGGTAAGTATGAAGAATACCAGCAAGGTGCAATCAGGGAAGTCAATGATGAAGATGTTGAATTATTCTTGACTGGTGATAGCTGGGGTGAAACATTCCATACAGAACTCTGCCAGATTCCATTTGACCAGCAAGTTGATTTACTAACTTACATTGCAGAAAGGGTACAATCATGAGAGTAATTAATGTTGTTGTAATTAAGGAAGGTGTTATAGATAACATTGATTCCTTTGGTGTCTTCGAAGAACAACTGGTTGAAGACGTGGTGAAACCTGCAGAAGAACTATTCAAAGACAAATGCCGTGAATGGGGTGCACAGGAAGACGATTTAGATGACTATATTGAAGATGGCTTTTATGAAGGTGGAAACTTCTCTATCTGCATAAGCTGGTCAGAAATCTAAAAATAAACCCCAGAGTTTGTAACATTCTGGGGTTTATTTCGTATTATTAAATATCCGTAAGTTATTAACCCATTAAAACCAAGAGCATGGAACGTTCACCGCCCAGATAGTTTTTAACTTATTATATTTAATTTATAGTCATGTTTAATTTAAAAATGTGAACCCAGAACGTAACAAACTCTGGGTTCTTTCGTATAATACTATATAAACCAAAACTACAAAGCAATGAGTACAACAGTTGAATACGTACATTTCACAGTAGGTGAAGACTTAGGTTTGCGCCTTATGGAAATAGCACAGGAACATCTTACAGAACGTAATGACCCTGTTAAGGCATTAAAGACCATTACAGAAAGTCTTGCTGGTTGTTCCACAGATGTTGCAGTTCAGATATTAATAGGAAATTTGGTACTGCCAGTTGACGTTGAAACCCAGCAGGTTATTTGCCAGCCAAGAATTGCTGGTGAACATGATAGATTTCCAAGACTTGACCCTATTTATTTTATGGAAAGCCGTGCCAGAAACATTAAATTTCATGGCGATTGTATTATGGAAGGTCTTAAAAATCTGCAAGTCCAGATAAAAAAGAACAGAGGCAAGTTTAATATTGACTTTGATTATGATAGTATATTCAAATTCGTTTCTGGCGACAATGAGGCACTTCTGGATGAACTAATGGATAACTATGAAATTGACCAGATTTCTGGTTTATTTGAAGCAACAAAGCGTTTCATTGAAGAAACAATGAAGACACAATCCACAATGGAATGGCTGATGAATACCTGTGATGACTTTACTGAAAGTAAAACTGTTGGTGGCAATAAGAATTATGAAACCTATCTGCAGTTACGTGGTGATGTTGCTGATACTCTGGTTGATATATCCTATCATCTAAACCAAACCTTGAAGTTGGATTTCAGCTTGGATGCACCAGAAGATAATGTCCAGAAGTACATAGATGCAGCAATGGAAATTGATGCAGTAATGTCCAAAGGAATTGAACCAGTTAATATAATGGATAATTACAGTGCTGGTTGGTTAAGTCCAGAAGGATTGTACTATGGCTTGAATGGTGAGATTGCAAATATGTTACATAATCAAATAGCAGATGCACTTAAAGAACAGGGCATTGTACTAAATGATGAAGACAGTAATCCAGATGCTTGGCTGGAACAGCATGGCTGGGTTAAGATTCACGGTAACAATATTAACTTTGCTGGTTGTTGCAATGTACGCATTGGCAAACAGAATGTTGACCTGACTCCGATGCAGATAAAGAAGATATATGAATATTGTGCATTATGCCATAATGGAATTGTTAAAGCTGGTTGGAGGCTGGAACAAATATCTGCAATACGTTTTAAGGATTGGGCAGAAACTGACCCAGAAGGATTGAACAAAAAGTTTTTCGAGTTTTAAATAAAAAAGACCCAGAGTTTGTAACATTCTCTGGGTCTTTTCGTATATACTATTGAAAACAAATTATTCACTAAAAACAGAAATATGAAAAAAGCAATTTATCTTGTAACACTACTCTTTGCAATTGTACTTATGAATACCAGTTGCACGAAAGATAACACGAAACCAGATGTTAAAACTCTAAACTCCGACTGGAAGAACCTGACATGGAGTCAAACATTTATTAATTCCACCAATGCTTCAGTGGATTATCCACGAATCTCATTCAAACTGAATGCTACTTGTGATACACTTACCAGTACGTCTATTGACAGTCAAACTGCAAAACCAGTATATATTTCATACATTAATATTACTTTGAATAGTGCTGGTGATATGGTTACTCTTACTCCTACTCCTAAATTTGGTGGTAGTAATGATGCAATATCATATAAATATGAAAAAAATAATGGTAAGATAACTCTGGATAATGGAGTAAACCATTATAGATATGTGCTAATTATAAACTAAACTCTTTTTAATTAAAAAGACCCTGTATTGTAACAAGTACAGGGTTTTTTCGTATATACTAATAACCAACAAATACAAGCAATATGAATCCAGATTTAAAAGTATTAAGAGTAGCGGTTGTGCCTACCGAAACAGGTAATGGCATTGACCAGAGTAGCACCTATGATGAAATTGTAGCGTGTGAAGAAACAACCTATTATTCCGTGCCAGATTATTTCAAAGCACAGAATGATGAAGAACTCCCACTCATGCACTGGTCTTTCTTACTTGACAGTGAAAAGAAAGCTGACTGTACTGGTATGAATACTGATGGTATTGATATGGATGACAGAGCAACCAAAATCAAATTCATTAAAGACGTGCTGGCAGTCTGGGGTAGTACTTCAACCAGCGAACTCCAGCTTGACCACTCACCGTGCAAATCCAGCATAGGTAATGGTAAGCAGAATGTCAGTGAACTCATTGAGCAGTTCGATGCACAGGGTGTATCTGCAGTTGTTTATAATGATGAAGTAGAAATTGGCTGGAATGATTACGACTATGAAGAACTGGAAGACTATTTGATTGATGAAATACACCAGATAGTTGAAGACTATGAAACTGATATGCTTAAAACAGAAAAGCGTTGCAAGGACTAATCTTAATTAAGAGACCCAGAGTGTAACATTCTCTGGGTTTTTTCGTATTAACTAATGTAACCAAATTATATGCAAATGAAAAAATTAATTGTATTCAGACTTTATGACCCCAGCTATGGCAGAAAGGGTAACCCAGAAACCCTGAGTGTTGTTCTTCTTGATGACAACACACTTACTTATATTTTATACTCTGGCTGGCAGGATAGTGGAACTCCATTCTCAATCAGCAACCTGCAGTTAAAACAGTCTTTGCCATTGAGCATTTCTGGCTTTAAAAGAACCTTTGAACTGGCTAAGAAGATAACAGAAATCCTCATGACTGGTGTTGGTTCTCATGTTGTTTCAGAATGCAATATTCTGAATGAAATACGGAAACCAAGCAAGCCACGCAAGCCAAACCAGAAACTTGTTGATGCAGTCATTGAAGACCTTAAACGTGGTTTTACGGTTGGCGACTATACCGTGCTGGAAGAACTACTTTTCTTCATACCTAAGAAGAATCTAATACAGGCACTTCCCGAAGAAGACTGGAAGAAATATCTATAATCTTATTTAAAATCAGAAGCCAGAACGTAACATTCTGGCTTTTTTTTCGTACATACTAATGTAACTAAATTATACACAAATGGCACGATT
>Ga0265322_10000901_pt1 | contig 10515 bp, 8 predicted proteins | sample 41222metaG_FD_193584 | JGI IMG/M metagenome (GOLD analysis project Ga0265322, IMG submission 193584) | Rhizosphere microbial communities from Carex aquatilis grown in University of Washington, Seatle, WA, United States - 4-12-22 metaG | ecosystem: Host-associated > Plants > Roots > Rhizosphere >...
GGATCCAAAAGTTCTGCAGATGTTGCAGGTCCTCCATCACCACTAAAACCAGGAGTAGCTGTTCCAGCAAAAGTAGTAATAATTCCATCGGGCGTCACTTTTCGAACAACTTCATTACCCGCATCTGCAATGTATAAACTTCCATCCGGGCCCATTGCAAGCCCTGCAGGGTAATAGAGTTCCGCATTGGTAGCAGAATCCCCATCACCGTTGTAACCACTATCTCCAGTCCCAGCAAATGTAGTTATGATGCCGTTCGCATCAATTTTTCTAACGCGATTGTTGTAACTATCTCCGATATAAATACTTCCATCCAATCCAATCACAATTCCTATCGGTTGATATAGAAATGCCTCAGTTGCTGGTCCACCATCCCCACCATAGCAACCAGCTAGATCATCTGAACTTAATGCTCTACTAAAACTTGTTCCCCTGCGAATACTAGATGTTCTTGAGACAACAGCAGCTAAAGAACAAGTATCGTTTTGACCCGCTATCGTAATAATTGTTCCATCCGGGAGGATTTTGCGCACCCTATTGTTATATGTGTCTGTGAAAAATACACTCCCATCAGGAGCAATGGCAACACGCGAAGGAAGATTTAGGATTGCTTCTGTTGCAAGACCACTATCACCAGCAAAATCAGATTCACCATTACCGGCAACTGTAGTAATGGTATAATTCGCATTACTGGCACTTCGAACATCACCATTGCCAAAATAAATTCTATTTCCATTGACATCATATTCGTGGTTGACGTCGACACTCCATCCACCTAAGCCTCTTTTTGATTGATCCCAAACTCCAACCTGACCATCCCAATTCTTCCAAAAATAAATTTCCCCTCTCGATCGAATATCCTGTATTGTAAATCCCGCAGATGTAGCAAAGCTTGCTTTCCATTCTTGAAATTGGGCTGGTGAATAGTATACACCATTGTACGCCGATGCCAGCCTCATATGAATCGGTTGACTTCCATTGAGAGATCTGCCAAAAGAATCTTTTCCATCCCAAACGAACGGAACTGTAAGATTAGCTGTTGGTGAATAATTTTGTACAAGCCTTCGCCCTGCAATTGTTGCTTCCACATATTCGTACTTCAAGCTTGATGGAACAGTGTCCCCCGTCAAAGGAAGAAAGATTGTATTAGCTTCTATCCGACCAGGGACACGATCACTTCCGTAATACAGCGAATATGGTGTCCCCGTTATCCCGACAGCCTCGCCAAGAGTTTGGTTTTGTATTCCAATAATCGAACCAGGGTTTTTACAAATATTGTCAATATCTTTGTTTTTCTCTTTGGAGTTCTTGCCTATTGTAAGCGTCGCGTCACTTGGAGGTCCTAAAGGCCAATTGAAATCCCACGCTGTAAAATGATTTACACCGACTCTCCAGAAACTTTGACCTCCGTGATACATCGAAGCGATTTTCTGACGTTCTTGGCTGGTAATGCTTAAAGAATCGAGAGAAGCTGAATCCGCAGCAGTAGAATCACCATGAACATCTAAAGAAGCAATTCCACCTGTGGTATCAAGAACTCCAATGACACGACCATCATTAGAAGGTATCCAAACTCCTTTTTGATAATCATAATATCCAGCCGGCACCCTCCCTCCCACCGGAAAATTTATAAAATTATCAACATAAACATATACAGTGTTATTGAATTGCACTTTTTGAGCCCCGGTAGAAATCGCTTCATCTGCGGTAAGTTCAGTGCAATAAGTATAACCACTATTTAGTGGTAGGTTCGCGGGCATGGCTATCCGACCCGTACTATCCGCAGAATATTCCGTTGCGCGGACATTTAACGTTGTGACACTTATCGTGGTATCCGGGTATACTAAAGTCGCAGTTGTAGAGGGTGAAAAGAGTAGGGTTGTATGTCTTGAGCCATCGGCATCAGTAACAGTATTCCCTTGAGCGACACTGATTGAATCACCTAATTTAACAACGTTCACCATTGTATCGAGTTTGACAAGAATAATATCCTCAAGACTAGAATATTCCTGCCAACTCGCATTTTCCTGCCGTTGTGCAAGAAGATATCCGTCCTTCATGCAGTTAACAGTAAGAATTCCTCCACCATTGACCACCATATCAAAAACTCCATCACTCATTGTATTCGTATATCCAAATTCGGTATGATTGAGAATCGTAATTCGCACCCCCGCAATAGGTAAGCTATCGCGTCCGATAACTTTTCCTCGGATTGTTGAAAATCGCACAGGATTAAGCTTCGACGTATCTACTCCAAATTGTACGGCATTGGAGCCGGCATATAAGAATTTATTTGCTTCGGATAATACCGTTGAAACCGTCGAATCTACAGGTGCAACAACCAGAGTCGGTATTGTATCAGGCTGTGTCGTGAAATGCCACTTTGATGACCAGCCACTCGATCCGATAGTATTTTTCGCATTGACGTGCCAATAATAGGTCGTCCCATGAATGAGTGTCGTCATCATCCTTGATGTATCGGTAATCGTCGAGTCATTAAAAACAACAGATGAAAAGTTCGAATCTGTGGCAACTTGTAACCTATAGTCAATCGTTGTCGTATCGGATGGATTCCACTTGAGCATTGCCCAGGATGACTGGTTCGCAGCACCACTTGAAGGTGATGCAAGTGTTGGCACCGAAGGTGCTGAACCGGAACCGGGATGTGCAAGCAAGCGAATGTCATCGACATAATACACGCCATCTCCATCATCGAGATTATAGAAAACTATATTCGAAATAATCTCACTATCCGGAGCTAAGGAGGTTATCGGAATTGAAAAATGATACCATTGATTAGCTGTGAGACTGGTAAGGTTTACCCCATATGTGAATTCGCTTGACTCATTGAAAAGATATACACCGAGATCGAAACCGTCCGTAACAGTATAGAAATCAAACTTAAGACTATCGTAATCGGTCGGATCAACTTCGACCGGAGGCCCCCAATCTCCACTCCTGAAGAACATGGCACCATAAGCGGTCTGCTCGGACTTTAACGAATATGTCCCATCGAAAACATGAGCCGTTTGTTGAAGTGTTATGGTAGTTGCCCACGAGGGTACGGTTGTCCAGCGAGGTATGAGGGTGTCTTGATAGATCCACTGATCCGTTGTATTCGGACTGCTCGTTGTAAAGTGCCAGATATTGGAATAAGAACTCGCACCATACGAATTCTTCGCACGTACCCTCCAATAATATGTAGTACTGTTTGCAAGATTGGTAATATTCGAAGGATTGGTAATTTTTTGGAGCGTCAGTGAGAGGGTAGAATCGTCAAATACTGTTGTAGAAAACGAAGAACTGGTTGATACCTGCAGTCTGTAACTTGTGGCACTCGAAGATAAATTCCAACTTAAGAATGGCCTTTTCGATTGATTAGAAGAATTTGAATCTACTGTAACAAGTGTAGGTGAAGGTGGCGCACTGGTAGAACCGGTGTTACCTACAAGCCGAACAGCATCCACATAATATGTATTACTTAGAGCAGTAGAATTCCCAATGTAAATATTATTGAACGTCATATTCGATGAATTGATATTAGCCATCGGCACGGCAACAATTACCCATTGGTTGAGTGGAAAGTTTGTCATAGAATATGGAGTTGAGTAGTCGCCAACATCGTCCCCAACGCTAATTTCCAGAGCCAGCCCTGCTGTCACGCTATAGACAGCAAATTCAAGGTGACTGTAATTAGACGGATTCACATTTACAGGTGACCCCCATTCACCGGCTCGAAATGCCAAGCCACCATATCCTATTTGGACTGCCTTGATAGCATTAGACCCTGCATAAACATGTTCGGTGCTATTGTACGTCGTCGTAGAGTTCCACGATTCGTCCAGCCATGGAGAAACAAGAGTGTCATTGTAAATCCATTGATCTGACACTTGTGCGACGACGCTCTGAAACATAACGACACAGAGAAAGAGGGCAGTAAATAAAATGGAAGCAGGTCTCATAAGTCCCTCACCAAGAAAAGTTTATGAAATTGGAGAATATTTGTTTCTCCACTTTGAGCAAGTTGATTTGTTGTTTTCACAAAAACGACCAAATTGTATTTTGAAACCTAGAATTACAGAGTACAGGTCACACTTACCAATAATCACCCATTTCATCATTTCATCCGATCAACAAAAATTCGTATCTCCGCAATCTTCGATTTATTTACGAAATATATTTTTGTTGAGTTTGTAAGGTTTTTCTCTATGAGTATCTCTTTCGAAACCAGAAGCTCGATCACTTCTTTAATTTCCCTTGGATCGGTTATATCTCCTTTGATCCACCAACCGGTAATACCTTCAAAACTATCTCCCACATTAGGATTTTCGAGAACATAACGGAGCAGTGCTTTTAATATTTTCTCTTTACCCATTGGGAAGAAAAAGTGTTTGCGCCAAAATATTCTTACAAACTGAGTGCCAACAGTTTGCCTCTTCAATTAACTTCGGAATAAGGCAGTTCGGATTATAGGAAAGAAGCCTGATGGTGGAAAAAGACCCCACCGGTTCTTTGGGAATTATTCTTTTTAGAATCTAAAAGTAAAAAAAGGGGAGGTGTTTTTACCCCATGCGGTTATGATAAAACCCCAGTCTTGATTCCATGTTTTTTCATAAGTCTCTTGAACGACTTTCTATCTTTTTTCGCAAACTGGGAGGATTGACTTATATTCCAGCGATTTTTTTGAAGTATATCGAGAAGATAGGATTTTTCGAAATTCGAGATGGCTTCTGATTTTGCTTCTCGGAATGTCTGGTTGCCCTCCGAGGCTGTATTCGTTTCATTCCTTTCAAATGAAAGATCGTGAGCCCTAATGATGTTTGAGGATGTTAAACACACGGCACGCTCGATAACATTGCTTAATTCTCTTACATTTCCAGGCCAATCATGCCGATTGAGAAGCTCCTTTGCATCATGAGAAAGAAACATCTCCCCGTGGTCGTTGAGAGATGCAAACTTCTTGAGAAAGAAATCGGAGAGAACAACTATATCACCAGACCGAACTCTCAAGGGTGGTAATTCCACTGAGAGCACACTGATCCTATAGTACAAATCTTTCCGAAAAGCACCCCGTTTCACTAGCAACAAAAGATTTGTGTTGGTTGCGCATATCAGCCTTAAATTGACATCAATATATCGCGTGGAACCGAGGGGTCGTATCTTTTTGTCTTCTACGAAACGAAGCAACTTGCTTTGGGCTGAAGGAGTTAAGGAATCAACCTCATCAAGAAATAGCGTCCCGCCTTCCGCTTCTTCTATAAGGCCTCTCTGATTCCGTCCGGCATCGGTAAAGGCCCCTTTTTCGTGACCAAACAATTCATTTTCAAATAAGCTGTCGGGTATGGTGGCACAGTTAATAGGAACGAATGGTTTAGCTCCACCGTAACCTGAATAATGAATTGCACGAGCACATAGCTCTTTACCGGTCCCGGATTCACCCATAATCAGAACAGGGGAATTTACGCGACTAAGAGAAGGAATCTTACCAATTGAATCAAGAAATACATTTGATTTTCCAATAAATTGGTTCGAACCGTTTTGCAAAGGGAAACATGAAAGCAGGTTACTGGAACTTACCTCTTCGTCGGGCGATAAGCATCGTTCGACCTTTTCAATAATTAATTTTTGAGATATGGGAGGAACAATTATATCATTAATCGGTGTATCCAAAAGACGTTCAACATGCTTCAGGTGTTTGGAATCTACAAGTGCAATGGTTCGAACTGGTGAATGCTTCTGAAATACTTGATCGAGGCGAGTGTGCCAAGTGTGCGGATTTGAGGCAAGGATAAGTATGCAAAGCTTACAGTTTTCAAAATCTAACAATAAATTTTCCGAGGCTTCAAGCAGATGCACTCTTTCACCGAAATGACTAGTGATTTGGTGAATGACGGTCTCCAGGGAGACAGGGATTGATTGTTGAAACGAAACTATCCTTACCACAAGCCCTCTCTAAACTTATGATTCTTAACTCACTGGTTTAATCCCCAAACCATTTGTTCAGAAGACGAAATAATATTTCATTCTTTATGAACAAGATGATCGCGAGAAATTAGGATTCATACCAAAGCACGAAAAGAAATTAATTAACAGCCATTCTCCCGAAGAAATCCAAACGATCAACACCGTAGCTCATCGGAACGATAAAAATAATTGATCAACAACGAGTAAGACAATTGTGGGTAGCAGAAAGAACGGCGCATCTCAAACATGGAATGTCGAATATTAGTAATAATTTTTCCACATGTCAAGTAAAAATTTATTATTTTTCAAATTTATTTTTCCCTATTAAGACTGAAGTACGGTAAAAAATGTTGTGGTAGATTTGCCTATTCAAATGACCTACCTATAAAATAGGTTTTTCCCCCATACAAAAATAGGAATTAGCCTCATTGTTTTTCATAAGACAAAAGCATATACATAAAAAACAAAATTCTTCTGGAGGGTGTTCAATATAATCGGGTCTGACTGATGATTCTCTAGAAAAGATCCAAACAATTGATTCAATACTTTTACCTTTTCTACCCGTGGGCATCTCTTATTCTTCTTCCACTTGGCAAACGTGCCGGGATCAACGCCCAATACCTTCGCCGACCTCCTTTAAACACGAAGCTACGCGTCCAAAACAGTAAATTACTAACTATCAGTGGAGGGTTTCAATGATACAATTCATCCTACGAATACTTACCAGGTAGAAACCGTACTTTACGTACTCATACCAAACCAGAGCTCGGGGACACAACCCGGCTAGTGGGTGGGCAATCATAGAACTGAAGACAACACGTAACGGAAATCAAACCAATCGAATGGAGGGGTTCTTCTATGATACAGTAGCCCCTAATCAGCCGAATTCACAAACAGAAAGTGGTCGAATAGACAGATTCAATGAATATCTGCTGCTCAAATTTAGGCATCCACTAGATCATCCTTTCCGCCGTGAGTACGATGGGGCCTGTCTTATGGAATACTTTTATAGAACTAATGCAGATGAGAAGCTGGAAAAACCCGATTTTAGCAATTAAGAGTAAGGAGTGGAATCATTTTGAATCTATCCAAACCTAAACAAATGAATCAAGCTTCTTTGTAATGAAGTTATAACTCTCCAATATCTTCATTCTAAATCTTGGGATCCGCTTGTATGTACCTATTGAGGAACTCGACGCACCCCTTCGAAACAAGGTCGATAATATTAGCCCCGTTCTCTTCCAACCACTTTTTCCCGCCAACAAAATTTACTGATTCTCCAATGACAACGGTACCAATCTTGAATTGTTTCACCAATTCACAAGAATACTAGCATGGCGAAAGTGTACTGACTAGAATAGTATTGCGATAATCATGCTGCCATCCTGCATTTCGGAATGCATCGGTTTCATCATGAACCGATGAATCTTCATTCCGTACACTCCAGTTGGGGCCTTTGCCCAGGAGTTTTCCGTCCCCATCAAACAGAGCACCACCAATAGATATTCCACCTTCTGCCCTTCCTCTTTCTGCTTCTTCAATGGCGACTTTCAAAAGTTCATTGTAGTCAAGGCGCTGCTGTTTCATTGCCCTACCCGAAAAATATTGTTATAATATGTGAGACAAGACAATCATGAGTTAAGCAATCCTTAGAGTAACGCCAAATTTGTAATGTACACTTGATATTATGTTTTTCCTATCTGTTAATTTGAAGCTTCGATAAAATGATGTGACTTCCTGAAATGTATTACTCATGGCCTAAGTTTGATAATCCTAATTCATCATCAACTATAAACTCTGGTGTTCACCCTATAAGAGCACACTCCAACGTGCGAACGAAATGAATCTGCAGGTAAAAAAAATCCGATCATCAGCCAATAAATAATTTCATTCCTCCGTTGTCGCTAAGTAATGCACAATAAATAATTAATTTTTTCAGTAATTTAATCTTATATGGTCACCCATACCATAACAATTCGCCTCGGAACACGTTTCGACTCGAACGAGATACACAAAATACTGCTGAAGATTTGCAGAGAGTTCAATTGGAATTTAAAGAAAAATTTTAGTGAAGCCGACATAGATCCGAACTCTTACATTTCTCGGAACGGAAAACTATTTGTAGCAACTGTAGATGGAAAAGTAGTCGGAACCATCGGATATTTTAAAAATGGTAATGTTGCTATGCTCATACGATTTTATGTACTTCCCGAATTCAGAAGAATTGGAATCGGGACCGCTTTGTATAATACTCTAATAAAAGAATTACGGAGCAATAGGATTAAAATCCTTTTCCTCGGAACAAGCGATGAAAATCTGCCCCATCTTTATTCCTTCTTGAAGCAAGATCACTATATTCCAATTGTGCATCCTCCAATCATTTTCCCTAATGAATCTTGTCCTCTTTATTACCAGATTTGGCTCCAATAACATATTCCCTCTTTTTTCAAGGTTTACCTGATCAAAAACATCGAACATCAATTCCGACTAGTGAGGTTCATTACAAATCATAAAGGAGATATAGACATGATAACTTTGGTGCAATCTACGAGAGACTATTTTTCGCATTGTGAGGTTGAAAAAGGACTGTCCAAGCTAACAATAAAAGCATATAGGCAAGATCTTTCTCAGTTTATGAAATTTGTTGGATGTGAAGCCTTGATAACGCAAGTTGACAAGTATCTTATTAGAAAATTTATAGAAGACCTAATTGCAAATCACCTCAAAGAATCTACAATTATTAGAAAGCTCGCTTCAATAAAAGCTTATTTCTCCTATCTAGAGTATGAAGAGATGATCACCGTTAGTCCTGTTCATAAATTAGGAATCCGTTTTAGACCGAAGGTGCAAATACCTGAGATCATGAACTTGAGAGAAATCGACAAGATTCTTTCACTACCAAGAAAAAAACTAGGAGAATCCCTCCATTGCTCGTGGAAAGAAATTGATTACAAGAATATAAAAACTCAGACACAAGCAGACATCTTCCAACATTTGGTCGTGCTAGAGTTGCTTTTTGCAACTGGTATGCGTGTTAGTGAGGTGAGCAACATTGATTTGATAGATATTGATCTAGTGAAGAATGTCGTTCTCATAAAAGGAAAGGGATCACGAGAAAGAATTGGTGCTCTTACAAACTCAGAATTGATCGAATTATTGAAGTCTTATGTTGACTTCAGGCGGTCTAGAGAGACATCCAATACATCATTCTTCCTTAATAGGCAGAGAAAGCGACTAAGCTCACAGTCTATTCGCATTATCACAAAAAAATACGTCACAAATTCATTGATCAAAAAGCATGTAACGCCCCACACCTTTCGTCACACCATAGCGACTTTGTTGATTGAGAACGGCATAGATATAAGAGTCGTGCAATCTTTTCTCGGCCATTCTTCGATAACTACCACCCAAAGATATACACATGTTTCAACCCACATACAAAGAAAGCTTCTATCATCAAGACATCCTCGAAACTCATTGTCATTCAATAAACGACAAAAAACTGAAGGAATTGAATGATAGATAACTATTAATTATGCTCCAATCCTTTACTGATTGGGTTGATGACATAGGAACCAGCTATCGAAACTTAAGAATTCTCAAGACGTGCAAAACCCACGTTAATCACGTTATCCTTGCAGAATCCCACACACTTGGAAAAATTCTCATAATAAATAATGAAGTTCAGCATGTTGAAAAATGGAAATTCCTTTATCATGAGCCACTAGTACACCTTCCAATGTCATTCATAAAAAATCCTAGCAATGCGATTATCATTGGAGGTGGCTCGTTGAATGCACTAAGGGAACTTAACAAATATAAATCTCTGAAAGAGATTGAGATTGTCGAGATCGATTATAATGTTATCAGAATGATGACTGAAATTGATCGGTGCCAAGCAGCCCTAATTTCTGACTCGAGGGTGAATATTAAGGAAGCTGATGGATACGCGTATCTCGCAAGATCCAGCAAAACTTATGACTTAATCATCAATGATGCACTCGACATCACAAAATTGCCACGAAAAACACGAATAGTGCAAACAATGCAGGAACACTTAACAAATGAAGGGGTTTGCGTCGACGTAGTTTACAGACACATATTTGAGAAAAAAGCCCTAAGGCGAATGTTTTATCATCTGAGTGACGTCAAGAACGTTGTTTTCTCTTTGATATACGTTCCGGATTATCCCGGGATATTACACCTTCTGACAATGTGGGCAAGGAATCCTCAACTCTCACAGACATTGCGAAGACCGATAAATGTGGAGCAGAAACAATGGATAAAACATAAATCTATACCATGCGAATATTTCGATCCGAGTAATCTCTCTTTCTTTTTGCATATTCCTCAGTACATGCGAAAGATAATTAAAGAGGAGTTTAGAAGAATTGACCCTTAAAGCTCAAACTTTTTGAAGGACAATTGACCTGACCCCCTAAACGCGATCCATTTTAAACTTAGAAAAAGTATATTTATGGATCAAAGGAGACGGTCATGGGTAAAAAACGACACACGGTAGAAACAATCGTAGCGAAGCTACGAGAAGCG
>Ga0265322_10000903_pt1 | contig 10479 bp, 21 predicted proteins | sample 41222metaG_FD_193584 | JGI IMG/M metagenome (GOLD analysis project Ga0265322, IMG submission 193584) | Rhizosphere microbial communities from Carex aquatilis grown in University of Washington, Seatle, WA, United States - 4-12-22 metaG | ecosystem: Host-associated > Plants > Roots > Rhizosphere...
TCAATTGATCCTGGAACCAGGGAGGCGAATCATCAAAAAGCCTCTTGGCGATTGTTTTTTCAATGTTCATAAATTCTGTTTTAGATGTTAGGTGTATTAATTCGTCTGGTTTTGGTTATGTACAGCGCCTGATCAAGGCGGCGTTCAACCGAGAATTTTTTAAACTTTCCACTTTTCCGGTAAACTCTTCGTAGTGCCCTTCCGCTTACCACAGTAAATCCCCGCAGATCTTTATAAACCATAAACTGCCTGCCGTTTGTTGCAAGTGACATGGCATCGGCCTGTTTCTTAGCAATGAAAAGTTCTATTGACTCCCAAAATGCTGCAATGGTTATAACTACCCGGATTATTATTCTTTTAACTGGCTTCATTTGTAGTGTTTTTTATCGTGATTTGTTTTAATCGCATGGCACTGAAAGCAAAGACTTTGAAGATTGGCGTGATCATATGGCTCTCCCCATTTCCCGCTGCAGGTATCAAATGCATTTTCCCTGTTAATGACCAGAATATGATCAACCATTTGAGCAGCCCGGGTAATATCTTTCTTTAAACACTCCTGGCATAACGGCTGCCTGCGCAAATGCTCTTCACGAACTTTTCGCCAGGTCCGGGAATGATAGAAAGTTGATTCAACAAGCCTTCCTTCCTGTGGCCTCTTTTCCCTGGCTATTTCCCAGGGGCGAAGAATATGTTCAGCTCTGCTAGCCATATATTTTTATTTCTTCAATTCCAAGCTGACTTGCTATATATCTCTCAAGCATTGCTCCATCGCTGAAAAACCAATCACTAAGGAATACAATGTGATCACATTCCATCAGGGCAGCTATGCATCTTCGCATTGCAATATGCCATTCGTAAGATGGGCCTGCAATTTTCATAGGATTGATCACTTCATATTCCGGATTTTGAGATAAGCGAGCTTCCATTTCTGCAAACTTTTTTATGCATTCCTGGGGATCCGTTCCGGTAACCTTGCCGGCTATGTAAATCTTTTTTTTCATTTAGTTTAAATATTTCGTATGCTGTAATTCAGTCTGGTTGGCCGTTCCTGGTACGATTTTCCTTTTCCCTTTTCTTCATCTCTTCTTTGCCAAGTAAGAAGCCTGCGTTTAATTTCCCACGTTTTTTCCATTTCAAATCTCATTTTTGTTTTTGTTCTGGTTGGCTCAGACCAGTACCGGAAGAAGGCATTAAGCATTTCTTTTGGAAATTCTGCGGCAAATGGCTCTATTGACTGCTTAAAATCCGCCATTCGTTCCTTAAGCAGCTGCTCATAATTTTTTTCCCCCTTGCATCCCCCTGTATTACCATTACCATTACCATTACCATTACCAGTGGGGCTTGGAAGCCCCTTCGATCCCCCTTCAATAAATTTATTAATATCTTGAATATCAAACTTATATGAATACAATTCAAACCGCTTCAAAATTCCCTGGTGTGCCTTGTTTTTTTCATTCAGTGGAAAATTCTTCTGGTGTTTAAGAAAGTTTTTGACGTAAAGACAGTCTCCTGTAACGGCTTTTATAAAGCCCCTTTCAAGCCCCTTCAAAGCCCCTTCTATCCCCCTTAAATCACTTCCGATATCTACCGACCAGCGGCGAAGATTTATTTCAATAAACCCGGCTATATCGCAATTATCACATAAATAATTGAAAAGAAGTTTCTCAAGAGGCCGAAGGGAAGAGAACCAGGCATCATTCCATTTTTCGGTATAGGTGTAGCGATAGGCCATTTTAAAAATATTGACAAATGAATTTTTTACCGTTTGGCTGCATCCATGAAACCTGGTATGTGTTCGTTCTGAATTCATGATCAGGAACTTGCTTTCTATAAATATTGAGCTCAGCGAGCATATCAGGAGGCGGAATATAAATCTTAAAAGATTTAGTAGCTTGTGCCCTGATTTTAGGAGTTAACTTATGCTGTAATTTTGTAAAATTGACAATTTTATAATAAGGCTCGGTGGGAGGGGTAATCAGTTTATTATAATTTCCCTGTTTTATTGAAAGAATGATTGCATCTATAAAATCAGAAAAAACAGGATAAAGTGAAATTTCATTTTTAATTTTTTCAATTCCGTGAATAATGCTTGAATGATTGGTTAAACCAACTTCCAACGCAATTTCATTCAATGTTAATTTAGAATTGAATTTTAATATAAATGAAATAATCTGTCTTGGCCGGAAAAATACCTTTCGCACGCATTTCAATTGCAATTCGCAAGGAGCAATATCATAACACCGGCAAACAAGCTCTTTCGTTTTTTGAATGTTAAGTTTCATCTTACTTGATTTTTTGAAGATCTACACATTTCTCTTTCTGTTCAATTTCATTAAGAGTTTCATCCAGCTCGGCATCACGGTCACGCAATGTTCCGGCAATGGCTTTTATTGAATTGGTATCCAGCTTCTCTTTAACCGAATTTGGAATTGATTTTAAGAATTCAACCTGGACCTTGGCAGTATCAATTATAGTTCCAAGTAAACTTCTTATTTCAGATGCTGTTTTAACATCCATTTTGCCATCTTTTAACTGGGCAATGGCATTCATTGCTTCGGAGCGCACATCGGTAAGGGTTATGCCTGTATTCATGCTGTTTTTTGTTTTTTATTTATTTGACGGGTAAAAGCTGCCTTAATATGGATAAGGTCCTGGATGGGAAGGGGATAATTAATAAAGGAATTTCGAATCATATTGTTTCTCTTGGATATAAGAGTAAGGTTTGAAAGAGTACAATTCAGAGTATTTCCATCGATAAAGCGAAGATTCATCCTTTGAGGGATAGGTCCATTCACTTTCTCCCAAATATGCCTGTGAAGGGGAATCCATTTGCTTTCAGTAATTCGGATATAGAGATAGATATGGCCACTTTTATCCCTTCGGGGTGAAATGAAGTTATCTTCTTTGGTATTATGTGGCTTATGGCCTTTTTTGAACTGAGTTTCAACTCCGCCTATATTAAGGCCTTTTTGACCCTTGTTCCAGGGCGTAAAACCCTTTTTAAACCGGGTTGCAATTGCTCTTTCACTCACAACGTTATTTCTGCCGGAATTTATGGATTTCATAAACGCAACGCTCTTTGAAATATTAAGCGTATTAGACCTGGAATAGATGCTTCTTAGACTTCTGTGTAATTCATTAGCAAGTTGTCCTGATGGAATATTGGCATACTTTTCCATCATGATTAAATCTTCTTCTTTTGTCCAAATCTGCCGGGCCATCACAATGAAGGATTAATAAGTTTTTCTAAATACTGACTGACTTTCTGATAATATTTCTCACTGCTTTTTCCATAACCATTCCATATAAGGCAGGCCTTTTTTATATCATAATCAGGGTTCCTGTGCTTTTGTACCAGGTACCATATTTCAATTGATTTTTGCCGTTCCAGTCCATCTTCCAGTTTGTATTTTTCGTAACCTATAATGTCATTCGCTTCATTAATAGTTTCCTGGGTTATCTGAATAATTCCATATGCCTGCTCTTTCTTGTTTATTACTTTTTCACGGAAAGAACTTTCAGTAAACATTACGGATTGAAGCAAATAATCAGGCTGTTCAATTTTCCCAACTTCAATATAACATGTTTTTTTATGGGTGAATGAAGAAGGCGCAAAAAGCCAGTTACAAAGAAGAATGAATAAGAATATTAAGAGTATTTGTTTCATTTTAATCAATGATAACAACCAATAATACGTAAATTCCGATAACTGAAAGAACCAAAAACAGATAGATACAAATGAAAAAGGAAATGCTTGCAATGCCTCCAAAAAGGCATGCGAATAGAAATGCAATAATGCAATATTCAATGAATTGTTTCGAGAGCTTATTCATGGAACATATTATTTAAATTGGAAAGTTTCCTGGTAATTATAAAAGTGGTTACCTGGTTAATTTGCTCAAAGCCACTGAAAGGCCGTTCCCGGTAGCCGCATTTCTCGCAAACCATCCAAAGGCAAAAACGCCCCAGCTTTTTATGCTGCCTCTTTAGAGGACTTAGATCGTTTGGACAAAATTGAGTCATTCTTCTATTTTTCTTAATTCGCAGTCAATTGCCTGGAATAATTCGTTTGCTGTTTGAAGTTTTTCTTCACTCCGAAGAGAAGAATACGGACTATCGGGATCCATATATTCAAAGAGGGCGGACCGCAAAACTTCAAAATGCTTTTTGCTTTCTATCTGCATGGCCCTTTATTTTTCAATGAGAATATAATCCTTGTATTCAGCCTCAAACTGCTTTGCGATGTAAAGAGCCTTTTCGGATGTATCTGTGCAAAGGCGAGAACCGACAACCGTAATCGCAAACGCAGAGTCGTAACTCGAAGCAGTGAACCCGAAACCGGAAGACAAAACCGACAGCCAGGGATAATATTTGTATTGAGAATAATCGCTCCAATTAGGAGTCCAGCCATTGTTGATTGCCTTGAAAATGATTGCAAGTTTGTAGGCTACAATAACAAATTTCCGAAGCTCTTCACGGATCATTGAAACATCGGGAAGAAAAGTGGGATTCAGCTTCTGCCTCTTGCAGGCATCTTCAAAACTCTTGATTGTTCTGAAATCAAATGGCTTGATTTCCTTTGTTTTCTTAATTTTTGTTGTCATATAATATAGTATTAGGTTAGGTTAGCGAGCAATCCTTCTATATTGAAGATTCTTTACGGGCATCATGGCGTTCTCTACCTCGGAGCGTATGAGCCGTTCTGCCCCGTGAAAATCATAGCATTTTATCGTTCCCATAGAAATAAGTGTAGCCAGGCGGCGGGGTGTTATATGTAACATCTCGCATACTTGGCTCTTCTTTAAGTATTCTATTTTGGGAGGTGGCGTATTCTCCTGCAGCTCCTGCTTTACTACTTCTCTAATAGTATCGGACAGAAAAGAGGAAAACTCTTCGCTGCTCATGTTTAAAACGAGGATCTGAGCTTTCGGATTAGACATTGGATTGGTTAATTAATTCATTTTTAGAGCGTAATTCTTTTTTTAATTTTGAAGGCTGAACAAGAGCTTGCACGCCTCGAGGATTTATGAAGTATTCTTTTCCAAGGACTTCATAAATATATTTCTCTCTAAAACCTTTTTCATAAAGAGCTAAAAACCTCTCTTTTAAAACTTTACGTTTTAATTCCGAAGGTTTTTCCTTTTTATTATTGACTTCTCTCATTTTTTAATTTATCTTTGATTTAAATTACTGCATTAAATTGAATTAATAGATCAAATATAAAGCAAAAAACTTCATAAATAAAGCAAAATGCTTTAAAAAATTTATTAACAATGAGTGAAAAATTAAATACCCCTTTGATTATTAAGAACTTAATGAGGGAGAATAATTGGAATATTCAAGATATTTTTTTAGCCACCGGAGTTGCCCGTTCAACAATTTCAAGATGGATAAATGGTAAATCACAAATGACTCTTGAGCAAATTCAGCTCTTGATAGAAAAAAGCAGAAATGAAAAAAATAATAGTATTGGATTGCTTATGGCAGATGAAAGTGTTCACAATAAGCTCAGCTCAAAGAATGAAGACGATGATTTTTTTTTGGATTGCAAGGATAAAAAATGCCAATCAGAAATAATCCGGCTTCGAAAAGAAAATGATACCCTAAAGGATAAACTAATCAAGCTCCAGGAAGAGCTTTTAAACTATAAAACAAAATGAAAAAACTAATTTACATTATTGCCTTTTTCATGCTTAATGCATGTGTTCCCCTAAAGATGGTTAATATTAATGAGCCATTTGTAAAAGTTTATGACAATCTTGATGGAACTAAAAGTGAACTATTTTTGAAAGCAAATGATTGGATGATTAAAACCTTTATAAAGGCCAATAGTATTATAGAATATAGTGATAAAGATGAAGGAGCTTTAATCGGGAAGTATTGTATGAATGGCGAAGAAAAAACTGATAGATATGGAACCCTTGATACTCGTATTTTTGCTAAAATTGATATTAGAGTTAAAGATTCAAAAGTAAGACTCTCTATTGAGCCTTTTCCTTGGCGCTATGATTCTACCGGCACAACTATATTTAAATACAGTACTGTAAATGCTATGATAGACATGAATGCACTTGCAAATGATTTTCAGCAATATTTGAAATCCAAAAAAGTTGACTTTTAATTTATATACCTATATTAAATAAACAGAACCATACAAGAGCCCAAAAGCATCTTCTCGCACCCGCACTATACCCAATGTTAAAAATGAGAGTTAAGGTATTGATTTAATGCGTACTGAAAACCTGAAAAGGCACTTGTTCTGGGCACGAAATGAAGCCAGAAAAACAGCGTTTTTTGTTGTTTTTCTGGCTTTTTCTTGTCTTTCCCCCTCCGGATCAGCTCCGATATCATTTGCTAAAAACAAGGAAAAAAGTGTTATCTTTGCTTTTAGACCACACCCAACCAAACACCCGCCAAAATGATACCCGATATCCAGTTTCAGTTAAAAATCCATCCTGAGAGGGAACCTAAAGACCCCGAAAACACAGGCCGCACCCGACCGCACCCAATTATGTTAATGGCGTATTTCAAGGGTTTGCGCTTTGCCTATTCTACAGGAGAGAAGATCCGTGCTTATGACTGGGACCATGAGGGAATGCAACCGGTTATCGAAAAACGAAGAAAGGATCTTGACAGCATCCGCCTTCAGATCAATCGACACCGGATGGAATTTAACCGCATCTGGAGCTTTCATGAAAATATGGGTGAAATTATCACCCCGGATCTTCTTCGCAGGGAAATGGATAAAGTTTTTAAGCTGAAAACTCAAAATAAGCTCGAATTTTTAGACTTCTTCGATCAAACGATCATATCTATGGATCAGGGCAGGATAAATACTCCTAAGGGTCGCCCTTATGCAAAATGGAGCGTTAAAAATTACCGCAAAACATATAACAATCTTATCAAATATTCTTCCAAAAAAAAGGACCCCTGCACCTGGTCAGGTATTGATATGCACTTTTATAACAATTTTATCACCTGGTGCAATGAAAAAGATCATGGCATTAACCATATTGGCTCCATGATCAAATGCATCAAAGTAATTCTTCGCCTGGGATTTGAAGAAGAGCTTCACCAGAACCTTATCTGGCAGAACCGGAAATTCAAGACAATTACAGAAGAGGTTGATACGGTTTATCTTAATGAAACCGAGCTGCAGGCAATCGCTAGTCTGGACCTGAAAGAAAATCCGGTTCTTGACAGGCACCGTGACCGGTTCCTGATGGGTTGCTATACCGGGGCAAGATATTCCGACTTCTCCCGGATCTCAAAATCAAATATCCGTGAAACCATTCAGGGGAAAATCATTGTTCTTAATTCCGAGAAAACCGGGAAGGAAGTTGCTATTCCGCTTCATCCCGTTGCCGAGAAAATTTTCATTAAATATAACTGGGATCTTCCTGCAGCCATATCAAATCAGAAATTAAATGCCGCCATTCATTCAATATGCGAAGCTGCAAAACTTACTGAGCTTGTTGAAATTTCCGAAATAAAGGGAGGAATGAAGTTTTATAATAAGATTTCAAAGCATAAACTTGTTACCACGCATACTGCAAGGCGTTCTTTTGCTACAAATGCTTTTTTAGCTGGTATTCCCACTCTTTCAATAATGAAGCTAACCGGTCATACCTCCGAGAGATCCTTCATGCGTTATATTCGTATCTCCTCCCAGGAGAATGCTATTAAACTTCTTTCACACTCTTTCTTTGCTGCCCTGTCATAGGTAGGGGCGTAGCATTGCCACGCCCCCAACCAGCCTAAACCTACACCTAAAACTACTAACTAAACAGTTTCTTCAAATGTCAAATAATATTCTTTACCTGGCTGGAAAAAATCAATCGCAGGCGTTGATTCTGAAATTGAAATTTTAAGGGATCCATTGGGAGTAGCTTTTGTGAAATCGGCATTCTCGCCTTCTTTACCATAAACTGCATTTAAGGTTGCTTCCTTGCTATGTGCAAAGTTTGTGACCTGGCTGCAACTGAATTTTGCTTTTACTCTCATAAGAATGATTTTAATTATAATTATTAAACCTTATTTTTAAGTTTCGCTAGCCCGTATAAAATTGCCAGCACAATAACCGCCCCAATTAAAAAGCTCCAGAAATCGGGCTTCCATTTGGGCTTGATAACGATTGTAGAATCTGTGCTTTTAACTTCCGATTTTGTAATGGTATGATTCTGGATGGCATCCTTTATGGTTTTGGCTATAGAATCATCTTTCTGCTCGAGGTCAAGATGAAGAACTCCATTTCTTATATATGCCGAGGCCTTGGCAAATTGTGTTTCTTTGGTTATCGGAGCAACATTCATAGGTTCCGGCTTCCCGTTTTTATCAATATAAACTGGTACTAAGACGGAATCATGAACCACCTTTCCGGGTATGGTGACGAATATAGTTGTATCATGCTTAACAATTTTATCCTTATAGACAATACTATCCTTTGTTACTTTCTCGGGGGGAAATTTCGCTAAACATGCTTTTTGGGTTACACAGCTCGCCATCAGTAAGTTCATAATCACAATTGCAGCCAAAACAATCATAAACCGCCTTGCAGCGTTCAATGCTTTTAATCCGGTTAAGCCTTGCAATGTTTTCAATACATTTCGGGCATGGCAAATAATTTCGCATTTCATAAAAATATTTTTAAGAGTTAGGTTCAACAATCCAAAGCTGGTTCTGATCCCGTACCCAGGCAACCGAAGTATGCACCCACGAAATGCCATCTTCAATAACCGTTATTCCAAGCCGTTTCCAGTTAAGGTCCTTCTTTAAATATTCACGCACTTCCTCGGCAGTGGCATTTGAAAATGTTTTATCGCTCGCATTTCCTTCCCGGTGATCGGAAAACGCCGCACCTTCTGTGCATGTTATAGGCCGCCAGCCTGAATGGATCTTATCCCCGCCGTCCCACCAGGTATTGATTGTTATCGGTCCGAAAATATCACGGAGTAATTGATCAGCCCGGATAAGAGCCGGATTAAGTTTGCGTATTAAAACTTCCGGGGTATCTTTCCATTTCATATATTCATCCTTTGGAATATATTCATCCAGGAATAGGTTTGTGCTTAGAGAAATTCTATCCATATTATCCAATTTTAGCGAAGGCAAGCCAGGTGCCTTCAAGTAAATAAACTTTCATTTTGGGAATGATCTCGTTATTGATAAAGGCATTCACGCCTAAATAATTCGGGTGCAGATCATTGTTGTAATCGTGCCAGAAGATCCAGCCTTCTTTCATTTGAGAAAGAATATTATCGGTATCGTTTTTAACACCTTCGTACCTGTGATCGGCATCTATGAATATCATTTCAATATTCTCGGGTAATTTCACAGTCCAGGAGTTTTGAAGGATAAGTTCAAAGTTCCCATATCCTTTAGAAAACTTTGCCACGGTATCTTTATTGGGCTGCTCAATCTGCTGGCTTTGATGCATGGTTGATGCTTCAATATTATCAACCCCGTAAATTGTTTTATCAGTATTGTTCTTGCATATCCATTTTGCCGTTCCTCCCTGGTTCACACCAATCTCAATATAATCGCCTTTCAAAAGATGGAGAAACCCCGCAAGGAACCTAACTTCCTCTGGCCTGCAATACATCGGTATGCCAACGTCAATTCCTTCAAAAATCGAAGACTTGGGCCTTATAATTGAAGGAAGGCCTTCCCGCTCCTGGATGATATCAAAAACCTCACTTATTACCATTTGAATGATTCTTTATGCTGTCATTGTGAAAGAGTTCGTTTATGCGTTCTTCTTCCTTATCAAGTTTCTTAAATGTATTGGCATCGTTCTGATAAAGATTATTGATTTGCTTTATTGCCTTAACGGACCGGTCAAAAGCCCCTATATTAGTCGCAATGGAAATAACGATCAAAAGGCCAATTCCAATTAACGTAAATTTCAATAACTGGGGATGCTTCTGAAAAAAAGAAACAACCTCAATATCTTTCTTCATCTGGATCTGATCTTCCCGAAAATCCTTTGTTTCCTTCATCACAATGCGAATAGGGCATTCTGCATGATTGAGTTCAACGGTACGCATACGTTCAAACAATTGCGCTACATGTCCGTTTGTTTTTTTACCATTGCCATCAATTGTATCAAGTTTTTCAAAAATTATATCGAACTTTTCATCAAAGTACTTCGCCTGTAATTTTTCAAACTTCTCCTGCCAGTTATCAATATGATGATTTTCTTCACTCATACGTTTGACGGTTGTTTTTTCTCTTCTGGAGAATATCAAAATAGTTGCTTACATTCATTTAAAATATATTTTGAATATAATTTCAATAACTAAAACCACTCCAATCCCGATATATACAATCTTCGATAACGCTGAAATTTTCGCGTCCAAAATCTTATGATTAAGATCATAATTAAGAGTTGCATTATCCTGCTTTAATTCCATTAATCTGCGGGCCTCCTTTAATGATTTTTCGTTATTGGTATTAATAATTTCATATTTTTTGTCAAGC